>FMJZ01008960.1_pt1 | contig 28070 bp, 22 predicted proteins | sample 1987881 | NCBI WGS metagenome assembly FMJZ01 (sample SAMEA4378227, study PRJEB15110) | soil metagenome | biome: soil; feature: Field; material: Soil | place: India | collected 2015-03-11 | depth 0 m
CATAAAACAGGGCTTGATGCAGGATTTACTCACCAAAGGCATAGACGAAAACGGCAACATCAGAAACGAAAAAACGCACAAGTTTAAAGATTCTCCACTTGGCAGGATACCAGAAGAGTGGGAAGTGGTGAGATTGGGAGAGGTATGTGATATAAGAATAAGCAATGTAGATAAAAAAATAGTCGAGAAAGAAAAGAAAGCTATGCTTTGTAATTATTTGGACGTTTATAAAAATGATTATATAACTAAGTCTATAAATTTTATGATAGGCACAGCCACAAAAAGAGAAATTGACAAATTTAATGTTTTAAAAGGAGACGTTATTATTACAAAAGATTCAGAAGAATTTTATGATATCGCTAAACCTTCCTATGTTTCTGAAAAAATACCTAATTTAGTTTGTGGTTATCATCTTGCAATGCTTAGACCTAAAAACACAGTTGATGGGTTATTTTTATCTAAAGCTTTAAAGCTTCAGTCTATAAATATTTTTTTTCAAAAAAGAGCAAATGGTATAACAAGATTTGGTATAACTAAAGAAACAATAGAAAATGCTTTAATCCCCCTACCCCCGCTCCCCGAACAACAACGCATTGCAGAAATACTTTCACAAATAGACCAAACCATCGAAAAAGAAGAACACTATAAAGAAAAACTCAAAAGAATAAAACAAGGGCTTATGGAAGATCTATTAACTGGAAAAGTACGAGTGAACAATTTAATAAAGGAGGATTAATTTATGGAAATTGAACACGGAACAAAAAAGATTTTAGATCTTGTAAATATGGCATACAGAGGAGAAGTAATGCTTCCAGATTTTCAAAGAAATTTTGTCTGGGGCAGACAAAGTATAGAAGAGTTGATAGAGTCAATTTTGGAGAATATTTTTATTGGCACCTTCCTGATTCTTAATACGAGCAGCGAGATGAATCCTTTTAAATGTATTTTCATTCAAGGAGCAGAAGAAGTAAATCCTAAAATAGAGGCTAAGCCTACAATACTAATTCTTGATGGGCAACAGAGGCTTACTGCTCTCTTTTATGCTATATATAGTCCTAATATCCCCCTTAGATTTACTGAGCGACCTTACTCGTTCTTTATTGACCTACAGAAACTTTCAGAGGACAATTTCGATGAAGCAGTATTTAGTGTACCAAAGAATGACAGGTTTTATAAAAGCCTCTTAAATGGAGAAAATTCGTTTAATATTCAAAGACTTAAGGAAGAAAAAATAATTCCAATGACTTTGTTCCGTGATGTCGGAGTTTTTAACGAAACCTGGTATGAATATTTCAGAGACTTATTTGACAGGGATACAGCCCAAAAGGTTAAAAGCTACTTGGATAGGATTTTTTATTACGATGTGATAACGCTTTCTTTACAACAGTATTTTAATGTAAAACCAGATAAAATTGTTATGCTATTTGAAAGGCTTAATAGAACTGGAATAAAATTGTCTACCTATGATTTGCTTGTTGCTCGCTTTTACAAATTTATAAAACTAAGAGAAGAATGGGAAAGATTGTTCGATGATAACAACGGTTACCACAACATTAAGAAACTTGCTTCTAATAATGTAGATGAGACTTCAGTACCTTTTTCTTTTATTCAAGCACTTGCTCTTTCAAAGGATAAAAGCATAAAAGATAGAGATCTGATAAAGTTAGATTCGCAAACTTTAAACAAGCAGGAGTGGGATAGAGTAGTCGATATAGCAGAGAATAAGGTTTTAAATAAGCTTTTTGAAAGAGGAAGTTATGGTATTGGAGAAAATGTTGGTAAATGGCTCCCGTATTCAACTATAATTATTCCGTATCTTGCTTTCCATTTAAAATATGCGCATCCAGATATGGAGAAGATTAATATGTGGTATTGGAGTGTAGTCTTCTCAGAAAGTTATTCTGGTTCTACAGAATCAAAAATCATGAAAGATTTCAGGGAAGTTTCAAAATGGTTCAATGATGACTCAGCAGTTCCTGAGGTGGTGAAGGATTTTAGAGAGCTCATTCGGAAAAATGTTTTTACGCTAAAGAATGTTAAAAGAGTTGGAAGCTCTTTATACAAGGGCGTCTTTAATTTATTAATGATGAAAAATCCTCTTGATTTCTTCGAGCCCGAAAATATTGCCTACAACGAATTAAACGATCATCACATTTTCCCAAGGAATTTTTTAAAGGATATAGAGGCTGAGGCTGATATTGTTCTTAATAGAACCCTCATATTCGACAAAACAAACAAGATTATCTCTAACAACAGCCCTGCAGATTATTTAAAAGAAATGATAGAGATCCAAATGAATAACAAAAAAATAAGTTATAAGGAAGCAGAAAATAATGTTAAAAATATTTTAGAAAAGCATTTCATTAATGAGGAAATGTTTGAAATTATGAGAGAAACATCTAAAAATTTACCAATGGAGAAAATAAAGCAAAACTTTGAAAAGTTTATTGATATGAGAGAGAAATTGATAGTTGTTAAAATTAAAACCCTTATAGGTTTAAAGGAGTAAACATGTATGCCAAACTTGATGAAGAACACTATGTAGAAAATCCCTTCCTTGCCCAATTGCAACGGTTGGGATGGAAGATTTACCGACAAAACAAAGATAACCCCGAAGATGTAAAAGAAATCATAGAATTCAACGACTTAATGGAACCCATCTACCGTAGTAGCGTAAAATTCAGAGAAAGCTTTAGAGAAGTAATTCTTGAAAAAGAATTAAGAAATTCAATAAAGAGAATAAACCCTTGGATTGAGGATGACCAAATAACCGAAGTTATAAGAAGAATCTCAACACCACAGACAAATTCATTGCTAGAAATTAATAGAGAAATTCACTATTTACTAATAGAAAATACATCAGTCCAAGAAAACAGAAAAACAGGCGAAAAAAGCCCAACAGTTAAATTCATAGATTTTAGGAACCCAGAAAATAACACTTTTATTGCAATCTCACAATTTAAAGTCAATATCCCAGGCACAGAAAAACATATCATCCCCGATATTGTTCTTTTTGTCAACGGCTTACCTCTAATCGTTGTTGAATGTAAATCCCCAGCAACCTCTGACCCCATCAACGAAGCCATCACCCAACTCATGAGATATTCAAACAGAAGAGAAACCAAAGAAGGAAACGAAAAACTATTTTGGTACAACCTCCTCATGATTGCAACCTCAAACCAAGTTGCAAAATACGGAACAATATCCTCTGAATACGAACATTTCTACGAATGGAAAGACCCATACCCCTATAGTCTATCAGACCTAAACGAAAAGAAAAACATTACCAGTCAGAATGTTCTAATACATGGAATGCTATCGAAAAAGAATTTGCTCTCGATTCTTCGCACCTTTACCCTTTTTGTAGAAGACACAAAAGGATTCAAAAAAATAGCTCCAAGATACCAGCAATTTAGAGCAGTTCATAAAATCATCGAAAAAATCAAAAAAGGAAAAACCCCCGAAGAAAAAGGCGGTATTGTTTGGCATACGCAAGGTTCTGGAAAATCACTTACAATGATGCAAACAGTAAGAGCATTTTACCACGACCCAGAACTAAGCAATTTTAAAATCATTTTTATTACAGACAGAGAACAACTCGAAAAACAACTCAAAGAAACATCAAAAAGTGTAGGTTTTACCATCCATCATGCCAACAACATAAAAACGCTCAAAGAACTGCTAAAAACCAATACACCCGACTTAATCATGGCGATGATTCATAAATTCCAAGAAAGAGAATTAAAAACTTCGTTTCCCGTGCTAAACGAATCTCCGAATATTCTTGTGATGATAGACGAAGCACACAGAACACAATACAAATTACTCGGTGCAAACCTAAGAAAAGCACTTCCCAATTCTGTAAAAATTGCCTTTACCGGAACTCCAATAGAAAAAACAGAATTGACTTTTGGCGAGTATATTGATAAATACGGGATAAAGCAATCCGTAGAGGATGGCGTAACAGTCGAAATTGTCTACGAAGGAAGAACCCATTCTGCAGAACTTTCTAACGAAAAAGCTGCTAACGCGAAATTCGAAGAAGTCTTTCAATACGTAGATAAGGACGAAAGACGTTTGATCCTCGGAAGATATACCTGGCAAGCCTACCTCGAAGCAGAAGAAGTAATTCGAGACAAAGCAAAAGATATGGTAGAACATTATATAAAGCATGTTTTCCCAAATAAATTTAAAGCACAAGTGGTGGCAGTTTCGCGATTTGCAGCAGTAAGATACAAACAAGCACTCGAAGAAGCACTACAAGAAAAAATAAAAGAATTAGAAAAAAGCAACCTCGATAAAGTAGACCTTGACACACTGAAAAAATTAAAAGTTGCTGTTGTGATTTCATCATCACAAAATGATGACCCTTCAAAATACAAAAAAGAATACACCGATAAGCAAGAACAAGACAAAAACATAAAGAGATTTAAAATGCCTTTTGATAAAGTTGATGAAAGCGGAATATCTGGAGATGTCGGATTTATCGTAGTCAATGAAATGCTTGTAACAGGATTTGATGCACCGATTGAACAAGTGTTGTATTTGGATAGACCAATAAAAAACCATAATCTTCTACAAGCAATAGCAAGAGTCAACAGGGTATATAAAAATAAAAGCTGTGGTTTCGTAGTTGATTATGTCGGTATTCTAAGGAATCTAGAAAAATCCCTCGCGGTATATTCAGACGAAGATATCAAAGAAATAAGCCAAGTTGTTGTCAATAAAGCAAAAAGCAAAGATGAACTTAAATCCACTCATAGCAAATTAAATGAGTTTTTCAAGAAATACGGTATTAGCAATTGGAAAGAAAACATTGAAGAGTGTATTGACTTATTAGCAGATGAAGAAATAAGAAATGAGTTCATAAATTATGCTCGTAGATTCGATAGAGCAATGGACAAGGTGCTACCTGATCCTGAGGCTTTAAAATATGTAGAAGACTTGAAAATAATAAGTTTTATAAAAGAAAGTGCAAGGAACAGATATAGAGACGATAGACTCAGCATAAAAGATGCAAGCAACAAAATTAGAGAAATTGTCGAAGAGTATTTGATTTCCCAAGGCATAAACCCAAAGATACCTCCGTTCCCTTTACTTTCCGAAGCTTTTGTCCAAGAATTAGAAAATAAATCTCCCAAAGCGACTGCGGAAGAATTAAAAAGAGCAATCATCCAATACATCGAAGAACACAGCGAAGAAGACCCCGAATTCTACGAAAGATTTTCTGATCGACTAAAAAAAGTGCTCGAAGAATACAAAGAAAATTGGGAACTACTTGCCCAAGAATTCTTAAAACTGCGAGATCAAATTAAAATCGGAAGAGAAAACGAAGAAACCTTCGGCTTTGATCCAAAAATAGAAATGCCCTTTTTTGGTTTACTTAAAAATATGATTTTCGGAAATGAAATTCCTCTCGAAAAATTAGAAGACGATCAGATAAATCTTCTTGTTAATTTAACCCAAGATTTTTTAGAAATCATCAAAAGAGAAATTCAGATGGTTGATTTTTGGGATAGCTATGAAAAACAAAAAAGACTAAAAGGTTTCCTCGCATCCCATATATTGAGATTTTCTTCACGACAATCTTCCCCAAATGAAGATGATGTTGTAAAAGAAGATCATGGCACTTATGGAACAAAGAAACAAGTAGATTTATTTAGCAAAAGAAACGAAATAGCCCAAAGATTACTAGAACTTGCCTATCACATCTATGGACCAAAAAATGGAAATTAAGATCGATAAAATCATCCGAACCAAAAGAAAAACCATTGCATTACAAATTACCGAAGATGCTAACTTAATTGTTCGTGCACCTTATGATGTAAGTGAACAAACTATCAAAAATGTTGTCATTAAGCATAAAGATTGGATAGAAAAAAAGAAAAAAAAGATTCTTTCGCGAGATCCCAAATTTGTTCCCAAAGAGTTTGTAAATGGCGAAGGCTTTTTATACCTTGGACGGTATTATAAATTAGTCCTCGTAGAAAAACAAAACACACCACTGGTTTTTGATCATCATTCTTTTTATCTTTCGAAGGATTATCTTCCTTCTGCAAGAGATGTTTTGATTCGCTGGTATAAAGAAAGAGCTTACGAAAAGATTTCCGAAAGAGTAGAATGGTATGCAAAAAAAAGAGGATTTGTTTATAATAAAATCAACATCACAGATGCAAAACAAAGATGGGGGTCTTGCTCTCCCAAAAACAATTTGAATTTCTCTTGGCGACTAATTATGGCACCACTTCCAGTAATAGACTATGTGGTCGTGCATGAACTTGTCCATTTAGAAGAAAAAAACCATTCAAAATTTTTCTGGATTAAAGTTAAAATGCTTATGCCCGATTACGAAAAACACGACGACTGGCTAAAACGAAACGGCCATCTACTAAGGATTTGATAAAAGCATAAATGAAAGAAAATTATTTAGCAATTTTTTTTATTAAAACATTTTTATAGTTTTTAATCTTTTCTTGACATAGAATTGTTAATAAATAAAAAAAATTATAAATTTTATAAAATAAAAACTTAATAAAAAAATACAAGTACATCTTTTGGGCTTGAATGGTAAACTCGTTTGTGCAAAAAAAGAGGTATAAAATGAAAGGTTCCATCGTACAAGCAATGAAACAAATGATGGTAGAAAAATATGGTGCACAGAAATGGTAAGAAGCATTAGTTAAAAAGGAATTAACAAAGAACCTTTGATTCTTCCATCATCAGATATAGATGACCAATTGTTATGAATGTTATAAAATCTGCTTGTGATGTTTTAAACCTATCTCTTGAACAAGTTGCGGATGTTTTTGGCGATTACTGGGTGAATGTGTATACGCAAAAACTATATCGTATTTATTATGTGGGTTGCAACACATTAAAGATTTTTTGCTAAAAATGGATTCGGTTCATGTGATGGTAACAAAGAATATACAGAACGCTCATCCTCCAAGGTTTGAATACGAGTGGAAAGATCAAAAAACTCTGATTATGAAGTATAAATCCCATAGGAATTTAATCGATTTCTTAGTTGGTATAATTAAAGGTGTTGGGAAGTTCTATAAAGAAGACTTAAAATTAACTAAACTTAGCAACGATAAAGTAGAAATTGTTTTTCCATAGCAATTAGCAGAAGTTATAAGAAAAGCCAAAGATTTTTAAAAATTGTCTTTGGCTGTTTCTTGTTTATAAACGATGATTATAAAAAATTTATGTTGATGTTAAAAAAATATTGAAATATAGCGGTATCGCACCAACCTACAAAATTAATAAATCGCTTTCTTCGCGTTGTCTCTTTATAGAGGCGATCCTAATCTCCCTCAACCCAGTCTACAAACTTAACTAAATTCTTTTATCGTAGAAATCAATATTTCTATGCCTTTTGTTAATACAGCTTCGGGCTGAGAAAAGCTTATACGAATGCTTTTTTCTCCATCTTTGTTTTCTTGTGAGTTTAGCCCTGGATAATAATAAATTCCCGGAACGACGATTAGGCCACGCGATTTTAAAATTTCGTAAAGCTTTAAAGAAGAAATCTTTAATCGCGGAAAGTTTAGCCAGAGGAAAAATGCTCCTTCGGATTCGTGGATTTGAATTAATTCTGGGGATAGTTGCTCTTTTAACAGATCAAGAATTAAATTTCTTTTTTTTAGATAAAAGCTTTTGATATGTTTATGGCACATTTGGTAGAATTCCATCGATGCAAAATCATCTTTAAAAACAAAAGGAGCAATCCGCGATGGCGAAAGGGACTGCACTGCCTGTATTTTACCCATAAGCTCGATGATTTCTGAATTTGCGATAACAATTCCTAATCGTAAACCAGGTAATCCTACTTTGGATAGACTAAATGTATAGATAAAATTTTCGCTATAAACAAATTCCTGATTCGTATATACTATACCGGGAAAGGGATTTCCGTAAGCAGAATCAACGATTATTGGAATTTGGTATTTTTCTGATTGTTGTTTTAAAAATAATAGTTCTTCTTTCGAAAAGATTTTTCCTGTTGGATTCGATGGGGAAGATATTGCAATGCATCCTATATCTTCGCGATGTTGCTTTAGCACTTCTATAAAACGATCTTGATGGATTTCGTATTTAAAAAAATAGTCATTTTGTTGTATTTTTTTCCCCATTATAGATAGAATTGCCTGAGTCTTTAAAGGCACTTGTTCGTATCCAATGTATTCTGGTAAAATCGGAAAGAGAATTTTTAACAATCGGTTCGAATCCTCCCCCGAAAAAATGTTGAACAAAATAAAAAATGCATTTTGACTACCATGCGTTAATGCAACATTTTCGTAAGTAATGTTCCATCCATAAAGTGTACGAAAAAATTCTGCTAATACTTTGCGAAATGTTATATTTCCCAAAGGAGAGTCGTAAATTCCTATTGCAGAAAAAAAATCTTCTTTGTTAGAAAGAAATTGTTGAAATTTTTTATAAAAATATTCTTGTATTTCGGGAATAAAACCGGGATTCCCACCACCTAACATCAAGATATGGGGATTTTGGTTTAGTGCATTATCAAGATCTTCCATCAGGTTAAAGATTCCAATATCTTTTTGATAGTTTTTCCCAAAATCCGATACACGAAACATAAAGTAAAACTTTTCTTTGTTTCTGTTAAGTCAAAGAATATTTATCTTCAATCTTTTTTGATGAATATTTTTTTATTAAATTTGGTTTAATAGGTTTAAACGTTCCATATCGCTTGTAATTTCTTGATATAGATTTTCTATATAAGGTTCAAAAATATATTTTTTTCTTTGTTCGTTTATAATTCGAAAGCGATTTTTTATCTGAAACATCAGTTCTTTTTGTTCCATTGTATTTAAAATATTGTAAAAATTTTTATAAATTTTTATTAATGAATACATTCTATAAACATCGATATTTTTTGTCATACTTGTTTGGAACCAACCACCAGATCGTTTTATCGTAGGAGGTTGATTGTTGATATTAGGTACTAAACCAATGGGATATTGGATCAAATATCTTAACCAAAAATCATAATCTTCTGCTGCTAATAGTTTTTCGTCGAAACCACCGATTTCGAAAAAAACTTGCTTTTTGATCAAAATCGAACTCATAGAAATTAAACAATGGCGAAAGGCTTCGATTAAAAACTTACCTGTGCCAGATTCTAATCGTTTGGGAGTTTGTACAACTTGTTGATTTTTAAGCCACAATTCTCTTGTATGCGAAGCTTTTAAAAATGGCCTTTTTTGCATAAAATTCCATTGATAAAACAACTTTTCTTTGTGCCATAAATCGTCCGAATCCAAAAAGGCTAACCATTCGTATTGAGCTAATTTTATTGCATAATTTCGTGCACCTGCTGGTCCTTTCGCATGCTCATTTCGATAAAAACGAACTAAGGGATAGTTAAACAAGGGAAATTTTTTTATATCTTCTAAATAGAGTGGGTAGTCTTCTTGCGATAGATCAACCACAACAAGAATTTCTGATGGTAGTACAGTATTGTTTAGAATGGATTCTATGGCACCAATTAATAACGGAATTCTTTCGCGAGTGTGATCAATTATAATTGCTGATACAGGAAGCATGAAGAGAATTTGGCATAGGAAATCCCTATGCCAAAAAGTTTAATTTGCTCTAAAAAGTTGTCTATAATCGAGTTTGTTTTTTAAAGTATACACATTAGAACCACTTAATTGTTTTAATGCATCGGGAACAGGTAGGTTTGCTTTTTCGATAAATTTTTTGGTTTCTTCTACACCACCTAATAAGTCCACCCAAGCTGTTGGAGGAACCCAGTTAAAACCAAATCCCATTGCACCATCTACACCTTTTATATCTGTAACTTCGGGAACTAAAAACAAGGAATAAGAAATGTATCTCGCAATAAAATAACGAACTAATTCTGCTTCACTTCCAGAAGAATTTTTAATATGATTTGCCAATCCTCGATAGTTTGATTCTTTAACGTATTCCATCGCTTTATTCTTAAAGCTTAGATCAATTTGTGGTGGAAGTTCATAATCATTTTTGTCTATATTGTAAACCCTTAGAATGGTTTTTCCTTCTTCGTTTTTTTCTCTTTTGTAGAGACCTTTTCCTGCTTTATTTCCTAAAGCACCTTGATCGATCAATTTTTGCATAAAAGAAGGTAATTTAAATGTTTCGTGTGCAACATCTTTTGTGTTTTCGTAGATGTTATCTACAATTGCTTTGTGAACATCTAATCCTACTAAATCTACTGTGGCTAATGGGCTCATGGCTCTACCAGTATAACCCGATAGCATTTGATCGATTAAATAGATTCCCCCTTCGTTTTTTTTCTTTTCTGCAACAATGGCAGCTTCGTTCATAAATTGGAATCCAATTCTATTTCCTGCAAATCCTGGTCTATCATTACAGATTACTACATGGCGAACTAATTTTTTTTCTAGATATTCTGCTAATGCTTTTGTATAATTGGGATCGTTAGCAGGATGGGTAATCAATTCGCAGAGAACAAGTTTGTACGGAGGATTAAAAAAATGGGTACCATAGTAGTGTTTTTTCCCATCTTCGTCGAACATGTTTGCTAACTTTTCTATGGATAGACCAGAGCTAACAGTGGAGACAAGTGTACCTGGTTTTCTTGCTTTCGCAATTCTTTGATTAATGGGCAGCTTTGCTTCGTAGCTTTCCGCAACTGCTTCGAATACCCAGTCACTTTCTGCTACACATTTTTCGAGGTCATCATAAGTAGCTGGGATCATATTTTGTCTTATGATATCAGAACGAACAGATTCTACTGCTTTTTCTATCCCTTCTTGAGCTTTATCCAATGTTCGAGCAATCATATAAACTTTAAGATTACCAAAAGCAGCTAATATGGCAGCACTTCCAGCTCCCATGGTACCGTTTGCACCAAGAACTGTGACAGTTTTGAATTCTTTCACATCCAACTCCTTTATTTGTTTTTTGTCAAAGTTTTAATAAAAACTTATATGTCAAAATCTTTATATTCTTATGATAATTGTAAATCCCATTAGTATAGAGATTGTTTAGTATTATGTTATCTTAAAATAACAAACTTTATTTATAACAATTCTAAAAATAAATAAATTCTATATAAAAATAAAATAATTGAAAAAATATATAAAAAGTTATTGACAAATGTTTAAAATGAATTTAAATAGAAATTATGAAAACAATCAATATTGGAATCAGCGATGATTCGAGAAAAAAGGTAGTAGAGGTTTTAAAAAAATTGTTGGCAGATACTTATTTTCTTTACTTTAAGACACATACTTATCATTGGAATGTAACGGGGATGATGTTTCAGACATTGCATGCAATGTTTATGCAACAATACACAGAATTATGGAATACCATCGATTTAATTGCAGAAAGAATTCGATCTCTTGGTGAATATGCTCCATCTTCTTACAAAGAATTATCTCAGCTAACATCGATAAAAGACGACGATAAAATCCCCAAAGCAGAAGAAATGCTTAAAAATTTAATTCAAGATCACGAAAAGATCATTCAATTTATTCGAGATAATTTTTCTATTGCAGAAGAATCCAATGACGAAGCAACAGTAGATCTATTAACACAGCGATTGGATGCTCACGAAAAGACAGCTTGGATGTTAAGAGCAACCATAGAATAAAAATCATTAGACCAGCCTTCTCTAACTGGTCTTTTTTTCTTTTCGAATCAAAATAGGTTGATCTGGGTAAAGGGTTTTTAGCTTTTTGTAAATTTCTCTTGCTTGGGTTTTTTGATTTTCTGCAATATAACACTTTAGAAGCAGGTTAAAAATAAGAGGGTTATCAAACTTCCTAACTAATAAGATGTTTCCAAATTCAATGGCTTCTTGATATTTTTTTAATTTTGTTAATGTATACAAATAATACAATAAAACATCATTATCAAAATAATAATCCATTATTATTTCTTTTAAGTAGAAAAGAGCATCTTCGTAATTTTTACTAAACAAAGATTTTTTAATGGTTTTTTTAATGATTTCCAACCTTTTTTCTAAGTGTATTGAAAAATCAGAATCAACAAGTAAATTTTTAAAATAAAGAAGGGAAAGATCATCTTTGATTGTTCCAGAATTCCTTAGCTGAATAACTATATTTTCAAAATTTCCCAATGAATTTTCTACTATTTTTAGAAAGAAGTCTTTTTCGGTGTTAATTGTGTATATACCATTTTTTTGAATTTCTACATCATCTTTTCCATCAGAACCAATGATTAATACATCATTTTCCTTTAAGACAAAAATTTCTACCAAGAATTCTTCTTGAAAAATATTGGGCGTTCCTAATTTCCTTAACACATGCTCTCCGATAAAAAATCCTTTTTGATTTCTGTAAACAATGGGAAATGGATGTTCAAAATTAATAAAATACAAGATATTTCGCTTTTCGTCTATAAGTCCAAAAATACCAGAGATTAGCATAGAACCTTCGAAAGATTCGAACATTTCTTGGATTTCTAAACATAAGTTTTTTAGAAAAAACTCTGGGTAAGAAATTTTTATATGGTTTAATTCGAATCGTTTTAGAAAAGTAGAAAGAATTGTTCCCAAGATTAAAACACCATTGGCTCCTTGTAATGATTTTCCCATTGCATCTGCGTTTATAAAAAAAATAAACTTTTGGTTGTTAATGATAATATCTTTTAAAAAGATAAAATCTCCTCCTATTTGATAAAACTTATTTTTATGTTGAAATTCATTTTTTTGTTTTAAGTAATATTTAATTTCATAAAATTCTGATTTTGATCCAAAAGCAAAAAAAGGGTTTAATAAAAGTGTAGTAAGAAAATAATCAGCATCTTGTTGAAATTTTAATGATTTAATTTCGTTATAAGAGTCGATGATTTGTTTTTTGTGCGATCTTGAAACGTTGTAAAAATAAAATAATGCATATAGGATGATTATAAATAAAAATAGATATTGATACAAATAAAAGTTTTTATTATACCAAAATATCGTAAGTGTCCCTTTTATATGATTGATGTTGAAATCCCTTTGTACTTGGATGGTTCTTATGAAATAAAAAGCTTCTAGAATGGCTTCGTACCAACTATCGTTTTGTTCACTGAATAAGACGATATTTTTATTTGCTTCCACAGAAAGGTGAATTGATTGAATATTTTTATCGTGTAAGATTCCCAGAAGATAATTTTCTATTAATTCTAGGTCATTTTTATAAAGCATTTGTTTTTCGATTTTTTGTAGAATCTTTTGGGTTTTTTCTACGGATTGATAATAAGTCAAAAATTCATAAATTAAAATAACTACCAAAAAAATGATCAAAGGATGTTGCGTTTTAAAATTCATACAATATCTCCTAAGGACAGATTAAAATTAAAGGTTGATTTGTCAATGATATTGAGACTCAATATCAATAAATTAAAATCAAGATTGGAGAAAAAAACTAAGTTTTTAAAAAAAACGTAAATCAACCGAATATAAAAAAATAGTATGCTTTCCCTTACGTTTGAAGTTGTAAGGAAACAGCATTTAGAAAAAAAATATTTATTTACGTAGATTCTTAATCATCCATGGTGATGGTGATGATCATGATCATGGTGATGATGGTTGCCACAGCCAAATTGATTTAAAAGCTCAAAATTTTCTTCTGTGATTAAGGGAAGTTGATTTGATTCGAATTTTGATATAACTTCCTCTAATGTTTGCTTATCTTCTTGTGCAAAATAAACTTTCATTCCAGAAGAAACAGCCATCTTGTAAGCACCTTCTCCCATATGAAGAGTAATGATTTCTTTAATTCCGAGAATGTTTAAAAATCGAGTTATTGCACCACCTCTATTTAAAGAATTTTTCGCAATTTCAATTTTTTTTAAGTTTTTGTCGTATAATGCAAAAAATTTCACCTTTCCAAAAAGTGGAGAGATCATGATTGGTTGGTTTTCTTTAGGAGCTTTTATTGGAATTGCTACATAACCATTATACTTTCCTTCTTGATTTACTATACTTTCATCTAAATCTAATGCGATCATTTTTTCCTCCTTAATATATTAACTCAAATTTCTTACTTTGAGAATTTAAAAATAATATACAATAAAATCTAAGAATTGACAACGGTTTAATCTTAACATAGAAAATTTTTTCTCTATAATTGTAAAATTTTGCATTCAAAATTACAATTTAGAAATCTTAAACTTTTATTATATTGTATTTTTATAATATTATTTTATTATTCGTTTGAGTTATACAAAAAAATGTTGTGTGGCATTCTTTTAAAAATGTTAAAATCAATCGTTGATCTATTTCAATATAAATAAAATCAAAATTGGAGAAAAAAACTAAGTTTTTAAAAAAACGTAAATCAACCGAATATAAAAAAAGCAACTCAAAACATAAAAGCAAATTTAGGCAAGTTTACATATTTCTTCTATATTGGCCTCCGATTTCGTATAATGCATGGGTAATTTGTCCAAGAGAACAATATTTGACTGTTTCCATTAGTTCTTCGAAGGTATTATAGGGTTTGTTGGGATAGGAATTTTTTGCAATCGATTGTAGTTGTTTTAATTTAATTGGAGCAATTTTTTCGTTTCGTCTTTGGAATGCTCGAAGGTTTTCTATTTGTTCTTTTTTTTCCAAATCCGTACTTCTTGCAAGTTCTACATGGATATTGGTTGGATTTGGGTTGATAAATGTATTTACACCGATAATGGGAATTTCTCCGGTGTGTTTTAGGTGTTCATAATAGAGAGATTCTTCTTGTATTTTATTTCTCTGATACATCAATTCCATTGCCCCAATAACGCCACCTCTTTTGGATAAATTCTCGAATTCATCTAATACAGCTTTTTCTACTAAATCGGTAAGTTCTTCTATTATAAAGCTTCCTTGTAAAGGATTATCGTTTTTGTTTAACCCAAATTCTTTGTTAATGATGAGCTGAATTGCCAATGCTCTTCGAACAGATTCTTCTGTTGGTGTGGTGATTGCTTCGTCATAAGCATTTGTATGTAAGGAATTGCAACGATCATAAATTGCTATAAGTGCTTGTAGAGTAGTGCGAATGTCGTTAAAATCAATCTCCATCGCATGTAAACTTCTTCCCGAAGTTTGTATATGATATTTTAATTTTTGGGATCGTTCATCAGCATTGTAGTAATACTTCATTGCAATTGCCCAAATTCTTCTGGCAACACGACCAATAACAGAATATTCTGGGTCCATTCCGTTGGAAAAGAAGAAAGAAAAATTTGGTACAAAATCGTTGATTTGCATACCGCGAGATAAATAATATTCCACATAGGTAAAACCATTTGCAAGGGTAAAAGCCAATTGGGTAATGGGGTTTGCTCCTGCTTCGGCTATATGGTATCCAGAAATACTAATCGAATAATGATTTTTGATTTGGTTTTGTATGTAGTATTCTTGAACATCTGCCATCATTCTTAGTGCAAATTCGATAGAAAAAATACAGGTGTTTTGTGCCATATCTTCTTTTAGGATGTCTGCTTGCACAGTTCCGCGTATTTTTTTTAATGTGTCGGATTTGATTTTTTCGTAAGTTTCTTTTTCTACTAATTGTTCTCCTAATGTTCCAATTGTGCCATAACCGAACAGTTGTCCGTTGGTTTTAATTGCTCTTTTATAGTGTGGTAAATTTAGATCGATAGAATCGTATTTTTTTAATTTATCGCTTTCTCCGATGGATAGTAAATATTTTTCGACTTGTTGATCGATGGCTGTGTTAAAAAACATTGCAAGAATGATGGGAGCAGGACCATTAATCGTCATCGAAACAGATGTATTTGGGTTGCACAGATCAAACCCAGCATAAAGCTTTTTCATATCGTCGAGTGTGCATACAGAAACACCAGCATTACCAATCTTTCCGTAGATATCGGGTCTTATGTCGGGATCTTCGCCATAGAGTGTAACAGAATCGAAGGCAGTAGATAAACGCGAATATTCAGAATCCTTGCATAAATAATGAAATCGTTTATTGGTTCTTGTAGGAGTTCCTTCGCCTGCAAACATTCTTGTTGGGTCTTCGTCTTTTCTTTTAAATGGATATATTCCTGCTGTAAAAGGAAAAAATCCAGGAAAATTTTCTTTACGAATCCATCGATAGATATCGCCTAAATCGCTAAAATTGGGAGTGCTAATCTTCGGCATTTTTAAGTGCGAAAGCGATTCTTCGTAGAGTGTATAAGTTATCTCTTTATCGCGAATTTTGATTTTATATTCGTTTTGTTTAAACTGATTTTTTTTATTATTCCAATGGAAAATCCAATCTTTTTCTTCTTGGGATAAATTTTCTTCGATTTGATTTTTTAAATTTTGAATTTCTTTTTCGATGGATTCGAGTATTTCGTTTGAATTTTTTTGATCTTTAAAATAATTGTATGCTCCATTTAATTGATAATATCTTTGCAATATTCTTGAATTTTCTTGGGTTTTTTGGTGGTATTTTTCGATGGTTTCTTTGATTTCTCTTAAATAATGAATGCGATTTTCGGGTATAAGAGCTTTTTTAGAAGAATAAACAGAACGCGAAGAAATATCACATTCCAACGCTTTGTTAAACCTTTGGTTGATGAGCTGAATAAGATAATAAAAAAGTCCGTTTATTCCTGGGTCTTGGAATTGGCTTGCAATCGTTCCAAAGATGGGTAATTCTTCGTCTTTTAGATGGAAAAGATTTCTACTTCTTTTGAATTGTTTTCGAACTTCGCGTAGGGAATCAAGACTACCTGCTTTATCGAATTTATTGATTGCAATCATGTCTGCATAGTCTAACATATCGATTTTTTCTAATTGCATGGGAGCTCCATATTCTGGCGTCATTACATAAATGGAAATATCGCAAAAGTCTACGATAGAAGAATCGGATTGTCCAATTCCCGCTGTTTCTATGACGATAAAATCAAAATAATCATTCAGAAAGTCCAGCATTAGGTTTAATTGCTGATTTATCGCAGAATGTAAGTTTCTTGTTGCTAAACTTCTCATAAAGATGTTGGGATGGTAGATGGAATTCATTCGAATTCTATCGCCTAATAATGCACCACCTGTTTTTCGTTTCGTAGGATCGATGGATAATATAGCAATTTTAAAGTTAGGAAAATAATATAAAAATCTTTGAATAATTTCATCAGTTAAACTACTTTTGCCTGCACCACCTGTACCAGTAATACCAATAACAATAGCTTTTTTGTTTTTTTCTCGGGGTGTAATATTAAAAATAGAAATACCATTTTCTAACAGCGTAAGTATTCGCGCAATATATCGATAAGAATCCAAAGGATTTTGTTTAATTATAAATTGATTTAGTTCATCTTCGGAATCAAACTGAAAATGACTACATCGTTTTAATAAATCTTGAATCATTCCGTTTAATCCAAGACAACGACCATCTTCGGGAGAATAAATCTTTTCTATTCCAGAAGCTTCTAAGAATTTGATTTCTTCGGGAATTATTACACCACCGCCACCCCCAAAAATCTTGATGGATTTACCAAAGTTTTGGTCTAAAAATTCTCTTAGATAAAGAAAAAATTCATTATGACCACCTTGATAACTACTTACCGCTACTGCATTTACATCTTCTTGAATACATGCTGTTGCAATTTCTCTCACAGATCGGTTATGACCTAAGTGAATCACTTCTGCACCGTTTGCAACAAGGAGTCTACGCACTAAATTAATGGAAGCATCGTGCCCATCGAACAAACTAGCAGCAGTAACAACTTTTATAGGAGGTAAGGTATTAGGATTCAATAATTCATCGAATAAAAATTTTTCTTGTGCAATGTTTTGCATAAACACCCCTTTTTAAAACTATAAAACAAATTGATAATTATGTCAATTTTTTTCCTATTAGTTATAATAAAAAGAGAAATTTTATTGTTTTAAAAATTCACTTGTCAGAATAAAATCGTTATAAAAAATCATGAATCAGGGAAAAAATATGTCTACCAAAAAAATCGATGAACAAAACAAAGTTATCACCATTAAAGTAAAGGATTTGCAGCAATTAAAAATCATTCTTGCCACATGGTATAGTTATTTACTTTCTAAAAATAAAGACCCGAACTTTGATCTGCAAGAGGCAATCAAAACACCCATCATTTATAACATAGAAAAAGACGAATTAGAATTATTGTTGATGGGGTCTCAAGAAATGTTAAGTGAACTAAATGAATATATAGAGAGTCTAAATAAAAAACTTAAAGACAAAAAATGAAAAAACAAATGGTCTTTTTTTTATTTAATATGATACAACTTTGGGCATTGCCCCCTTTTATTTCTATAGAAGAAAGAGTAAAAGAATGCGACTTAATTGTTGTAGGGGATGTAAGAGTGATTCGACAGAGAAATTTATTCGAAGACACAAAAACAGCAACTCTTATAGTGGAAAAAATCAAAATTTTAAAAAATACTTATAAACTGAATATTCCCGATGTTTTTTATATTTATATCAATATTTATCCAGAAACCTTCGAAAACAAATTAAAATTTATTCCAGAGGATGGAAGATACATTCTTTTTTTGGATCCCAAAACAAATAATAATGATGTAGTAGTATACAAGTTATACAAAGAAGAACCCTTTGCATTAGAACCTTGGACATTACAAAAAGAAAATAAAATTATTTTTTTAAACCAAACGAATGTTGACAAAATGGATTGAATCAATAATATACACTTTAAGGAGTTATTATGAAAGAATTTGGTTATAGAAATTTATTTATATTTATCATAACGAGCATTGTGTTAACATTTTTTATCAATAGAATTGTCACCCAAGAACGTTTTGATCCAAAAACGGTTCAGTCCAATCTATGTCAATCTGGCGAAATGAAGTGTGGTTTTAATCCCGACCCCATCGATAAGATCGAATCTGTTCCACTTGCAGAAAGCACGATGATTTCTCACAGAGGATTACCAGAAAAAGTGGATTTATCTTCCGAAATGCCTCCTGTTTTAAATCAAGGAAGACAGAATAGTTGTGTTGCATTTTCTAGTGCTTATTATACAAAATCTTATTACGAATACAAAAAAAACAAGTGGAAGTACGATGTTCCAATTTTGGGTGGTCAAGGAGAACGAGTATTTTCTCCTGCTTATGTCTATAATCAAATTAATGGTGGTCAAGATCGGGGATCGTATTTTCACGATGCTTTGAATTTGATCATCAACAAAGGTGCATCTCCTTGGAAATACATGCCTTATCGCGAAGATGATTATTTAACTCAACCAACACCTATGGCACATCAAGTTGCACAAAAATTTAGAGCAAAATCTTTTCGTAGAATTCCTTTTGATAATTTAGATGCAATAAAAGCTGAGCTTGCCAATGGAAACCCCATTATATTTGGAATTGTGATTGATGATAATTTTTATCAATTAGGAAGTGATGGCAATTATGTTTACGATACACCAGGAGGAAAACAATATGGTGGCCATGCAATGACATTGGTAGGATACGATGATAATATCAAATCTCCCAATGGATATAAAGGTGCTTTTAAATTAGTTAATTCTTGGGGAATCAGTTGGGCAAATAAAGGATATGGTTGGATTTCTTATAGAACTTGGTTACAACTGCGTCCCTATGTTTATGTTCTATACGATGAAGTTGCATCCAACAATCTTCCAGAAAGCACCAACATTGTAACTAACAATCAATATATTCCTGCACCCCAAAATGTATCGGCAACCAAAGGTACATTTCCCGATAGAATTGTTATAACATGGAAACCCGTTTCTGTTGCAATAGCCTACGCGATTTTACGATTAGATCCAGGAGCTTCGGATTTTTCTATTATAGGTTATTCTTATTCTAATTCCTATGTAGATAAATCCATCGTACCAAATATTTCTTACAATTATGCAGTGGTTTCTCTTACAGAAGATAAAACATCCGATCCACAAAAAACAGCGATCGTAACAGGATATGCATCGAATCAGAACAATGTTGTAGATATTCCAAAAATATATCAAATAGAGGGAAGGTTAAAAAACAATATAGTATATATCAATTGGCAGGCAATTCCCGATATAGAATATTATCAAATTCGACGATGGGACGAAAAAACTCAAAAATGGTTAACGTGGAATAAGAGATTGTATCAAACCAATTTTGTTGATAATAATCCTATAAAAAATCAAATCAACCGATATTCCATTCGAGCAGCAAAAAATAATCAATTTGGAGAATGGAGTGACCCCATCGAAGTATCTGTTCCCGGCGAGACTACACCACCTCCTAAACCTATTATTACAGAAATTAGTGCAGGTTTATTTCGCGATAAAATTGTTCTAAAATGGGATAAAGTAGAATCAGCTCAATTTTACGTAGTTTTTCGTTATGATTATAATGCGAAGATGTGGGAAGGTCCGTTTAAAACATCAGAGAATCAATACATCGATCAAGATAAAAAGATTCTGAATGGCAATTATTTTGCTTATACAGTTGTTGCTATCAATTCTGCTGGAAGAAGTGATTATTCTAATGTTGTAGTAGGAAATACAAATCCCAATGTTCATCGTGCAGGAGAGGTTTTAATGCCACCACAAAACCTAAAAATAGAGATGAAAAACAACCGAGTTATCTTAACATGGGATCAAGTAAAAGGTTCTGACGAATACTATATCTATCGAAAGAAAAAAGACGAAAAAGATTATAAATTTATTCAGAATTTAGCAGGAAACACAACAAAATACGAAGAAGATTTTCCAGGCAAAAAAGGAGATTTATTTTTCTATACAGTTAGAAGTAAACCCAATCTAGGAAAAGAATCCGAGAACGCCAGACCAGTGGTTGCATTTTTGAACCCAGAGATGCTATCGGTTACCCATCGTTTTATGCCAGGACAAGGAATGGATCGCTTTATAGGAAATTGGAAAGGAAGTTATTGGGATGGCAGTGCTGGCATCGAAAAATACGAACTAAACATAAAAGGCGAAGGAGATTGGATGATTGTTACACTGAATACGAACAATAAAAAAGAAATCCATAAAGCAAAATATCCAGCATTAAGCGATGTTGTACGGTTTGAAAATTTTGAATTACAATACAAGAAAGATTTTGATTTATTGATTCTACAAGGAAAAACGGAACAGTATAAAGGCAAACTCATTACTTTTACAAAATAAACCGAAATAGCGAAAATGTTTTGATATTGGAGGAAATTGACAATGGGGGTTATTAAAGGATTTAAAGATTTTTTCATGAGAGGGAATGTGGTGGATTTAGCTGTTGGAGTTATAATTGGCACTGCATTCAACCAAGTGGTGAATTCTTTGGTAGTAGATATTATAACTCCCTTGATTGGTTTGCTAGGTGGTACTCCGGATTTTTCTGCCTTAAAGATTGGACCAGTGACAATTGGTAAATTTATCAACGCTATTTTGAACTTTCTGATTGTTGCATTAGCGATCTATAGTATTATAGTATTATCGTAGTACCAATGAATCAATTAAAAGAGAGAGAAAAAGCTAAGGAAAACTTGGCTCCACCCGAACCCCCAGAAGATGTTAAGCTTTTACGCGAAATTTTAGAAGAATTAAAAAAGAAACCTTAAATTTTTCGGTTTTAAATAGATTGTAAAAAACTTATAAAAACGTTCATCCATTTTAAAATCAGTTTTTATATTATAACATATTTACAAAAAAGAGTGAAAATCATTTCGCTATTTTAATTTTATTTGTTAATTTATAAAATTATTTAAATTTTAAAATAAAAATTTTAAAATTTAAATTCTAAAAATGTATTAACAGAAATAAAAGTTTTTATATTAATGTTGTGATTTCTAAAAATGAGATCTTTTAAAACAATTCAATCTTTTTAAACGAACCAGAGAAAATTGCTTAATTAAAAAATTGACGTATCAATTGTTTTGAATTTTATCTTTATTTTATGAGAATAGTTAATAATTTCAATAAAATATTTATATATATTGTACTAATAATTTTGATAATTTTATTTAATCTGAATCTTGATCCTAATATTTCCTTTTATGGAGATAATGGCACAAAATTTTTTCAAGCTTATGCTGTTATTAACAATCAATTTAAAGATGATGTTATAAGATGTCAATGGCTTTCTGAATTTGAATTTTGCAAATATGCTGTAAAGGCCACTACAATGTATAATGTGGATGAATATACACTAAGAGGTGTTTTTCCTGTTGCATTAAGTTATTTTAATGCTATAATAATTTATTTATTGGGTAAAGAATATTTTCTAGTTATTCCACAAATAATTTTTTTTATAAATTTACTAATGTTTTATAGATATCTTGATAGTTTTTTTCTAATAGCTTTATTTTTGTTTACCCCTTTATTTTTTCAATATCTATCTTTTAGTGATTTAGCACTTTCGCTTTTTTTTAGCTCATTTGTATATATTTTCTTGGATAAAAGAGATTCTTTATCGAAGAGAAAGACATTTTTATTAGGTACAATTACTGGTTTAAATGTATTTTTTCGCTACGAAACACAAATTTTTATCTTTGTTTTATTGTTTTTATTGTATTTAATGGATAAAGAAAATCGAAAAAAATATTTAATTTTTAGCTTTGGTGTTCTGTTTTCTTTATTAGTTTTTTTTATCGTGAATTTTATTTATTATGGAAATATCATTGGAATAAGGTTCGAAGCAAATAAACAAGGAATTTTTAATATAAATTTTAAAGAAAAACTTTTTTCTATCTGGGGAAATTTATGGGGAACTTGGACCCATCCAGTTGGATATTTTAAATATATGTTTTATTTATTAATTTTTTATATTTTATTTTTTATAAATAGAAAAAAATTTCCTTTATTAGATAGTGTGATTTATTTTTCGATTTTGATTTCTTTAATGATAGTTTTGGTTTTGGTACCTAATGATTCTGGTGCAGATTTTGGAACACGATATTTAAGTGTTTTAATTTATCCATCTTTTTTATTGATCAATAATTTTTATAAAATATACGAAAACAAAATCATTCAGTATATGATAATATTTACAATGTTTATAGCACTTTTTTTTACTGTGGTATCTTTTTATGTGACCTTAAAATTAAACCATTTTTACCATCATCTATATTTATCTTTAAATGATAATGCGAAAAAAAATTCATTATGGATTTTTCATAACAATCATGGTTCTAGCGGATTAGGAGCTTATCTAATAGACAATACAGCAATTGTTCTCGAACACGAAGATGAATTAGATGAATTTATAAAAACTTTCGAAGATCATTCTTTGGAAAAAAAATATAAAAATTTAGTGATATTTCATTTTCGTGTTAATTTCTATCTACCCGAAGAGATAAACCAAAAAGATCGATATTTTTACGAAGATGAAAGGGTTCGAGAAAAATTGTTAAAATTTATTCAAAAAAAATATGTAAATAGCGTTTCAAAAAAAGTAATCATTAAAGATAAAGAAGGTATCAATATTTATTATTTTTATTAATTTAATTTATTTAACGAATCCAAACACAAATTTTTTTAATTATCAATAAAATTTATAAATTAACCAGGTTCTAAAACATAAATTCTAAAAAGAATCATTGAATTTTTCATTATCAATTTACGATAAAAAGTGAATAAAATTCAATTAAAAAGAAGTTGACCGAAAACTAAATTGAAAAAAAATGGTCTTTAAGGTTAATACTCTCTCTCCTTTAACCTTACCTGTAGGCTGCCTTTGGCAGCTCTTTTTTATAATATATATAATTAATGATTAAATTGCTCGGATTTATTAAAAAATGAGTTGATTCGAAAATCTATGGTTAAAAAATGGCTATTCAAAATCTTAGAAAGGGTAGCGTCTATGTTTGCAATTATAGAACTAAAAGGAAAGCAACATAAAATTCATAAAGACATGATTTTTGTAAGTGAATTAACCGGTAAGGAACCAGGTGCAGAGTTCGAAATCGATTCTGTTTTATTGGCATCCAAGGATAATCAAGTACAAGTTGGTCAACCCTATGTAAATGGTGCAAAGGTAAAATTAAAAGTAATCCAAAATTTTCGTGGTCCCAAAGTAAGGGGTTTTAAATACAAAAGAAAAACTGGTTATGCTAAAAGATGGGGACATAGGCAAGATTTACAAAAACTCCAAGTATTAGATATTATTATTTAAATTGATCGTCGTTAAAATCATTTTTGATGAGAATAAATTTTTAAAAGATATTATAATAGAGGGTCATGCTCCGATTGATGAATCTTTTAGTTTGGAGTGTTCAGTTGTTTCGACATTGGCAGAAACAATGTATATAGCATTCAAAGAAGTATATAACAATGCTATTTTAGAAAAAGACAGTGGTAAAATAAGAATTATTATTACAGAAAAAGATAAAAAAAAGCGCGAAGAGATAGAACGCTTTATTTATCCTTTTTTTGTTATGTTTAAAAAAATTAGCAATGATTTTAAAAATACTGTTTTATTACAAATGATAAAACAATAGGAGAAGATTTATGGCACACAAGAAAGGTGGTGGTTCAACGAAGAACGGTAGAGATAGTATATCGAAGCGTTTAGGTGTTAAAAGATTTGGTGGAGAAATTGTCAAAGCTGGTAACATCATCGTTAGACAAAGAGGCACCAAAATACACCCAGGAAAAAATGTGGGAATAGGAAAAGATCATACCTTATATGCTTTGATTGATGGTAGAGTTCAGTTTGAACATATCAATCGATTAAAACAAAAAGTTTCTGTTTATCCTCTCTAAATGTGAGTTTTGTAGACGAAATAGAGATAACCGTAGAGGCTGGTAAAGGTGGACCAGGTTGCGTAAGCTTCCATCGGGAAAAGTTTGTTCCCAAAGGTGGACCAGACGGAGGTGATGGTGGTAAGGGTGGAGACATCTATTTTATCGCGGACGAAACTCTAAGTAATCTGAACAATTTTCTGTCTCAGAAATATTTTAAAGCAGAAAATGGACAACAGGGTAAAGGTCAAAAGCAACACGGAAAAAATGGAAAGGATTTAGTAATTCGCGTACCAGTCGGTACGGTGATTCTCGATAGCGATTCGCGCGAAATTTTAGGAGAGTTGGACTTTCCTGGGAAAAAAGTCTTAATTGCAAAAGGTGGTAAAGGCGGATTAGGAAACGTACATTTTGCCTCTCCTGTCAATCAAACACCAGAATATGCACAGCCTGGTCTACCCGGAGAATGCAAAAGAATCATCTTAAACTTAAAATTAATCGCAGATGTAGGATTTGTTGGTTTCCCAAATGCTGGTAAATCAACATTATTAAAAGCGTTAACGTCCAACAACCCAAAGATCGCAGATTATCCTTTTACGACTTTAAACCCAAATTTAGGTGTTTTATTCTATATCAATGAAGATCTTTCAGAACGACGAATCTTACTTGCAGATATTCCAGGTATTATAGAAGGTGCAAGTAAAGGAGTTGGATTAGGTATTTCTTTCTTAAAACATATTGAAAGAGTGAATGTAATCATCTATATTCTTGACATAAATTCCATTCAATTGGCAAAAGAATATAAAACATTGCAATTGGAGTTATCGGAATATTCCCCAGAATTACTCAAAAAAAAGAGTATCATTGTTTTTAATAAGATTGATCTTTTAAATTATGATGAAGATTTTATCCAAATGATATACGAAGATTTTTGTAGAGATGTGGAATCTTTTCAAAAAAATATTCGCGAAGTGCCGGTTTTTTTTATCTCTGCAAACGATGCAATACAAAATAAGGAACAATTAAAACCTTTGATGCAACAATTAATCAAATTTTTCCCTTTACCTACTTATGCAGAAATATTAGTTCATAAAAGAGTCGTATAATGCAACGAAACGAATTTATCAGTGAGTTTCAGAATATTAAGAGAATTGTGATAAAGATTGGGTCGAATTTAATTGTTCAAGGAGATACAATCCAATATAATAATCTAGAAAATTTAATTCGATGTATTTTATTTTTAAAAAAATTAAAAAAAGAAGTGATATTGGTAAGTAGTGGAGCAGTTGCATTAGGTAGAAAAAAATTAAAAAATCGTTTTAATGATTATGTCCCCCAAGAGTTTCCCAATCTTATAAGAAAACAAGCTTTAGCATCCATTGGACAAATCGAGTTAATGAATTTATACGATCAACTTTTCCTAAAAGAAACGATTGCTATATCTCAGGTGTTGATTACAGCAAAAGATTTTCGCGATAGAGAAACTTATCTTAATATTGGTCATACCATACAAGAATTGCTAAGATTAAACATAATACCAATCATCAACGAGAATGATACTGTCTCTACGGATGAATTAAAATTCGGAGACAATGATTATTTAAGTGCTGCTGTCGCTGCTTTACTTCAAAGTCAACTATTGATTCTTTTAACATCTGTGGAAGGTTTTATTGTTGATGGTAAAAGGATTTCTGTTTTAGAAAATATTACAGAAGAAATCATAAAACATGCAAAAGGACCCGTAGGTCATGGAAGTGGAGGAATGTATTCTAAAATTCGCGTAGGGAAATTGTGTCAGCAAGCGGGTGTTCATGTAGCTATTTTACCTGGAAGTTTAGAAGATGTAGTCCAGAAATTTATATCGGGCGAAGATGTAGGTACGTTAATCTTATCGAACAAAAAAACATTACCAGCGCGAAAAAAGTGGCTTCTTTTTTCTAAAACGAAAGGTGCTGTTATCATCGATGGGGGAGCAGAATATGCACTAAAAAATCGCGGTTCTTCTTTGCTATTTGCTGGAATAAAAAATATTGAAGGATCATTTACTTATGGGGATGTGGTAGAAATAAAGAATTTTAGAAATCAGGTTTTAGGAAGAGGAATTATCAACATACCTTCGCGAATCATCAAACTACATCTGCACAATCATGGTAATCGTATAGAGGGATTTCCCTTCGAAGCGATTCATCGCAACGACATGATTTTAGAAGAATAAAGAATTTTATTCGCTTAAAGATATTAGAGAGTTTTTAATTAGATACTGAATTGGTGCCCGGGGCGGGACTTGAACCCGCACGGGCAAAAGCCCCCAGGATTTTAAGTCCTGTATGTCTACCTGTTCCATCACCCGGGCAAGATTGAGGCGTCGGTGGGATTCGAACCCACGATCGGGCTTTTGCAGAGCCCTGCCTTAGCCACTTGGCCACGACGCCATAATTTTTTTCAAACTTGAAAAATCAAGTAAAATCCTTGTTAGTTTATGCAACATACAGGTCAAATCATTTTTATATCCTTTTAACAAAAAACCATGCATTTATGGAAATTTCGTTTGATATTTATTTTGCTTAATCCGAAAATTAATTCAAACAATGAACTTCGAAGATAAGGTTATAATTACGGTTATTAGTGGAATTGTTCTAGCAGTTTTTTTGGATTTGCAGGCAAAAAAACAATATCATCATGTAAAAAATAACATAAAAAAAGTATCAATTGAAGAGCTACTCGAAGACAAAAAAATTCATAAAGCAAAAGAACAAATAGAAGAAGTGTATGAAGAAAACAAAGAAAAAGTTATCGAAAGCGCAAAAAAAATTCCCCAAAAGATCGAAAACTCTTACTTGAAAAATTTGGAATCTTTAACCTTGCCTTACAACGATGCAGAGATTACTGAGATCAATCTATACTTCCCCAGGTTTTTAAAAAATAAAAAAACAGAAATGTATCAAGTATCGCGAAAGATCAAAGGAAAAGTTAATCCAATTATAGCATTGAATATTTTACAAAAGGGACCACTAGAAAAAGAAGCTGGATTAGTAAATGCTTATTACGAAGGTGTATCGTTTTATAAAATATCTTATGATGAAGAAAAACAAATCCTTCACTTGTTTTTTGATCAAAGCTTTTATTCCCATAATGATGTTATCATGAAAGATAGAATTGATCAAATTTGTTTAACACTAAAACAATTTTCCGAAATAAAATCAATTTATTATTGGATAGAGAATCAACTCTATTTAAAACAAGAAAAATGCGAAAGAAAAGTCATAAAATACAAAGAAGAAACAAAAATAAAAGAAAATTAGCAATACTTTTTCGGTAAGAGAAATTTATAAAAAAAATATATAAAGAAAATATGTTATAAATTTATAAATATTTATAAAAATAATATAACATCAACCAAA
>FMJZ01000609.1_pt1 | contig 28061 bp, 31 predicted proteins | sample 1987881 | NCBI WGS metagenome assembly FMJZ01 (sample SAMEA4378227, study PRJEB15110) | soil metagenome | biome: soil; feature: Field; material: Soil | place: India | collected 2015-03-11 | depth 0 m
ACTTAAGAACGCGGTTGAGCCAAGTTAAGATCAAAAGGAGCATCAGAGCATTCATGGGCAGCGAAAGGGTTGTCATGTGCAAAGCGTGCCAAAGACCTTCTGTGACACCGATCCAGTAAAGGTTCAAGGGCAGCAACAAAACACTCAAAGCAACAGCACGCCAAGACCAGAAAGGCAACACTACCTTTTCAATTGCGGGCTCAGCGAAGAGTGTCCCCTCAATTGGCTGCCATTGCTTCGTCATGAAAGCCCCTCCGAAGGGAGAATTCCAATGCCCTCCATGAATGATAGCAATACGATTTGAATTTAGCAAGGATGGCTCTCAAATCCGATCGCAGAAAGATGGTCAAACCAGCATAGAGACAACTTTGTCTGTCAGCCAGACACGGTAACGAAGCAAGGAACGACCACTTGACAACATTGCGTTCCTGATTTTGCCTTGAAGTTCCTCCAAAGTCGCCCAACGGGCACTTTCAATTTCGCGAGTGTCAACGGGCTTAAGGCGACCTCTAATCGCCTTTGCAGTGAAAACATGGGTCGTCCAATCAACGCTACCTGAAGGGGCAACGAACTTGACACGAACGCGGAGCAAATAACGCTGAATTTGAACTGTCAACCCAGTCTCTTCATATGCTTCCCTCATTGCACCTTCCTCAAAACTCTCGCCTTTCTTAACAGCGCCGCTTGGCGCTCTATAGACACCTTCCGGATGGTTAGGTTTTCGTATCACCGCCAGCTTATCGCCACGGAAAATGAATAAAGTCACATCGTGAGCTCGTCCGTCTTTCTGACTTACCTTGATCATTGTCAAGTCATCATCAGTGATGTCCCAACTCAACCTCACCACTTTGGGCTTTCCGTATCGCCTCTCCAATTTCCTCAAAACGGTAGGGGGAATATCTGACGGCAAATTCATTCACCCCTTTGCCTTTCATCCTTAGGTTCCCTCGTCCCCTTCGGGATACTGCGTTTGTATTGCTTCTTTTGGCGTTCTCAATCCCTGTGCGATTGCTCAACATCCCTTTCAACATTTCCCCTACCACGAAAATCGCCATGTCTCATCCTGCCTCACGATTTCACGGCTTTTTGCGACGGCAAAGGCAAAAAGGGCATTGGGACAATTTCAGCATCGTGGGGTTTCTCTCTCACTAAGACTTGAACTTTTGTGCCAATGTTTGCCCACACAATCGCCACATAAGCCATTGCGACGGCAGTGTTCAAGTGAGGGGAAAAAACGCCGCTGGTAATAACGCCTATCGGTTGACCATTAGCGAGGACTTGTGCTCCTTCTCTTGCGATCATCCTTGTGAACAGTTTCAAACCGACTCGTTTTCGCTTAATGCCCTCCCGCATTTGCCTTTCAATGGCTTCCTTGCCAATGAACGATTTACTCATTGCCACGAACCGCATCAAATCGGCTTCAAGGGGTGTGATGTCTTCGTTCAAATCATGTCCGTAAAGGCACATGCCCGCTTCAAGCCGCAAAATGTCACGAGCACCCAAACCGCAAGGCTGAACCCCTTTCCTCAACAAAGCATCCCAAATTCGTTCCGCTTCATCGGAAGGGCAAATGATTTCCACACCGTCTTCACCCGTGTATCCTGTCCGAGAAACAAGGCATTCAACACCAACCAGCAAAAAACTGTCAATACGGAAGCGCTTCAATGAACTTGGCTTTTTACTGACATCGGCTAATCCGTCCACGATCGCTATTGCGTCAGGACCTTGAACAGCAATCATTGCCGTCTCAAAAGTTCGGTCAATCAGGACAACTTCTTTGGGCAAGTTTTGCCGCATCCAAGCGAAATCGGTCTCACGACGAGCAGCGTTGACGACAGTGAGGAACTCGTTATCGCCCAGCCGAGCAACTGTCAAGTCATCAATGATACCGCCTCGCTCATTGCACAAGAGCCCGTAACGAATTTGCCCAATAACTGTGCTTTTGATGTCCATCGTCACGAGCCGATCTAACGCTTCCACTACATCACCGTTGTTTTCTCCGTCCCACGCCCCTCCTATCTTGTCCCGTCCCGTTTTCGCGGTTACTTCCTCGTGCGCTTGCACGAACAATCGTCCCATATGGCTGACATCAAACATGCCGCAAGATGTTCTGATAACTTTCGCTTCTTCCAAAATGCTGCCGTAGTGGATTGGCATTTCCCAGCCCGCGAACTCAACGAACTTTGCACCTGCTCTTTCGTGAGCGTTAAAGAGAGGGGTATGCTTAAGGCTTGACATTTTCCTCACCTCAAAATGCAAAACTCCCAGAATCTGGCTCTTTCGCTCCTCAAATTTTTCGCTTTTTGATTTCAATCCAGAAAATCAGAAAGCTTCTTCCGCCATTGTAGCGGCTAAATCTTCAGGGGTGATCGTTGCTGGGTCAAGTCCCTCAAGGGCACGCTTCATTCGGTTCAACGCTTCGTCGTATGAGATGTCAACTATGCGTTTTCGCTTTATCGGGTTGACCTTTGACACGACCGCTTGTTTGAGGAACGGATGATTGAAGCCCCGTTCACGCAGACTCTGGACAATAGGTTCAACGAGAACATCAACACTTTCAAGAACCTCTGCTCTCCTCTCCCTCTCTTTCAACGCTTGAGGGAGCGGATCGTTAAGGAAAGTGTCAACCTTCCTTAAGATGGGAACATAAGCCGACCCGCTGAACCGTTCTTTTCGCTCGTAAATGAGGCCGAGGGTGATCAAGCAAGCCTCTTCAAAATGGAAAGCGTAATCGCTCTCCTGAATGCTTCCATCTTCACTGAGTAAGCCGCGATACATTCGGATAACCTCCAACGCTTTCTCCTTGAGGTTGTGAGCCTTTTCGGTATTGAGGGCGAGAATCTGATACGCAACTTTAGCATCGGGGACAACGATGGACGCAATCATCCCCTTACCCAATCTGACCATCGCTTCTCTACGGTGATTGCCGTTTGGAGTCCAATATTTTCCGTTTGGAGCACGAATGACAACTATGGGGTCAAGGAAGCGACCAAGCTCACCGATAACTTCTTGCAGCCGATTAATATGTTGGGGTGATAGATCCCTTTGAAAAGGGGTTGGCTCAACTTTTGTCAATGGCAGCAGAGCGAATATCTGCCAATTGTCACCGTAAGGTTCACGGTAAATGGTCAAAACTTTACCCCCATCTTCTTCAATTTGCGATGCTAACAATTCAACTTCATCGGGAACGATGTCGTCAGGTGGATAAACACTCCAACTGGGCACAACCATTCACCTCCTTCCTCTGTCTCAATCCTCAATGAACTCGGGATCTGAAGCGGAATGGGCGAAATCTGCTACAAAAATTTTAGCAACGAGTTGTGGACTTTTTCTGATACTCCTGACCATGAGAGCCAACCTCAAGCACAAGCATTAATCTGCGCCTGAGGTTAAAACTTAACCTGAGAGGAACAACAAAGTTGGGGTGTAAAGAGCCGAGATTTGATGCACTTAACCTTGTGCGAATTATCCAAAGGCAACGGTTAAAAGTTCGTCAATGGTCGGCGTTCCTGTCCTCGCTCCCATCTCACGCAGACAAAAGGCTGCAGCCACCGTGCCGAGCCTCTGACATTCCGCCATAGGTTTTCCTTGAAGGACACCCCAAAGGAAGCCGGCAGCGAAAGCATCTCCAGCACCTGTCGTGTCAACGACGTGGGCTTGATGGGAAGGTGCAAACTGTCCTCTTCCTTTCCATCCAACCCAACTCCCCGCTTCACCTAAGGTCGTGACGATTGTTTCAACTCCCAATTCCCAAAGTTTATGGGCAGCAGCATCTAAGTTTTCAGTGCCCATGAGCGTTGCAAGTTCCTCCCTCGTTACGAACAAGATGTTGGTTCGCTTCAAGATGCTTTCCATAGCAACGAGCCTTCTTTTTGCGTATATTGCGCCTGGAGCGAAACTTACGGAGACATCAGATGGAAGCGAGAGGACGAGCGCTTTTTGACTCTCAAAAGCCTCGTCTCCGATTAAAGACGAAAGGTGAACCCATTGCGCTTTTGCAGCATAAGCAAAATCGTCTTCGGTTAAGCGAAGGGAAAGGTTAGCTCCAGGCTGGACATAAAGGGAGCGTCTTCCCCTTGCATCCACAATCCCAACCACTCTACCTGTCGGTTGACCCTTGACAATCCTGATTCTGGGGGTTTCAACACCGACGCTTTCAAACTCCTTCAAAATTTTCTGACCTTCAAAGTCGTTTCCGACAGCACCGATAAAACCTGCTTTCACTCCCCAATGGGCGAGAGCATAAATTGTGTTTGCAGCACTGCCACCCGCAGATTCGTGTGAATCTTCCACAATGCCCTCGCCATCAACCACAACTTCACTTACTTTGAAGAGACAATCCCAGTTCAATGCGCCGCAACCTACAACAGTCACACTTTGCACTTGCTCTCACCCCAACTTTGCTGCTTGACCTCGCACTGCTTGCCTGAATCGGCGATGGACGGACAGAGCATTCTGCCAATTTTCCTCACTCAAAACTTGATAATAAGCGTCCCACTCGCTCAGCGGTTTTTGTTTAGAAGCCCAATTTTTGACACTTTCTAATCCGTCCTTTGCGAAGATTTCTAACAAGGGCAAAATTGCTCTCAGGTCAAGGGAAGCCACTCCGACGACACCGTAGGGGAGTGCGTATTCATTTCCGTTGAACACTATCGCCAACCCGCCTTCTTCACGAACCGTTTGAAGCATGTGGGCGTCAGTGATGCTATCTCCAATAACAGCGCATTGGCTGAAACTTAGTCCTGCTTTGTTCAGGAAATTGCGAAGGGCATCCTTCTTCCTTCTGCCTCCCATTACTGGCAAATCAAGGACGATGCCGATGGGGAATTTGACAAGGTGTTCCCAGAAAAACTCATCAAGCAACTGGCGCAATTGTTTGTCATCATCGGCAGGGCATTCAAGAACCCTATGCTGCCAAGTTAGGACAAGGCTGTAACTATCATCTGTCATTACCCCTTCAAGCATGTTGAAGTCAACTTCCGTTGCTGCAACTAAGTCTGGTGGTATACCCACTTTTTCAGCTATGTTCAACGCATGTGGTTTGTAACTTGTGGATACAATGCAAGGTTGCCAACCCCTTGACCAAATTGATTGAACGCACTCTGATGCACCACTGACCAAAACTGCTTTTCCCGAAACTTGACGGATGTGGGTTTCGTTGATTCCGTGAACAAGCAAAAATGGGAGTATGAGTTTGAGGGTATCTCCCGGTTCGTAATTTGGTCTACCTGAAAGTGCGAGCAAATCGTCATAGCGGCTTAATCGTTCAAAAAGTTTTCTTCCTTCGGGGATGAGCGCCATTAGTTCGTAGGCATTGTCTTGTGGCGATAGCGGTCCTTCAAGGTCAAAAGCGACAAGTAACATACCTTTTCACCCCTTTTGTAACCTGTGCGATAGGAACGCTTCCACATCATCTGTCAAATCTACCCCGCCTGTCGCCATTTTGCCTTCCCAGTAGACCATTTTGTCACGCAAACTTAATTTCCCCTCGGCAAGGCGTTTAAGGGACAAGTGAATAAGTGGCACTTCACGAGCTAACTGGCGATTTCTGATTTCGGCAAAAAGAGGCTCTTGCTCGCCCTCCTCAGCGATGACTGCCTCTAAGGGTTTGGATTGCAATTTTTGCTCCATTGCTTCCCACAAAGGCAGCATGTCAGGTGTTTGGATGGGGACTCGGCAATAGGTTACAGGTGGACCTGAATCCAACTCGGGTGTGACGATGTGGATTTGAGCGCCGGCAAACTCAGCCCGCTGGCGAATCAACTCCCACATGACATCCTGCCACGCTCCTTTCGGTCCTCCCGGAAGTGCCGGGTGAAGATTCAAGAGCGTGTAAGCATCGCAAAACTCGTCGCTGATGATGAGCATGTAGCCTGCTAACAGCGATAAGGGAACTTTTGCGAGGAAAGGTTCAAGTCTTTTACCAACTTCGTCGTGATAGCGCTTCCTCCATTCTTTCATCGCTTCCTCGTCGCCTGCTTTTCCCTTGCGCCAAAGTTCGGGCAGAAACCGACGGGACGAAAACGCTACTAACGGCAATCCAGTCTTCACCACATAGTCCAGAAAAGCATCGCTTTGTGGGGAATCGCCTTTCTCGCGATTGCAAAATACAAAAGCAATTTCAACGGGCAAAAAACCGCTTGAGATTGCTTTGAGCGTCTCTTCAAGCAACCACAACGCTGCTTCGTCCCTGCCCGTTGAAAACCATCCGATCGGCAAAGTCATTTCCTGTCAACCCCTTTTGAGTCTGTTGCAAGCGCTTTCATATTTTGTCGCACGGGAAGCAAAATTACGGTTGAAGTTGAACTGATGGCAAGGTGTCTGACTGCAAATTGAGCGCTAAAATGTTCGCACCTTAAAGGTCCTATGGAAATGCTCACAGAGGTGACAAACATGTTTTCCTCAGCAAATAAGTCTGTGATTGTCATCGGAGGTGGATTAGCCGGTTGTGAAGCAGCATGGCAAATAGCACAACTGGGTGTATCTGTTCTGCTTTATGAGATGCGGCCCAAAATCATGACACCTGCCCATAAAACCGACAAACTGGCAGAACTCGTTTGCAGTAACAGTTTGAGAAGCGATTTGATTGACAAACCTGCTGGCTTGCTGAAAGAAGAGATGAGGTGGCTTGACTCTTTGATCATTCGCTGCGCTGACCAAGCAGCATTGCCGGGTGGAGGGGCATTGACAGTTGACCGAGAGAAGTTTGCCCAGTTGGTCACCGAAGCCATTGAAAACCACCCGCTCATAACCGTCGTGCGGAAAGTAATCGCAAAAATTCCTGAGACAGGTCCCGTGATCGTTGCAACTGGTCCGTTAACTCACAATTCGCTCGCAGAGGAAATACGCCAATTGATAGGTTCGGAGTTCCTTTACTTTTACGACGCCGTTTCGCCAATTGTGGATGCGGAAACGATTGACTACAATAAGTGCTTCTGGGGTTCTCGGTATCAAGATGAACCTGCTTACCTGAACTGCCCGATGACGGAAGAGGAATACCGAAGGTTTTGGGAAGAGTTAATTGCCGCAGAGAAGCATGAACCGCATGATTTTGAGAAAGCCATTTTCTTTGAAGGGTGCTTGCCCATAGAGGAAATGGCTAAGCGAGGTTACTTGACATTAGCATATGGACCACTGCGTCCAACAGGATTGATTGATCCTCGCACTGGAAAGCGTCCATTTGCGGTCGTCCAATTGCGCCCTGAAAACGAAGAAATGACAATGTTCAACTTAGTGGGTTTTCAGACGAGCCTAAAGTGGAACGAGCAAAAGCGAGTCTTTAGGCTGATACCAGGACTTGAAAACGCCGAATTCCTCCGCTACGGTTACATCCACCGCAATACCTACATCAATTCACCTGTCACCTTGAAACCAACTTACCAATTTAAAGGGCGCAGCGATTTGTTTTTCGCAGGTCAATTGACGGGGGTTGAAGGTTACATTGAATCGACTGCATCAGGTCTGGTAGCAGGAATCAACGCAGCGAGGCTTGTCCTGGGTAAACCTCTCTTGGTTTTCCCCGAAGAGACCGCGATTGGTTCACTGGCTCGTTACATCACAAGGGCTGATCCTAAACATTTCGCACCGATGAACATCAATTTCGGACTATTGTCGCCCTTGGACCGGAAAGTGAAACCCAAGGAGTTGCGCCATCGGCTGATGGTCGCTCGTGCCCTCGAGAAACTTGAAGAGTTCATCTCTCAGAATAAATTGCGTCGTGGTCGGGGAAAGTACGAGGAAATATCTTTCAAGGACAAACAGTCTGTGAAACCATAGAAAGCGGCAACAAGGAAAAATTTACCATTCTTTGGTTTCCCTTGGGCTGGCACTGCCGTCTACGGTAACGGTAGTCGATTCAACATATTGGCGTAACGAGCCCCCAAACCACCGCCAAAAACTGTCAAAGCCAGTATTGCCCCAATTGCTACTAAGGAGAGCAAAAACAGATACTCCATAATCGTTTGACCACGACGCATAATGATCACCCCATGTGACTTGTGTTTGCTTAATTATAACTTGAGGGCAATGAGGTGTCAAGTGTTTGGGTCACATATTGCTTGGGTCAAATACTGCTTTGTGGAATTTCCCTTTCAGCAGTTCCTCGGGGGCGCATCTTTTGATGAGTCGGGATCAAAATCAACTGTAGGAGTAGCTTTAGCCCTGAACTTTTGTTTTTGCTATTCGTCGCAACTAAAGTCGCTCCTACAGGGAATTTTACTTTTTCATGCCAATTTTTTCGGTGGCTCAGGTGAGTAATTTCCGAACAAGCCAGCACTTTAGGGGAAAACCCCCGCCCTCACCCGTTACTGGCAGGGCAGGGGACAAGTTGACTTTTCAGGATAGTGTCTCACGGTCGGCGTCCATACTTGGCTTCAAATTCCTCCGGCGAAAGTTCATAGTAGTCACGGTTCATTTCAATAAACTGCTTCCATTGGTCAGGCACATCGTCTTCAAAGAAAATAGCATTGACAGGACAGACAGGCTCACAGGCGCCGCAATCAATGCACTCGTCGGGATGAATGTAGAGCATGATTTCGCCTTGGTCTTCATCCTCGCGTGGGTGAATGCAGTCCACCGGGCACGCCTCCACACACGCACGGTCCTTGACATTGATGCATGGTTCACAAATCACATACGCCATAACCTTCGACCTCCTTTCAGCAATTGTTCGCAACCCTAATTTAGCCACCTCAACGAAGCCCGTCATTGAGCGTTATCAAAAAACCTTATCGCCTCCGTCACCGCTTGGCAGAGCACTTTGATCCCTTGAGATTTTGCCCTTAACCAATTTATTTTGCTGTTGTCTCCATAGCCAGTAGGCACCTAATGCGATGCCAACTCCCAGCAAAACCACTACCATCGCTTTGTCAAGTCTTTGTATTACCCACTCGCCGAACCACTTTGTCAAGTAAGCGACCAAGAAGAACCTCATCCCGCGACCGATTGTGCTGGCGACGGTAAAGCCGGCCATGTTCAACTTGAAAACCCCACTTGCGATAGTGAACACTTTGTATGGGATGGGAGTGAAGGCAGCGATCAAGACTGCACTTACACCATAGCGGTCATAAAGCCTCTCAACTTGCTGAACTTTTTCTGGATGGAACAATTTGTCAAGGATTGGTCTTCCTCCCCATCTGCCAATTAACCAACCTGCAATTGCACCTGAAACGCTTCCGACAGTGCAAACCAAACCTGTTATGAAGGGATTTGCATTCGTTGGCGGTAGGACGAGAGCGATGATGAGGACATCTGGGGGGATCGGGAAAAATGAAGACTCGGCGAAAGCAACAATGAATAGACCCAGTTGTCCGTAACTGTTTACCAGTTCCAGCGCCCATTCTTTTAAACCTTCAAGCAAACAACGAGCACCTCCTTAATGGACAAGATAACGGGCACGCCTTGAAGTGAACAAATATCGCCATAAAGGATGCCATAGTGTTCGCGAGAACGACGCAACAACATCTCATTCCATTAGCGCTAAAGTTTCTTTGAAGATCAGGTTAACGGTGATAAAGGTGGAGGTGAAAAACGGTGGCACAACTGGCTGCCTTAGGCGGGAAGCCTATAGCGCCGGAAGGTCTGGAAGTTAAATGGCCGGAGTTTGGGGAAGAGGAAAGGCAAGCGATTTTGAGAGTCCTTGAGCGAGGTGAATGGTGGCGGTTTGGAGTGCCTGAAGAAGAAAGTGAAGTTGCTCAATTTGAACGGGAGTGGGCAGAGTATCATGATGCACGCTACTGCATTGCAGTTTGCAATGGCACAGTGGCGTTAATGGTTGCTTTCTGGGCTTTGGGAATTCAACATGGTGACGAGGTGATTGTGCCTTCAATTACTTTCATCGCCACATCCGACGCAGTTGTCCTTTGCGGTGGTGTTCCCGTCTTCGTTGATGTTGACCCTGAGACCTACCAAATTGACCCTGAAGCAGTTGAAGCGGCAATTACTGAACGAACCAAAGCAATTTGCGTGGTTCACTATGCTGGCTACCCTTGTGACCTTGACAGGATTAAGACTATCGCTGAAAAGCACAATTTGCCCGTCATTGAAGATTGCGCTCACGCTCAAGGGACGGAATGGCGAGGGAGAAGTGTCGGCGCCCACATCACTTGTGGCTGTTTCAGTTTCCAGCAAAGTAAGAGTTTGGCAGCCGGCGAAGGCGGCGCTGTGATAACCGACGCCCCAGATCTCGCTGAACGCGTTTGGGCATTTCATAACTGCGGTCGCCCTAAAGGTGTCGGTCGCTATGAACACCATATCATTGGCGGTAACTTCCGATTGAGCGAGTGGCAAGGTGTAATTTTGCGGGTTCAACTCAAACGACTGCCTGAGCAAACCAAGCGGCGGATGGAAAACGGGGCATGGTTGTCAGAACAACTTCAAAAATTGGGTTTGAAAACGCTGAAACCCGATGAACGAATTACCCAGCGCGGCTACTACTTTTTCGTCATCCGCTACAACCCTGAAGAGTTCGGAGGAGTTCACCGAGATGTGTTCTTAAAAGCACTGCGGGCAGAGGGGATACCAGCATTTGCAGGCTATGGAGTGCCGGTTTACAAAAACCCAAGTTATGCTCAAAGGGATGTGCTCCATCGCGTAATGCCCTGTCCCAACGCTGAACGAATTTGTGCCCACGAACAAATAACCTTAAGCAATCACTTGCTCCTTGACAGAAAAAACTGTCAAGCCATCTTTGATGCCTGTGCGAAAATCAAGGAGAACATAGACGAGTTGCGCAAGTTGGCAAGCGGTTAGTTTGCAATTTTCAAACCCGCTCAATTTCCAAAACAACCACCGATGCGATCGGGTCTGGTGCGGAGCGAGGCAACTTGACAACAATTTTCTCACCTGTTTGATTGAAACTCAATGAAGTTCCATCGGCGAGCAAATAGGAACGAGCAACCCTATGTTGAATTGGGAGAAGTTCAAGGTTCTCCATCCATTGGAACAAAGTGACGAAAAGTTTCCCTGGCTTAGTGGTGCACCGCCATGGGAATTGGTTAACTGGTCGGAACGGTGAACGACCAGCACCATATATGGCTTCGCCGTTGACCTTGAGCCATTTTCCCATCGCAATCAACCTCTCAACGCTTGGCTCAGGAATAAGGCCTTCTGCTGTCGGTCCGACATTTAGCAAGTAATTTCCGCCTTTGCTTGCAATATCAACGAGGTTGAAAATCAGACGCTCCACTGGTTTCCAATTGTTGTCAGTGACTTTGTAGCCCCAAGTGTTGTTAATAGTTGCAGGCACTTCCCAATCTTCCTCAAAGACATCTTCGGGAATGCGATTGTCACCCATCTCTCGGTAATCACCCAAGTTGTGGCCGACGCGACCGTTAACGAGACAATTAGGTTGAAGGGAGCGGACTAATTGAACTGCTTCTAAAGCATGTTCGTAACTTATGTTGCGCGGGGTGTCATACCAAATTAAGCCCAGCGGTCCATATTGGGTTAGCAACTCGCGAATTTGCGGTTTCGCTTTCTCCTCCCAATATCGTGAGAAATTTTTTGGGGCAGGATCGTAATCCCAATCATTGCCCACAGCGTCAGGGTGATGCCAATCCTGAACATGCGAGTAGTAAAAGCAAAAACGAATCCCATGTTTGCGGCAGGCTTCCGCAAGTTCCTTCATCGGGTCACGACCGAACGGAGTGGCGTCAACGATGTCATAGTCGGTAACTTTTGAGTCATACATCGCGAAACCGTCGTGGTGCTTTGCAGTGATGACGAGGTAGCGTTGTCCAGCTTCCTTCGCCAGTTGAACCCACTCGTCGGCATTAAACTTGACAGGATTGAATTGCTTTGCAAGTTGGGCGTATTCTTTGACGGGGATGCGGGCACGGAACATTATCCACTCTCCGATACCAGGGATTTCCTTGCCCTTCCAAATTCCTGCAGGGATAGCGTAAAGTCCCCAATGAATAAACATGCCGAATTTAGCTTCCCTAAACCACGCTATTCTCTTTTCACGGGCTTCATCGGTCAATTTTTGCTTCACCCCCTCCGTTCTTTTGTTGCTTGAAATTGTCGCAAACGATGCACCGACAAATGCCCTTATCATCTCCCGTCGTTTCATCAAAACCTGCCCCCTTTCACCCCTTTGGGCGTGAAAATTTGCTTGTCCATTTAATTTTGCGGCTTTCAGGTGAAACCAAGCGAGCCCTAAGCAGTTCTGGTTCAAGTTTAACATCAATGATTTTGACCCCTGCTAATTTATCAGATTGCGAAACCACGAAACTTTCAAAGCGCCAAATTCCAACTGTTGAACGAAGCGAAATTCGGAGTTCGTAAGGGTCATTTGCGACCAACAAACTTTCACCTTTCAAAGCGCATTGTTTTGCATCCCAAGTCTCGCTAAGCACATCTATCAAGCCCTGAGTTATATGTCGCGATGTGCTAATAAGCAGGGGATGGTCAGTCACTTCTCGGAGCGAAAAAACGGCACAGCAAGGCTCATCGGGTGCTGAAAGTTTACCCTCAGAATTTTCCACGATTGCAGGCATCAAGTTTACCCGCAGGAAATTTTCAACAGGTGCAATCAAACGGTTTGACCAAAACTCAAAGGCTGTGTATGTTCTGTGCTCGGGTAAGTCCAACCATTTCAGCGGAACACTCCCTTTCAAAGGCTCTTTACCCCAATTGAAAACACCAACAACGATTTGGCTTGGTTTCTTCCGTTCGTCTTTCACAACCCAAAACTTGGGTGGTTCTGTCTCAAAAATGTCAATGGGTCGGGCGTGCAAATTGTGTGATGGCAATGTCCTCTTGAGTAAGTCAAGGCGATCAGGTGGGATGTCTGGATAAGGGTCGCTGCCGATGTTCAATTGTCCCGTAACTGCAATCCACGAGCAAAGCAATTGGGCATGAGTTAGAGCGATGCGAGGACCAACGAAAATGACATCGGGGTCGTTATACCAAATTCGCCTGTGAAGGTGGTAATGGCGACTCCCGAAAAGCGGACCACGAAAGAGTTTGTCAAGGCTCGTTCCTGTATCAGGACCAATGCGCATGGCATCGACGAGTCCGAAAGAACCACCGTAACTACGCATATTTTGCGGAGCGCAACAACCAAGCAGGAAAACATCGTTACCTGCAACCTTGTGAACTAACTTTAGACCATCTCGGAAAACTTCTATATGGGTTTTGGTAGAGTCGTGAAACATAGCATCACCAATTCCGTCATCTCGGTAACCATCGTTAACATACATGAGCGGGGTTGCCGTTCCTGTCCACAACCCGTCCATCTTGAGGTAGCGGTAGCCCCATTCGTGGACAATTCGGTGAACGATTTGACGAACATAATTGCGAGCCTCAGGATGGGTCATGTCCAGACATGTTCCGCCCCAACGGACTTCATAAGGCCTGCCATCAAGTCGCTTGACAAACCACTCATTTTTAAACGCAGGGTCATCTTGAGTTCCTGCGAAGGGCATGAACCACAATCCTGGTGTCAAGCCGAGAGAAAGAATGTAATCCGCAATCGCTTTCATGCCTGAGGGGTAGGGACCGTTGGGGCGGTGACGGGAAAAATTTCGGCGCGGGCCATCCTTCTTGACACCGTCCTGCCAGCCATCATCAATTTGGATGACCGAAAAGCCAAAAGGCTTCAAGTGCTTAGCAGCAAATTCAGCAAGACGCTTTAAATCTTCCTCGTTAGAGGCGCCAGCATGATACCAAGTGCAATAACCGACAGGTTGTGATGGGAGGCAAATGTCATAAATTTTCGCAATGGTATCAGCCCACGCTTCTAACCCGAACCGAGCATCGTCAAAGTAACCGATAGCAAAGCTTTCTAGTTCAGCACTTCCGTATGGAGGCAAGCGCAGATTACCGTAATCAATTTGCGCTTCCAGATGCACAAGTTGTTTAGCCTCTTGAGCGAAAATCACGCCGCTACCTCGTTCCACTGTTATCCATCCCGCCACAATTCCTTCACGAGATTTTGGCTCGGCTATTGCCAACCACATGTAACTGCCTAATTTTTTGTCAAGAGAGGATAACCCCCCTGTGCCTAAAACTCTCAAATTGGCAGCAGGGACTCCACAGTCAACCAGAACGAAGAGGGGCTTAACTTGTCGGACTAACTTTTGCTCCCCTTCAAAATTGTGCAAAGTGAATCGGAACAAAACGAAAGGGGTTTTGGAGAGCAACTGTATAGCGCTTACACTGCCGTCAGTGTGCTCGACTTCAATAACTTGACCTGCCCCGAAAATCTTATCAATAATTTTCGTCACTCTCGCTTCTCGAATGGGCAAGGTGAATTGTCCTTCCTTGACAAAAACAGGCCCGGTTCGTGTTTTGATCATGAACTGAGCAATTTCGGGAAAAAACGTAACCTCATAGAGTTCACTTTGGATGCGATAAGTTTGTCCCTGTGGGAGCATAGAGAGAAAGACCATTCCAACTAACACCCACAATCTAACACCCAATCGTTGTCTCTCCCTTCAAATCAATCCTGCAACTTGGTGAAGTAAGGGTAGTAGATACCACGCCCTAAACTCGCATAAGTGCTGGCGTAGCGGTAGTCATTTGCAGGTTTGGGTTTGTATTTACCAAGTTCGTCAACTTTCAACCATTTCGCATGTCCGTCAAGGAAGATAATATTCATTCCTTCCAAGTGCCGAGCAATGAGGTCACCTTGATTGGACAGAATAGCAGGGCGTCCTATGGGAACTTGTCTTCCATCTGTCCGAACCTCTATAGGGCGTGCGCTAAGGTCGACACATTGCGTTCCGTTAGTGCTTCCCGTCGTTTCAGCATCCCCACCATCGGTGCAGAAAACTGTGCCAACAGGGTCTTCTATTTGAGCAAGGGATGTGGGACCAGATCCCCCTTGCTCAAAAAGCCTACCCAAGTAGTCGTTGTTCCAGTAAACATTGTTGACAGTGTAAGCACACTGACGACCTTGACCTGTAATCCATCGGTCATATGGGCGAGAGGAGTTTCGTTGGGAGCCCGGGCAAAGCAATAGTTGGTCATTTTTGATGTAGGGTTGTAAGAAGTCAGCCCATTGACCATACTGGTAACCCAACACAATACCGTTCAAAACTAACCGTTCGTCCCAGTCTTGGTAATACTGGGTAAGTGCATGTCCAAGTTGCTTGGTGTTGCTTAAGCAAGCAGTTGCCCTTGCCTTTTCTCTGACTTGACTGAACACTGGGAACAGGATGGCTGCCAGAATGGCAATGATCGCGATCACCACGAGCAACTCAATGAGGGTGAAACCTTTCCGAACGGCGAAGGAAACTGCCGATGTTCTGAAGTAACAAACGAGGTTGAATTGGTTGATACACCGCCGGAACATCGCACATCCCTCCTTGACATTTTTAGTACACCGCCCCAAACCTTCATTTAGAAGGTGGTGGGGCAGTAGATGCCCTGATAATTAACTTGCAAGGTAACTTTACAGTTTTTGGTTCTGTGTCAGGGAGTGTGAGTCTTTCCTGCAGCAATTGAGCTGCAATCATACCTAATTGCTCAAAGGGTTGTTCTACTGTTGTAAGGGGCGGTTCTAAGAATTCAGCATATGGGGCATTGTCAAATCCGACGATTGAAATTTCGTCGGGAACTTTTACTCCCATTCCGTGAAGGCATTTGAGGACAAGCCCTGCTACTTTGTCATTGTGACATAACAAAGCCGTGAACTTAAGCCTACGGCGATCGTCCCATAGAAAAGACGGTAACTTGCGGCGCACCTCATCGTCGGTTTCGGCACTTATGTGCAACACTCGGTCATTGGGGAAATCTACTCCCCGCTCCAGCCAAACAGACCTTAACCCTTGTAAACGTTTCTCGCTCGGTAAAGGGTTATAGTCAGAAAAAATCATCCCAACTCGTCGGTGACCGAGTTCCCACAAGTGTTCCCCGACCAACCGACCACCGCACTCGTTGTCAGATACCGCTTGCCAAACTAAGACTCCCTCTTCCACTTCACCAATTACGAGAAGTGGAATCTCGCTATTTGCCAACTCATAAGGGAAGATGCGAGAGCCTATAAAAACGATCCCATCAGCACTTTGTCGTCTGTAAACTTCTCGGGCAACTTCACAAGCTTGTCTTTGGTCTTGATTAATATAAACTGAAACTGTGAATTTTTGCTCTGTCAAGGAACGGGAAAGGGAGAGCACAACTCCACTTAAAAGTTCGTATCGGGGCGGGCAAAAGAGGGCAATTCGTCTCAGTTTTTGACTTCGTGCTTTTAGCCTTTCCAATGGATACCCTAATTCCTTCGCAACTCGATATACTTTTCTCTTTGTTTCCTCGCTCACAAAAATCCCATTTCTGCGTCCAGTCAAGGCAGTTGAAACTGCCGCTGGCGATATGCCTAACCTATTAGCGATGTCTTGAATTGTCACCTTTTGTCTTTTCATCACGCCTCCCCCTTGAGGAGCATATTCTTAATATTAAATCTTGCATCGGTAATTATAACCCAATTTGGTCTCGGTGTAAATACGCACCTTCTTTGAAGTCGCTCCGAAAGTTGAATGCCTTCCCTTTGGGCATAACTTGCTCCTTAAGGTAATTGACCAAATCTGTGAATGAGATAAGCGGAAGTTTTCTCTTTCTGCAGGAAGGAGATAGCGGGGAAGGTTTTTGATTTTGGGCAAGGCATGGAACATAGTCTGGACGGTGGTTCTTAGGCTTGGACGTCCTAGCGTGTAAGTTAAGTATTGACATCGCCGAATTTGGTTGCTAAACTTACAGGTCGCCGACTTAAGGGCCAGTTTGTAATGTATTTGTTTGCAAGGGGGCAACTGTTATATGCCGACAATCAATCAATTGGTTAGGCATGGTCGCGAGCGAAAGAAAAAGCGGACACGGACTTTGGCGTTCAAGTGGCGCTATAACTCGCTCAAAGGGACTTACAAGTTTGACCCTGTAGGTGTCCCGATGATGAGGGGGGTTTGTTTGGTTGTCCGAACCATGACCCCGAAGAAACCAAATTCTGCGCTGCGGAAAATCGCTAAAGTTCGGTTGTCTAACCGAAGGGTTATCATCGCTTACATCCCTGGAGAAGGACATAACTTGCAAGAACACAGCACAGTTTTAGTTCGCGGAGGTCGTGTCAAGGACTTGCCCGGTGTTCGATATAAGGTCATTCGTGGCTCACTTGACACTGCTGGAGTTCAGGGGCGTAAGAAATCCCGCTCCCGCTATGGGACAAAGCGAGAGCGACGCAGTTCATCTTCTTGAGGTGACCGAAGATGCCGAGACGAGGGTTTGTTCCGAGGAGAGAAGTTAATCCTGACCCAATTTACCGAAGCACTCTATTGCAACGACTAATCAACAAAGTTATGGAGAGGGGCAAAAAGAGCAAGGCAGAAAAAATTGTCTACGGAGCGTTGCAACTCATCTACGATCGTACAAAACGCAACCCTTTGGAAGTGCTGGCGGAAGCCATCAAAAATTGCATTCCGTTAGTTGAAACTCGCCCCCGCCGAGTCGGTGGTGCGACTTACCAAGTTCCCATTGAAGTTCGCCCTTCGCGACGAATCAGTTTAGCGTTGCGTTGGATTGTTCAGGCTGCACGAGAGCGAGAAGATAAGACAATGGCTCACCGCCTCGCTTCTGAGCTCATGGAGGCATCTCAAGGGCGTGGTGGTGCGGTGCGGATGAAGGAAGAGATGCATCGCATTGCCGAAGCCAACCGTGCATTCGCCCACTATCGTTGGTAGCGAATAGTGCCGAAATTCTCTCGTTGGTCCTTTTCTCGTGGTGGGGTTTCAAAGGGAAGTTTTTGTGTGAATGTCGGTTGGAACGAACTTGCAGACGATAAGGTGAGGTCGTCAAGCCGAGAAACTCCGATGAAGCAAAAAGGTCAAAAGCAAAAGACGATCAACGAGACTTGACTTGAAATTTGTCAGTTCGGTTGCGCAAATTCACTGGAGGGACTTATCATGGTAGACGGTAAATTCCCGTTAGACAAAACTCGGAACATCGGAATAGCAGCCCACATAGATGCGGGCAAGACGACAACAACGGAACGCATATTGTTTTACACGGGGAGAGTTCACCGCATCGGTAGCGTTGATGAAGGAACTGCAACGATGGACTGGATGCCTCAAGAGAAAGAAAGGGGCATTACAATAGTTGCTGCGGCTACCTCATGTTATTGGCGCAGGATCTACGACAACGAACTGTTCCGCATTAACATCATTGACACACCAGGACATGTTGACTTCACGGCGGAAGTTGAGCGAGCGCTAAGGGTTTTGGATGGAATGATTGCCGTGTTTTGTGGTGTCGGTGGTGTGGAACCACAAAGCGAAACTGTTTGGCGACAAGCCAACAAATATCGGGTCCCGAGAATCGCCTTCGTGAACAAACTTGACAGAGTTGGTTCCGATTTCTTCACCGTCGTCCAGCAGATGAGGGAGAGATTAGGCGCTAATGCCGTGCCAATCCAATTGCCTATCGGTAGCGAAAGCGATTTCAAGGGCGTTGGGGATCTGATCGAAATGAAGGCGATTTACTGGGTTGACGAGTTGGGAACTCAGATCGCGTTCGGTCCCATCCCAGAGGATATGACAGATTTGGTGGCAGAGTATCGGCAAAGACTTGTTGAAGTTGCTGCTGAGCAAGACGATGAGTTGATGGAAGCGTATTTTGAGCAAGGTGATTTGACACCAGAACAAATTCGTCAAGGGTTGCGCAAAGGAACCCTTTCTTTCAAGGTAGTGCCTGTTCTGTGCGGTTCGGCATTGAAGAACAAAGGAGTGCAACCTTTGTTGGACGCTGTTTGTGATTTTTTGCCTTCTCCTTTGGATATTGAAGTTGTGCACGGAACGCATCCACGAACTGGCGAAGTTATAAAGCGCAGCCTCACCGATGAAGAACCTTTCTGTGCCCTGGCTTTCAAAATCCAAACTGATCCTTATGTCGGTCGGCTCGTCTACTTGAGAGTTTACTCAGGCGTTCTCACAAAGGGGGAGGCTGTTTACAATTCTGTCAAGGACACGAACGAACGGATAATGCGCATTCTGAGAATGCATGCAAATTACCGTGAGGATATCGAAGAAGCCCGCGCTGGCGACATTGTGGCAGTCGTCGGACCAAAAGCGACGATGACAGGAGACACCTTGTGCGATAAAGCGCATCCGATTCTGCTTGAACAGATTGAATTTCCCGAACCTGTCATCTTCCGAGTCATTGAAGCGAAAGACCGAGCTCATGAGGAGAAGATGGTTGAAGCACTCCAAAAACTCGTTGCCGAAGATCCAACACTTAAACTCCGTTACGACCAAGAGACGGGGCAGTTGGTTTTGGCTGGGATGGGGGAACTTCAGTTGGAAATCGTTGAGGATAGGTTGAGACGAGAGTTCGGTGTTCAGGCTCGGTTAGGTAAACCTCAAGTCGCTTTCAGGGAAACGATAGTTCGCGATGCCACTGCAGAGGGAAGATATATTAGACAAACAGGTGGGCGTGGTCAGTATGGGCATGTTTTGTTGCGAATTGAGCCATTGCCTCGTGGAGCGGGCTTTGAATTTGTCAATCAAATTACGGGTGGCGTCATTCCTTCAGAGTTTATCCCTGCAGTTGAAAAAGGTGTGAGGGAGGCAATGGACACAGGTGTCTTAGCAGGTTACCCAGTTGTAGATGTGCGGGTAATTCTGTTTGATGGCTCATACCATGAAGTTGACAGCAGCGAGTTAGCCTTCAAGTTGGCAGCGGGAATCGCTTTTAAGGAAGCATGCAAACAAGCGGGGATGCTCTTACTCGAACCCATCATGGTGCTTGAAGTTCTCATCCCGAAAGAGTATCTCGGTGATGTTCTCGGTGACTTGACTGCAAGGCGTGCTAAAATTAAAGGCGTTCAGGAATTGGCAGGAAACGCAGTGATGATAGAGGCGGAAGTGCCGCTGGCGGAAGTCTTCGGATACGCTACTTCCCTGCGGTCACTGACGCAGGGGCGCGGCAGTTACACAATGCGTCCCAGCCACTACGAGCCTGTCCCTGTGAATATTGCAGAGCGAATTATCTTGGATCGTGGGTATTCAATGAGCCTTTACGCAACCAGTTCAGTAAGCGTGTGAAATTCAAAGATTGACTTTCGGTTAACCAGCATGCAGATGCTATGAAGTGAGGGCGAAGGGAAATGCCAGTGGAACAACGAATCAGGATCAAGTTGAAAGCCTTTGACCATCGCATCTTGGATCAATCGGCTCAGGAGATTGTATCGGTTGCTCGCGCAACAGGTGCGCGGGTGAAAGGACCTATTCCTTTGCCGACTGACCGACATGTCTATTGCGTCATTCGTTCGCCGTTCATTGACAAAGAGAGCATGGAACATTTTGAGTTGCGAATCCACAAGCGACTCATTGACATCTTGGATGTCAAACCAGAAACCGTAGATGCACTGAGGCGGCTTAACTTACCGAGTGGAGTGGACATTGAAATCAAACTGTAAAAAGCTCAAGTAAGCAGGCGTGAAAGGGGTGCTTGAAAGATGAGCACAGCGACAACGGCGATTACAGGCATTTTGGGACGAAAAGTTGGGATGACGACGATTTTTGACGAAGATGGAGAAGCAATTCCCGTCACAGTTATAAAAGCGGGACCGTGCTACATAGTCCAGCGGAGAAGACCTGAAAAAGATGGTTACTCCGCTGTTCAATTGGGTTTTGAAGAAATCCCTGAACGCAAAGCCAACAAGCCCATGCAAGGTCATTTCAAAAAAGCGGGAGTTAAACCTTGTCGCTTCCTTGAAGAGTTCAAAATTCCGAACGAAGCGGAGGTCAAAGTTGGAGATGTGGTCACAGTTGCTATTTTCAAAAAGGGCGACAAGGTTAAAGTGGCCGGGACTTCAAAAGGACGTGGCTTTTCTGGTGTGATGAAGCGATGGGGTTTCAGCGGTTATCCAGATTCTCACGGTGCTCACTTTCATCGCAAACCCGCTTCTCACGGACCTCAAGGTCCACAACGAGTTATTCCCGGCGCACGCTTGCCAGGGCACTACGGTAACGAAACCGTCACAGTTCGTGGCTTGACAGTTGTTGATGTGATTCCCGAACAAAATCTATTGGTCATCAAAGGGAGCGTCCCAGGTCCAAATGGTGGTCTGGTCAGGATTGAAAAGTTGTGAAAGTAAAGGAAAGCACGGAACAGGCATTGGAGTGGGCAAATTTTTGGTCGTGGAGGAAACACCTCCTTACGAAGATGAAGTTGCTCAGTTGGAATTCTTTGTGCCCGCAAGGTTGAAAGACAGGGTTCGTCGGGCACTTATCAAACGACCAGTGGAAATCCTTTTGGAAGACGGGTTTGACATTGGTATCGGGGTCTATGGCGCAAAGAAGTCGGAAATGTCTACCATGACTGCAGCGGAACGAAGCGGATAAATGCAATTCAAGAGAGTTTTTCCAAAGGCGTTTTCATCTCGTTACTAGTTGTCCCTGACGAAGAATTAACAGCAGCGGAACGGAGGGAAAAATGATGGAACTGCCAATTTACAACTTGGAAGGAGAGAGAGTCGGGACTTACACTGTGCCTGATGAAGTGCTTGAGGGAGAAGTCAAAGTTCCTTTGCTTCATCAAGTCGTTGTTGCTCATCTTGCCAACAAAAGGCAAGGGACTCACTCAACCAAAACCCGCGGTGAAGTTCGTGGTGGCGGGCGAAAGCCTTGGTCTCAAAAAGGGACTGGCCGCGCACGGCAGGGCTCAATCAGAGCACCGCAATGGGTTGGAGGTGGTGTCGTGCATGGTCCTAAACCTTGTGATTATGGCCAAAAAATCAACAAGCAAGTTCGCAAAGCAGCGATAAGAATGGCTTGGATAACTAAGTTGCAGGAGGGACAAGTTTACTTGGTTGAGGGATTGGACGAAATTGAAGCCCCTAAAACTCGGGTCTTCAAAAATTTGCTTGACAAGTTGGGTTTGAGCGAACGGAAGGTTCTGATGCTCCTTCCCGAGAAGAATGAGGTCGTCTTGAAATCTGTGGACAACCTATCTAATGTTGACAGGCTGCCAGTTTTGCAGCCTTCAACTTACGATTTATTGGTTCACAACGCCATTTTGACCACACCGCAAGCTTTTGATGCGGTAGTGGAAAGGAGGCTGGCAAAGGTCAATGTCAGGTAACCTTGACCGCAACCCATTCACGATTTTAATTGAGCCGGTCGTAACCGAAAAGAGTTTAAGGTTGGCGAGACTCTACAACCAATACACCTTCAAGGTCAGATTGGACGCAACTAAACCTGAAATCCGTGAGGCAGTGGAAAAAATCTTCGGTGTCAAAGTGACGAAAGTGAACACTCTAATTGTCAAGCCTAAAAAACGGGGTGAGAGATGGAGGCATATCCGTCCCGTCGGACACACGCCCCGATGGAAAAAGGCTATCGTTACCGTGGCAAAAGGGCAAATTCTTCCAGTTTACGAAGGACTGCTGTGAGACAAGGGGAGTGAACAGAGATGGGAATTAAGAAAGCTAACCCTGTCACGCCAGGTTCAAGGCACGCAACTTTCTACGATTTTGAGGAAATCACGAAGGACGAACCGGAAAAGTCTTTGGTCAAGCCGCTAAAGAAACATGCTGGAAGAAACAACCAAGGCAAAATCACTGTCCGCTTTCGTGGTGGTGGAACTAAGCGCCTTTATCGCATCATTGACTTCAAAAGGGATAAGGACGGCATCCCAGCAAAAGTCGTCGCTATTGAGTATGACCCTAACCGTTCCGCTCGCATCGCTTTGCTGGAATACGCCGACGGGGAGCGCCGTTACATTCTTTGGCCAGAAGGTTTGCAAGTTGGTGAAACAGTGATGTCTGGTCCTGATGCGGACATTAAAGTCGGCAACTGTTTACCGTTGGCGAACATTCCTGACGGAACTGTTATCCACAACATTGAACTGACCCCGGGCAAAGGAGGGCAATTGGTGCGCTCTGCCGGGAGTTTTGCTATTTTGCTGGCGAAGGAAGGAAAATACGCTACAGTCAAGATGCCTTCAGGTGAAATTCGTTTGATAAACTTGAAATGTCGTGCCACTATCGGTCGCATCGGTTTAGCGGAGCACGAACTTATCAGTCTGGGGAAAGCAGGGCGAATGCGTTATCTTGGTCGTCGCCCCCATGTTCGCGGTTCTGCAATGAATGTTGACGACCATCCCCACGGTGGTGGTGAGGGGAAAGCACCTATTGGTATGCCAGCACCAAAATCTCCTTGGGGCTGGGTCACCTTGGGGCGAAAGACGAGAAAACCACGAAAAGCATCAGATAAACTAATTGTCAAGCGTCGCCGTGTCGGCTACGGCGACAAGATGGTTTAGTGAGGTGAAGGAAGATGGGAAGGTCATTGAAGAAAGGACCTTATTGTGACCCGAAGTTGCTGAAGAAAATCCAAGAGATGAACCGAACTGGTGAAAAGCAAGTCATCAAAACATGGTCTCGCAGGTCAACCATCTTCCCAGAAATGGTGGGACACACAATCGCTGTTTACAATGGTCGTCGCCATGTCCCAGTTTACATCACGGAAGCGATGGTGGGACACAAGTTAGGCGAATTCGCCCCATCACGAACTTTCAGGGGACATGGTGAGGCAAAGGAACGAGTGGTGAGAGTAAAGTAAGCGAAAGCAATGATGCACGAAAGTTCACGAAAGAAAAGCGAGGGATAAGAAGATGGCAGAACAAGCGACAGGGACAATCCAGATTGTGGCTAAAAGGAAATATGTTCGGGTATCGCCGAGAAAAGCCCGCAGGGTCGCTCAACTCATTAAGGGCAAACCTGCTTTGCAAGCGTTGAACATGTTGCTTTTGATGCCCCATAAACCTGCAAGGTTCTATGCGAAATTGCTCAAACAGGCTATAGGTAACGCCGTCAACGATTACGAATTGGATGAAGAGAAATTGGTCGTCGTTAATGCATTGGCGGATAATGGACCGATGTTCAAGAGATATCGTCCAAGGGCACGAGGGCGCGTTTATATGGTGCGGAAAAGGACGGCGCACTTGACCGTTGTCGTCTCTCCAAAGGAGGAAGAGTGAAATGGGGCAGAAAGTTAATCCTATCGGAATTCGCATCGGGATTGTCAAGGAATGGCAGAGCAAATGGTTTTCTTCCCGCCACTACACTGATTGGGTGCTTGAGGACATCAAAATCCGTGACCACATCAAGAACAGGTTTAGGCAAGCAGGTATCCCAAGAATTGAAATTGAGCGGAAGGCAAACACCGTCGTCGTGACCGTTTACGCTGCTCGCCCAGGCATGCTTATCGGTTTGAGAGGACGAACCATTGAGCAATTGAGGCAACAATTGCAGGAACTAACCAACGGCAAAGAGGTTTACATCCATGTCCGTGAAGTTGAACGCCCTGAATTGGAAGCACAACTTTTGGCGGAGAGTGTCGTTCAGCAGATAGAACGCCGTGTTTCCCACAAGAGAGCGATGCGACAAGCGGCGCTGCGGGCTTTAAATGCAGGTGCTTTAGGAGTGAAAATAATCGTTGCTGGGCGATTAGGTGGTGCTGAGTTGGCTCGTGACGAAAAACTCCATATCGGTCGAGTCCCGTTAAGCACTCTCCGAGCGGATATTGACTACGGCTTTGATGAAGCGTGGACGAAATGGGGACGAATTGGAGTTCATGTTTGGCTTTACAGGGGCGAAATTTTAGAGAAAGGGCAAGAGCGCATTTTGTTGGCTCAACAAAGGCAACCTGCCCAAGTCGTCGCCGTTTCTTCCGAGGAAGAAGAACTGGAAGAGGAAGAAGGAGGCGAATAGTCTTATGTTAATGCCTCGTCGCCGCAAGTTCCGAAAAGAACATAGAGGGCGGATGAAAGGTAAAGCGACAAGATGTAACTCTGTTGTTTTGGGTGAATTCGGTTTGCAGGCTTTGGAACCTGGCTGGATTACAAATCGCCAGATTGAGGCTGCTCGTATCGCAATTGCTAACTTTATCCGAAGAGCCGCAAAAGTTCACATTAGAATCTTCCCTCACAAGCCGGTAACGAAGAAACCTTTGGAGTCCCGTCAAGGCGGCGGTAAGGGCGACCCCGAGTTCTATGTCGCTGTTGTCAAGCCGGGAACTGTCCTGTTTGAAATTGGTGGGGTTTCTAAAGACTTGGCAATTGAAGCCCTTCACCGTGCATCCTTCAAGTTGCCAATCAAGACCAGAATAGTTACAAAGGAGGGCACGGTCATTCATGTCTAAGAGAAAGGAACAATTGGAGAGGTTCAGACAGATGAGCGATGCTGAACTGGTTCAGGAACTGGAAAACGCCTACCGAGAACTTTTCAACATCAACCAACAAAAAGCCGTAGGTAAAGGTGTCGTTGAGCGACCTCACAGGATTCGTGAACTTAAAAAAAACATTGCCCGCATCAAAACTTTTTTGCGGGAGCGAGAACTTTTGAGGGCTGGATATTAAAGGCGATCAAGGTCGTAAAGTGTTTGACTTGAGCCTTCGCCTTTGCACATACATCCACCCGTTCCGATTGAGGTGACGAAAATGAGTCAATCGAGAGGGAAAAGGAAGGTATTCGCCGGAGTTGTCGTAAGCGACAAGATGGACAAAACGGTCGTCGTCGCTGTTGACCGTCTTGTCCGCCATCCACTTTACAAAAAGGTTGTCCGCCGAACCAGCAAGTTCTACGCTCACGACGAATTTAACGAATGTCGGGTCGGCGACATCGTGGAGATCATGGAAACCCGTCCACTTTCCAAACGGAAAAGGTGGCGAGTCGTCAGGATCGTCCAGCGCGCTAAAGTTCCGTTACCCGTTGCCCGCGAAGAAGTCGGTGAAGAAATGGAAGAACAGTTATTAGAAGAAGTCTTTGGGGCTGTACCTCAAGCCGTTGAACAAACTGAGCAAGAAGTTCAAGAAGAGCACCAGCAAACTTCTTCGGGGCAGACTAAGGAGCAAACTTCTCTGGACAAAACAAATGAGTTTGGGAGTTAGGTGGAACAATTCATGAAGATTGCATTGGCGACGAGTAAAGTCTTCAAAGTCTCCGTAAACCTTGTCAGAAAGTGTGGTTGGAGAATTGTGAAGCGAGGAGGCGAGCGAAAATGATGGCAATGACACCAACTCAAATCCGAAATGTGGCTCTACTTGGAGGACCTGGGGCAGGAAAGACAAGTTTAGCAGACATTTTCCTCTGGATATCGGGAGTAGTCACGAGAAGGGGCTCGGTTGACCAAGGCAACAGTGTTTTTGACCACGAGGAAGAAGCCAAAAATCGACATCACAGCGTCAGTTTGTCTATCGGCCACTGCACTTGGAACGGTTACTGGATCAACATCGTGGACACACCTGGCTTACTTGACTTTTTCGGGGACGCTTACGCCGCAGTGAGGGTGGTTGAAGGTGCAATCTTGGTTATTGACGCTACCGTAGGCGTGGATGCCCAAGTTGAACGAAGTTTTAGGTTAATCAGGCGACACAACCTGCCCTGCATTGTTTTCGTCAACAAAGTTGAGGATGAAAGGGCAAGTTTTGAAAAAGTGGTGACGGAGATAGAATCAAATTTGCAAGTCCGACCTATCCCTCTTTGGGTTCCAGACCAACCAAGCAGAGCGACCGCTGTCGTCAATGTCCTAAATGGCACTATAGATGATGGAGAGCAAATCAAATCTGGTGGTTCTGCTACAGAGGAATTGATGGAGAGAGTTATAGAGGCAGTTGCTGAGACAAACGACGAGTTGTTGGAGAAGTATCTTTCTGAAGGCACTCTTTCTGACGAGGAAGTAACAGCAGGTCTCAAACAAGTCGTTTTATCCAGCTCTCAAAACCTTTTGGTTTTTTCCGGTTCTGCCAACAAGAACATAGGTGTTCGGGCCCTGCTTGATGCTGTTGTGAACCTCTTCCCTTCACCGCTGGAAATAACCGTCCCAATTCAAACTGACAGCAAGGAAGGGATTTTGAAACCAGAACCCGATGGCAGCGGGGTTGCCTTTGTTTTCAAACTTTTTGCTGACCCTTATGTTGGGCGAGTGAGCGTCTTCAGGGTTTTTTCAGGAACTATCAAAAGCGATTCAACAGTTGTCAATATTACGACGGGGCGAAAAGAACGAATTGGGCAGTTACTGGTCGCTCAAGGTAAAACTTACGAACCGATCGGAGAGGCACCAACTGGCACAATTGCGCTGGTTGGTAAACTTGAAAGCACCAGAATTGGTCACACTCTCTGTTCTGAAGGCGTGAATGTTCAAATCCCGCCAATTGAATTTCTGCAGGGCTATATGGAGTTGGCGGTCTACCCGAAGGCTCAAGGGGACGAAGAGAAAATTTTGTCAAGTATACAAAGGCTCGCTGAAGAAGACGGAGTTTTCCGATGGTATCGTCATCCTGAAACTGGGGAGACGATCATCGTTGGGATGGGTGACCAACATTTGGATGTCATTGTTGAGAAGATGAAACGCAAATTTGGCGCTGAAGTTGTCACGAAACTGCCTAAAATTCCCTACAAAGAGACGATCCGAAAACCGGGCGAAGGAGAAGGTCGTTACATAAAACAAACTGGCGGAAGAGGTCAATACGGCGTTGCAAGGATTCGCGTTGAACCTCTTGAACGGGGCTCTGGCTTTGAATTCGTAAACCAAATCACTGGAGGTGTCATACCTTCAAAATTCATCCCGTCAGTTGAGAAAGGTGTTCGGGAAGCGATGCAAAAAGGAATTTTGGCGGGTTACCCAATGGTTGATTTTCGGGTAATCCTCTACGACGGCAAGCATCACGAGGTTGACTCATCCGACTTCGCTTTCCAGATGGCAGGAATTTTAGCGCTTCGTAACGCTGCCGAGAAATGTGACCCATACTTACTTGAGCCAATCATGAGGTTGGAAGTCTTCGTGCCCGAAGAGTTCGTTGGTGACATCATCGGGGACTTGAACGGTAAGCGAGGGCATGTTTTGGGCATTGAACCTGAAGACGGTATGCGCAAAATCACCGCTTTAGTCCCACTTGCCGAGATTCAAAGGTATGCTGCTGACCTTCGTTCCATCACAAGGGGAAGAGGAACTTACCGTGTGGAGTTTTCTCATTATGAGGAAGTCCCATCCCATTTGGCAACACAAATCATCGCGCAAGCAAAGGCTGAACAAGAAAAGGAGCGATAACGGCTTAACTGGGAAGATTGAGTA
>FMJZ01001011.1_pt1 | contig 28034 bp, 24 predicted proteins | sample 1987881 | NCBI WGS metagenome assembly FMJZ01 (sample SAMEA4378227, study PRJEB15110) | soil metagenome | biome: soil; feature: Field; material: Soil | place: India | collected 2015-03-11 | depth 0 m
AATGAAAACTTGTGGCAGCGAGGTTAGTGGTGTGAGGTGCACAGCCACGACAAGAAATTGCCCAGTTGAAAAATCAACTGAGTAAGTCCTATTCACTTAGACCTTCGCCACCTGTGGTAAGCGAAAGCGATGGAGAACAGAACCAGTGACAACCATTGAGCCTCTGTCAATCCCTTGACAACATTTGCGGTTGCCCCAGCCCTCCAAAACTCAACGACGAACCTGAGCACCGAATAGAATTTGACCCACCAAATGAATGCTGCACCGTCATAAGGTGTCTGTCGGCTGTATTTCGCCAGCAGGAAAAACAGAACCAGCAATCCTACCGCTTCGTAAAGTTGGGTTGGGTGACTGGGCAAAGTTTCTATGCTAAGGGCTGGATTGTGGAAACTAATACCCCAAGGCATGGTTGTTGGAATTCCGTAACAGCAGCCGTTCAGGAAACAACCGATGCGGCCGAAAAAGTGACCAATGGCTAATGCTGGGGCAACGGCATCGGCAACTTGCCAGAACGAAACTTTGTATCTCCGACAAAGCCACCATCCTGCTAAAATCCCGCCTAAAATTGAGCCGTGAAACGACAAACCACCATCTGCCCAAATCATTGGGATTGACACCAAGTTAGTTCGGTAAATTTGCCAGTTCAAAGCGACATACATGAGCCGAGCGCCCAAAACTCCCAGAGCAATTGCCGCTACTGTCAAGTCGTAAAACAAATCGTCTGGCAACCTTCTTCTCTTGAATTCTCGCTTTGCCCAAATCATTCCCACCAAAATTCCCAAAGCAATCATTACGCCGTAACTTCTCAAGGTGAATGGACCGAGTTTGAGCAAAACAGGATGCACGACCTTTTTGCCCCCTTTGTTACACAAAGCGAACAGATGGCGCAAAACACAATTCACTAATAAAGCAGACACTCAGAACGCTGTTTTGTGAACTCATCTTCGGGCGATAAATCCAACGCCAAAGCAACGGCGACTGGTTCGTCGGTTTCGTCCATCGCTTCACGGACCAATTTTGTGCCCATCAATCGGTCAAAGGTTGCTTCCCGCCAAGTGAAATTTTGCCGATAAAGTTGCTTGAAGGCAGCAATTACGCAAAGCCCTGTTCGAACAGGTGAAAATTTGTTTCGTTCAGTCACATGAACTTGCACGCCTTTACAAACTTCGCCAGCGTGTTTTGAAGTTGCAGGGACAAATCGTATTGGACGGAATTTCACTCCTGCCAAGCCCAAACTGTTGAGCAAATCAGCGACTTCCTCTTCATCGGCAAACGGGGCGCCTATCCATTCAAAAGGGTGGGAAGTTCCTCGTCCTTCAGACAAGTTCGTGCCTTCAACAAGGCAAGTCCCACAGTAGACGATAGCAGTGTCAAGGGTCGCCATTGCAGGTGATGGTGAAACCCAGGGCAGACCCGTTTCGTCCCACCACATTGCCCGTTTCCAACCCTCACATTTGATGACCTCAACTTTTGCGCTTGTGAAGAAATGTCGCTGCAACCAGATTGCCAATTCTCCCAGTGTCATGCCGTGACGAATTGGGATGGGGAAACGACCGACGAGTGAGCCGACAATTTCCCTCTGGCATTTGCCCTCAACTTGGACGCCGTTGATTGGATTTGGGCGGTCAAGAACGAAAACAGGCAAATTCGTTTCGGCTGCTGCCTCAATCAAGTAACTCATCGTCCAAGCGTAAGTGTAGAACCTGCAACCGACATCTGGCAAATCTACCAGCAAAGCGTCAAGTCCTTCAAGCCAATCTGACCTCGGTTTGAGGGTCTCACCGTAGAGGCTAAAAACAGGGACACCCAGCTTCTCGTCGTAACTACTTGCGATTTTTTCACCTGCAAGGGCAGCACCGTAGAAACCATGTTCGGGGACAAACAAGGCTAAGATTCGAAATCCGACGGCAAGCAACGCGTCAACCGAGGGTGAAAGTTCACTTGTCGTAGCCAATGCGTTTGTCAACATTCCAAATCGCAAAGACTTCAACTCACTTCGCCCCCAAAAATACTCAACGCCGAGCCTTACTGACCCATCACCATCAATCTTCTTCATCCTCGTCTTCCTCTTTCCTTGTCAGCACTGGGTGCAAATCCTTGCGACCATCAAAGAAGACGGCTACCCATTGAGCCAACCTTTCTCCCAGTCGTTCGCATGCGGCGATTTCTGATTCCGTTCTCGGTTCACCAGCCACGACTGCACCGTAATGGAGCGTGAACTTCTTCCCGACATAGTCCGTCACGCCAAACACGAGGAAGCCGAAGTTCATCAAAACTGTCAATAGTGACATGCAAGCAATTTCCGCACCGCCACCCCAACCTCCCGATGACGAAAAGGCGCAGGCGATTTTCCCGTCAAGTTTGCCCCAATACTCTGACATTGTTTCGTCCCAGAAACGCTTCATTTTCCACGAGATCAGCCCCATGTTCGTTGGCGAACCGACAGCCAACCCGTCGCACCAAAGGACATCATCGGGTGTTGCCTCGTCAATCGGCTTCAACCTGACTTCCATGCCTTGCACCTTTGCAGCGCCTTTTGCCACCAATTCAGCCATCTTTTTCGTGTTGCCACTTGCGCTATCGTGAAGCACCAAGATTTTTCCCACAATTGTCAACCCCCTCGTTTCGGTTTGTCGTTAGCGCCCGCACAAATATGGTAAGAGCCAGTCTTCAAAAAGGCAAGGCTGCCGTTAGTGACGATATTTTTGGAAAGCGCCGTTGTTCAACATATGAGGGCACAAGTTTTATCTTGTGCTGACAAGCGTTTCGTCAATAGGGCATAGAAGTCCGACATTATTCCCGTCCGCACTTTTGGCTTTCGGCAAAGTGATGATTAACTTCTCTTCCAACCTCAACATCCACAATTCGTTTTCTTTTCCTCTCCCCTTGCCTTTTGATGCCCTCCCCTGCAACCTTATATTCTGGCTTTTTGCTTTCGCTAACCTTGGTGTTGGGGAAAGGGTTTCAAAGAGAGTGACGACTTTGTTGTGCAGAGGTGAAACGAGAATGGCTCAGTGGTATCGTGAATTTTTTGACAACTTATACTTGCAAGTTTACCAGCCTTTTGAAACGCCTGAACTGGTGCGCCAGGAGGTGGATTTCATGATCCGAGCCCTTGCCTTACCTGAAGGGGCAAAGGTTTTGGACTTGTGTTGCGGACAAGGAAGGCACAGCCTTGAATTGGCGAGGCGAGGGTTTCAAGTCGTCGGCGTTGATCTGTCTGAAGCGCTCCTTTACGCCGCACGGCAACGAGCTGAACGAGAAGGCTTGACAATAACTTTCTTGCAATCCGACATGAGAGAAATTGATTTCACCGACGAGTTTGATGCCGTCATCAACATGTTCACATCTTTCGGTTACCTTGAGAACGAAGGGGAAGATGAGAAGGTTTTGAGGAAAGTTACACAAGCGCTCAAGCAAGGTGGGAAGTTTTTGCTTGATGTGATGAATCGAGACTGGCTTATCAGGAATTTTCAGCCAATGGGATGGCGAGCCGATAACGAGGGTTGGTTCGTGTTAGAGGAACGAACTTTTGACCATTTGAGTGGTCGGATGGAGACCCGTTGGATCTTCGTCGCCAGAGACGGAGTTCGTTATGAGCGCCCCTCGTCAATCAGGCTCTATACGGCTTCTGAACTGAGGGCAATGCTTGAACGAGCGGGCTTGCAAGTCACGAACTTATTTGGCGACTACGATGGTTCACCCTACACCTGGGACAGCCAGCGTTTGATTATCGTAGCAACTCGGCACGAATGATTGTCAAGGGATGGTGCGAAGGGGGAATCTCAACCGCACGGTCGTGCCTTGACCGGTAGAGGACAGAATTTCCAACCTTCCGCTTAAGTCCTGTTCAACGAGGTTGCGAACGATTGTCAACCCAAGGGTTGAACCATCAACGCGTTCCAAGTTGAATCCCGCACCGTTGTCCACAACTTCAAGAGCCAAATCTTCACCATCCATTTCTGCCCGAAGGGTGATCACTCCACTTTCACCAACCCTGAAAGCGTGCTTGCAAGCGTTCCAAAACAACTCGTTTAAGACAACCGCAAGGGTGCTCGCTTGTTGGGGTGCAAGGGAAACATCTGGACACACAACGGCATATCGGACATCCTTTCCTTCAATATTCGCTCTCTCCGTTGCCCAATATGCTAACTGTTGAGCCAGTTCGAGCAAATTGATGACATCACTTTTTGACCTTGCTAACAAGTCGTGAACTGTTGCGAAGGCACGAACCCTTTCGGCGGCATCCAGAAGCACCGCTTTTGCTTCAAGGGGTGCATTCCGAGCCTGTAACCTCAGCCAACCAATGATACTTTGCAGGTCATTTTTAACCCTGTGGTGAACTTCCGAACGGAGCAGCGGATAACCTTGAAGGAATTTTGTTTGTGTTTCCTTCCAGCGTGCGACCGTTCCGAATTCGGTTCTCAAAACCACAATGCCATTACCGATCGTCAAGCCAAAGGGGAAATCCTTAATTTCTGGTGGCTTCCCAACACACCAACACAACCTTCCGCTTCCGTCCCAAACCAACACACCTGCTTGACCGAAAAGCGACCAAGGAAGCAGTTTGGGTGGAACTTCGTTTCGCCAAAGTGTCAAGGAAATTCGGGAGAGCAAGCGATGCGGGAAGCGCAAAAATTGCCAAGGCGAAAGGTTAACGGTTTCTGTCAATGGTATGTCCAAGGTCAAGATAAGTTTGCTGGATGGCAAAAAGGCAGCACAATGGGCTATCGGCTCAGAGCCTCGCAGTAAACCTTTCGGTGCATAGACAGTCTTTCTCAACCTCCACGCTTTAAAAGCGAAAGGTTCGTCCTTCGGCGCAATTAACCTACCGATGAGTCTTCCCTCCCACTCTCCATTTCTTGCGGCGAGGAGTACAATAAATGCTTTACCATCCCAGAGCAAAATTTGCCCTTCGCCCTTACCCAACGCTGTCAACGCTTGAAGAGCTTGAGCAATAATTGTCAAGTCACCTAATTTCCCCTGGCGGCATAAAGTTTGAGTGACTTCAGGAAGTTGCATGAACGCTCACCATATCCCTCAACTTCGCTTTGCATCTCGCTGATAGAAATTTAACCCTGCGAGAAATTTTGATTCCTCTCACAGCGCAGGTGAAGTTGTTTAGCGCCAGTTTGCGTCGGAGCAAAAGTGAAGCAAGATATCATTTCGTGCCTTTAGGTTGTCGGAAGAGTTTCATGGCGGTAAGCGAAAAACCTCAAAACTGGCGGTGAAATCTGCCGTTTTGCCCCTTGCGTCTTTAACGGTAATGCTTCACACTTTAGCCAACGCTTTCGGTAGTCGTAGTCGCTGCGGCACCGAGCCTTGAAGTGGGACGGAAGCCGCTGCCGAAGACGCACCGAGGCGAAAACGAAATTTCAAGGAGGTTCGGTGCTGCTATGGCAAAGCACCAAGGAACAGTCAAATGGTTCAACCAGACGAAAGGGTTCGGTTTCATCGCTTGCGACGATGGAACAGAAGTCTTCGTCCACTACTCCGCCATTGACGGGCAAAAGGGTTTCCGCACCCTGAAACAGGGTGACCGAGTGGAGCTGGAAATCTCTCAATCCCCGAAAGGACCGCGAGCAGAAAAGGTTCGGTTGCTCAAAAACAAAGATTGGATTTGAGGACTGAACTGCGGTCTTAAAAACCGAAAGACGCCCCGACTGAGCATGAAAGCATCAAAGAAGGCGCGAGTGCACGGTTGGGGCGTTTTCGGTTTTTAGGGGTGACACTCCCAAGTGTTGGTTGAAGATTTTCCTAATTTGCGGAAATTGAACCCTTCAAGGTAAAAGTCCTTGCAAGGTGACCCTCAGGCAGGTCAAGCATAACTTGCGTCAATGCATTTGCTTTCCAAATGTGCTATGCTTTGGGACTTAGAACATTTTTCCCGCCACCTTGTCAAACCTTAAAACAGCAAAGAGAAGGAGGTATGAAGAGAAGATGTCGGAGTTAGGTCAAAAGGTGTGGCAAGACTTAGCACCGCCCAACAGGATTTTGATGGGACCAGGTCCAAGCAATGTTGACCCGAGAGTTTTAAGAGCTATGGTTCACCAGCCCATTGGTCATTTAGACCCAGACTTTTTGTCAATCATGGACGAAGTGAGGGAGGGGCTTCGCCGACTTTTCAGAACCTCCAACGGGTTAACTTTCCCTATCTCAGGGACAGGCTCTGCGGGAATGGAAGCATGTCTTGCGAACTTGATTGAGAATGGAGACCGAGTGTTAGTCTTCGTCAAAGGTTACTTTGGAAACCGAATGGCTCAAATGGCGGAAAGACTGGGGGCGGAAGTCATTGTAGTAGAGCAAGAGTGGGGCAAAGCCTTTGATCCCGACGATGCATGCAATGCCATTCGCCAACATAATCCCAAAATCGTTGCTCTCGTCCACGCAGAAACTTCCACAGGTGTTCTCCAACCAGTTGAGGAAATAGTAAAATGTGCTCGCGAATATGAGGCCATAGTGGTTTTGGACACTGTGACTTCGTTGGGTGGTGTGCCAGTCCTGATTGACGATTGGGGCGTTGATGTCAGCCATTCCGCAACTCAAAAATGCGTCGGCGCTCCACCAGGGTTAGCACCCGTGACCTTCAACATCAGGGCGATTGAAGTCCTGAAGTCCCGAAAGAGACCTTGCCGAAGCTGGTATTTTGATGCTTTGTTAGTTCAAAGTTACTGGGGTGAAGACCGAGCATATCACCACACAGCACCAATCAACATGGTTTTCGCCCTTCGTGAAGCCCTTCGGCTCATTGATGAAGAAGGGCTGGAAAACCGATGGGAACGACATCGGGTTAATGGATTAGCACTTGCTGCCGGTCTGGAGGCAATGGACTTGAACCTGCTTGTCACCGAGCCAGAACACCGATTACCAGTCTTGACAACTGTTCTCGTTCCAGAGGGAGTTGATGATGCTCGGGTTCGTTCACGGCTCTTAAATGAATTCCATCTGGAAATCGGTGCTGGCTTGGGACCATTTAAAGGTCGCGTTTGGAGGTTCGGGTTAATGGGATACTCGTCGCAAAAACGCAATGTCTTTTTGGCAATTTCAGCGTTAGGGACAATCCTCAGAGATGAAGGCTTCCCTTGCGATGTTTTTAGCGGATTAGCAGCAGCCCAAGAGGTTTATCAAAATTACACTGCCGTCACCGTTGAGGTATAAATGGCAGACCAGAAATGAAGAAAAGACATTGGACCCTTTCGCCTTCGCACTTGGTCATACTTAGTTTTGCGGGCGTCATATTAGCAGGCACATTGCTTTTAGTGTTGCCAATCTCCTCAGAAACTGGACGCCTCGCATGGGAGGATGCTCTTTTTTTAGCCACAAGCGCCGTTTGCGTAACTGGATTGTCGCCAGTAGACCCCGGCAGCACTCTCTCCTTGTTCGGGCAAGTCATTTTGTTGGTTCTGATTCAAGTTGGCGGATTGGGATACATGACGATTTCCGCTTTCGCAGCGATGCTGATTCGCCGCCGCCTTTCTGTAACTCAGAGACTGAGCATCGGGATTATGCTGGGCGAGTTAGTAGAAGCGTGGAGATTGCTTCGCTACACCATTACCTTCACTTTCGTGTGCGAATTAGCGGGGACATCCCTACTCTTTGTGGCTTTTGGAAGATATGACCTACCTTTTGGTGAAAGACTGTGGTTTGCGATATTCCACAGCATCTCCGCTTTTTGTAATGCTGGGTTGGATGTATTTGGCTTGGTTGGTAAGGAACGAAATTGGGCTGGCAGCCTTCAACCTTTCTCCCACGACCCCTTCATTGTCTTGACAATTGCCGTATTGTTGATGTTGGGCGGTTTGGGCTTCCCAGTGGTTGTGGAAATCGCTGACCACTTGAGAAGGAGAAGATTTCGTTGGTCTATCCACGCACGCGCTGTTTTAAGCGCTAATCTGGTTTTGTGGTTGGGAGGGACAATTTTGATTTGGCTCTTTGAGTCCCACAACCCCAAAACAATTGGAGACAAAACTTTGCCCATCCAGATTATGTCCGCCTTCTTCCAATCTGCTACTGCACGAACAGCGGGTTTCTCTACCGTCCCGATAGGCTCGTTAACAGCGGCGTCCCTTTGGCTTCTGTGTTTGCTAATGTTCATCGGGGCATCACCTGGCGGAACTGGCGGAGGTATTAAGACGACTACTGTCACTGTATTAGCCGCTGCTACTTGGTCAAGTGTTAGAATGAGGGAGCAAGTTGTGCTCTTCCATCGTTCCGTACCGCCTGAGCGGCTTGCCAGAGCAGTTGCATTCACTTTACTTGCTATCAATACGTTAGGCGTTTCCACCTTGATCTTATGCGTGTCAGAAAGGAATCTACTGGCTCAAGGAATCCCGCATGGACCTTTGAGCCTTTTCTTTGAAACTGTCTCCGCCTTCGGCACGGTCGGGTTGTCAACTGGCGTGACCCCTTTACTCAGCGTCTGGGGCAAATTAATCTTAATAGCGACGATGTTCGTCGGAAGGATTGGCTTGTTAACATTGTTGATAGCGATTGCTGGACGAAGAGTTGAGCATGTTCGCTATCCCTATGAAGAAATTCTCGTTGGCTAACGGAGATGGTCAGACATGAAGCGAAGCAACATTTTGGTCATTGGCTTGGGACACTTTGGTAAGGCTCTCGTCCAAGAGTTAGTCAGAATGGGCCATGAAGTCACAGTGGTGGAGAAGGATAAAGCCCTTGCGGATGAGTTTCGTGACTTTGTTGAAGAACTGCGTTGCAACGATGCGACTGACGAAAATGTCCTGCGCGACTTGAATGTCCCTAATTACGATGCTTGTGTTGTGGCTACTGGCACTGATTTGAGCAGCAGCGTCCTCATCACATCAACTTTGAAGGAGTTAAATGCTCGCTTCATTGCAGCAAAAGCAGTAACAGATCGGCAAGCACGCATCCTTGAAAAAATTGGTGCTGATTGGATCGTCTTCCCAGAACGAGAAGCAGGGGAGAGATTGGCTCATCAATTACTCTCGCCAGGACGCATTTGCACCTACTTGGAACTTGATCCAGATTGGGGTTTGGAAGAACTTGAAGCACCGAAGTGGATGCACAACAAGAAACTCAAAGAACTTGACTTAAGGCGCAAATACGGCGTCACCGTGATCGCTATTAAACGCAACGGCAAAATGCTTCCCAATCCAGGTGGCGAAGATGCCATTTTGCCTAAAGACCACCTGTTGATTTTTGGTCGCAATTCCGATTTGGAGAAACTTTTGATCCTTTGACCAACAATCCAAGGCAAATTCGGTTAGGCATTAACTTGAACCTCAGTAAGGCTGTAATTGCGCTGCCAGCAATTTTATAACAAAAGGGGTCAGGATTATGACTTTGAGTGAAGTGGTTCAATTGGCTCAGGAAGGTCTGATGCCCAACTACTCTCGTTTGCCAGTCGCTTTTGTGCGGGGCTACGGCACTAAACTTTGGGACACTGAAGGCAAGGAGTATCTTGACTTCTTGACAGGAATTGCCGTCTGCGGTGCTGGGCACTGCCATCCCAAACTGGTCGCTGCCATTCAACACCAAGCATCAATGCTTTGGCACACAAGCAACCTGTTCCATAACCCGCTGCAGGCTGAATTGGCAAAACGCCTCAGTGAACTCAGTGGCGGCTACAAATGCTTTTTCTGCAATAGCGGAGCAGAAGCAAATGAAGCAGCACTGAAACTAGCTCGCAAAATTGGGAAGGAAAAATTGGGTGGCAAGTGGGAAATCGTTGCGGCAATTGACAGTTTTCATGGACGAACTTTCGGAGCACTATCGGTCACAGGACAACCTAAGTATCACAAAGGCTTTGAACCTTTGCTTTCGGGCGTCAAATTCGTCCCGTTTGGTGATGCTAAAGCAATTGAAGAAGCGATCAATGACCAAACTTGTGCCGTTATCCTTGAACCAATTCAAGGTGAAAGTGGAGTCAAAGTTCCGCCCGATGATTACTTACCTCAAGTTGCGAAAATCTGTCAAGAGCATGGCGTCTTGTTCATCCTTGACGAGGTTCAAACTGGCATGGGTCGGACAGGCAAATTGTTTGCGTTCCAACATTACGGCGTTCAACCTGACATCTTCACCCTCGCAAAAAGCATTGCTGGTGGCTTCCCGATGGGAGCGATGCTCGCTAAACCTGAATGGGCTGAATTGCTTCAGCCGGGAACTCACGCTTCGACTTTCGGCGGCAACTACTTGGCATGCGCTGTGGCATTGGCTTTTCTGGATGTCCTGGAAGAGGAGAATTTGCTTGAAAACGCAGAGCGGATGGGCAGCTACTTGATGCAAAAGATGCGCCAACTGGATGCCCCAATCAAAGAGGTGAGGGGTAAAGGTTTGATGGTTGCTTTAGAGTTCACTGAACCAATTGCCCCTAAAGTCAAAGACGAATGCTTGAAAGCGGAACCCGTGGGTCTCGTCGTCAATTCAATAGGCGACTATATCCTTCGCTTCCTTCCGCCCCTGATGGTGACCTCCGAAGAAATTGACCAAGCAGTTGAAATCTTGCAGTGCTCTATTTCCGCCATCTTCGCCAAATGAAGGCTTTCACTCTCAGGCATCAACGCGCCTGAGTGTCCGATAAGGTGTAACTTTAGTGCTCCCTTGAAACCAATAAACTATGGGGTGATGAAAGATGGTGAAACTTAGCATCCGCATCACATATTGCCAACCCTGTGGGCATCAACCTCACGCTATTCAGTTGGCTAATCAATTACTTGGGACTTACGGATTGAAGTTCAACAGGGACATGGAATTGATACTTGAGCCCGTTGACCAAGGCGAATTTGATGTTTTTGTCAACGGCACGAAAGTTTTCTCGCGCTACGATGCTCAAAGGATGCCCAGCTCAGAGGAAATTCGGCAGGCTATTGAGCAAATGCTTGCCAGTGTCAGTTGATTTTCCTGCACATTTTTGGAGCACAGGCAAATTGGGGTTCAAGCAACAACTTAATACTCACATACGCTGCTGATTTGCGGTTGTGCTACAATCCCCTTTCAGGTGAGCGGTGATGGCTGCTTGGCTTGCCGATGGCCTGACTGCGTTCAGGTTGGCTTTAGCGCCTTATCTCGCTTGGGTCGGGTTTAGCGCCGAAGACAGAAATTTAGCATTGACGGTCATCGTTTACGCCCTGTTAGTGGGATGGACCGCTGACATTTTGGACGGTTGGTTCGCTCGAAAAGCACGCTCAACGACTCGTCTGGGGCAATGGGACTTCACTTTGGATATGCTCATGGTTCTCGGCAGCCTCTTTGGCATTACCGCAGCGGAGTTCGTTCCTGTCAAGTTGACAATCGTTTACTTAGCCGCAGCGACCCTTTTGCTCTGGAAATTTCCGTCAAAGTCCACGACAATGGCCGTTGCGTGTCCGGCGGTTTTTGCACCTTTCCTTTTGGCTGCCACTTATTCGCCCCATTCGTTTCGCCTCTCTCTCCTTTGGGCCCTTTCCGTCTTGATACTTGACTGGAACCGATTTAAAGGTGTCGTTTTGGAATTCATTGACAATTTCCCTGGCGGAAAACTTCAACCCATTGGGAAATGGTGGCGTCAGTGGTGTGGGTTGGCTCAAACCTTTAACGCTCACGAAGGCACAAAGGCGCAAAAGTTGTGACACATTGGGGAGGCGAATTTCAAAGAGATGGCAACCCAGAGAGAACGAATTCGCCGCTGCCTATCAATTTTGCTTGTCAAGTTGCCTTTCTACGGTGCTTTGGCTTTGAGGTTGGAACACATCATTTTGACGGCGAAAGAATTTAAAACCCCAAACATCCTCACCGCCGCAACTGACGGGAAACGAGTTTTTTACCGAGCTCAATTTTTGCAGAAACTTTCCGAACACGATTTGGTTTTCCTAATTGCCCACGAAACCCTTCACGCTGCTTTATCCCACCCCCTGCGCGGTGCTGATAAAGAAGACACAAACGCATGGAACATCGCTGCCGACGACACTGTCAACCGGCTACTTCAGCCAGAGTTTGAGCAATTGCCGGATTTCGCTGTCATAGTCAACCCCCAAACCCTCGGCGTCTCCGAACGAGAATGGGAGAAAATGGCTACTGAGGCCAAATACTTGCTGCTGGCAAAGCTAGGGAAAGAAAGTGAAAGAGCAGGTAAAAAAACAACCAAAGAAATTCCTCGGATAGGAAAAGAGGCTCAAAGCAAGGGAGGATGTGAGTTTTTGACACCTGCAACCGATGCACCTACTCCTGAGCAGTGGCGTCAGTGGCTAAAAGAAGCGGCGGAATTTGCTGAAAGCGTTCAAGGTCATGGAACAGTTCCGGCGTGGGTTGACGAATGGGTGGTTGCAAGTGGTGAGGCGAAAGTGCCTTGGCAAAAGGTTCTCAGGCAGTTTGTTATGCAGAGGGTCATAAGCCATTGGAACTATCCACCTTCACGCCGCTATCAATTGGTAGCATTGCTACCCAAACCTCAAAGGGAAAGATACGGAATCTTGGGCGTTGCTATTGACACCTCAGGCTCAATCACTTCCGAACAACTCAAGCAATTTTGGCAAGAAATTTTAGCCATCCGTAAAGACTACCCCCGCTTGACAATTCGTTTGGTCACTTGCGATGCTGAAGTGACAAGGGACGAAATCTTTCCGCCTTTTGCACCTTTGCCTGAAGCTAGGGAACTGACAGGGCGTGGCGGGACTGATTTCCGTCCCGCTTTTGAACGGTTCAGGCAAACTCCCACCCCTGAAGCCGTCGTTTACTTGACAGACGGGATGGGAGATTATCCTGCAACACCTCCCCCTTATCCAGTGCTTTGGGTTCTCAGTCGTCCCGAACCTCAATGGCGTGAGCATTTACCTTTCGGCACGGCTATAGTGCTTGAAGAGGAACTTGAGGAGTTGTCCAATGTTTAGCCCTTTGCGCCAAAATGTTTGTTTCTGGAGGTGAACGATTGTGGAAGAGAAAAGCAAGCAATTTCTGTTTCACCTGTTGCAAACACCAAGCCCTTCGGGTTACGAAGAACCTGTGCAAGAGATCGTGAGGGCTTGGGCGAAAAATTACGCCGATGAAGTTAAAACCGATGTCCACGGGAATGTCATTGCAGCTATCAATCCTGACGGCAAACCGAGAGTTATGCTCGCCGGTCACTGCGACCAGATTGGCTTGATGGTTCAGCACATTGACGATCAAGGTTTCTTGTATGTCAACCCAATCGGCGGTTTTGATATGCAAGTTCTCATCGGTCAACCTGTTGTCGTCTGGACTAGCGAAGGTCCGATTAACGGCATAATAGCCCGCAAACCTATTCATTTGCTCACCGAGGAGGAACGCAAGCAGATTCCTAAGTTCCATGAAATCTGGGTTGACATTGGGGCAAAGGACGGTGAAGAAGCCAAAAAGAAAGTCAAGATCGGCGACATCGTGACTTTCAAACTGGAAGTTAGGGAGATGAATAACGGGTTCATCAATTCGCCAGGCATTGACGATAAAGTTGGGGCGTGGACGGCAATGGAAGCCTTGAGGCTCTTGAGTGAACGCAAAGGTGAACTTAAAGCCGCTGTGTTTGCTGTGAGCACCGTTCAAGAAGAAGTCGGTTTGCGTGGAGCCATCACCAGCGCTTTCGGAATCGCTCCTGATGTCGGTATTGCCGTTGATGTCACCTTCGCAACTGACCATCCGAACACCGACAAAAGGCAAGTCGGCGACATTAAGATGGGTGCAGGTCCTGTCATCTACCGAGGACCAAATATCAACCCTGTCGTTTTTCGGCGCTTGGTTGAAACTGCAGAAAAGGAGAGCATTCCTCATCAACGGGCGGGAGCGTCCAGACCGACAGGAACTGACGCAAATGCAATCCAAATAAGTCGCTCTGGAGTCGCAACAGGTTTGATAAGCATCCCCAACCGATATATGCATTCGCCAGTTGAAATGGTGTCTTTGAGCGATTTAGAGAATGCAGCGAAACTAATCGCAGCCTTCCTCGCTTCCTTGAGCCCTGACGATAGTTTCATCCCCGGCACTTGAAGTTGCCTGTTGTCAATGGGTGCTTGGAGCGAGAGGGCTTGACAATTATTGATGAAACAAACGGGCAAGTTTCTCAACGCCGAAGATGAGACGAGGCGTTGGTCGGAATAGTAGGTCTGGATCAATCCCATAGACTTGACCTTTTTGAACACATCGCAAATTCGCAAACCCAGACCTGCGCCTTACTTCGTCAAGCAATTGCCTTTCGGTTTTCCCCTTGACAGTAACAATGTAGATGTCGGGGTCTTTCGCAAACAGGGACTCAAGGCTGACAAGCGGGAAGGGTTGGGGAGCGTCCTTGAAGGCGTTTTCACCACCAGCAAGGCGAATAGCATCATCAATGAAGTTTCTCGGTCCAGCAACCATCAACGATGGTGGTGGAGCAATTTCCACGGCAACTTTAGGGCACGGTTTATCGGCAACCTGCTTTTCAACTGTTCTAAGTCGCTGCTCAAGTTCGTGTACCAATTTTTTCGCTCGCTGTTTTTGCCCTGTTAGTTCCCCCAAGGTCAAAAGCCCCCGCAAAATACTGCTTACTGTTTGGGGTTGGAACACAAAAACTGGAACTTTCGTCTTCGCTTGTAAGTCGTCAGCAATCGCTTTTGGGATGGTGGAACTGACGATGACGATTAAGTCTGGTTTGAGTGCGACAATTCTTTCAAGGCTCGGTTTCATGAAATCACCCACTTGGGGCAACTTTCTGGCTTGAGGCGGATAATCGCAGGCAGAAGTCACTCCTACGACCAAGTTCCCTGAACCGATGGCGAATAGGTTCTCTGTTGCGCTTGGCGCTAACGAAACTATTCTGCGGACTCGCTGAGGCAACTTGACAATCCTGCCGAGATCATCCTTTAGCGTTTTTGCAAATCCCTGAATTGATAAGACGAGAGCAATGGCAAGGGTTAACCATTTTCGGTAACTCACTTTCATCCAACATCCACCTCCTGACCTACTGTCATCAATTCAAGGGAGAACTTTTCTTGCTTCAAGGGCAAGTAGATGCGCTTGTGAAGCCTTGCAGATTCGTAGACCGCCATAACGACTTCGAATCCCCGCAAAGCCTTTTCTGCAGCAAGAGGGTGGTCAACTTTGCCAATCCCTTCCTGAATCATTTTCGCCAACAGTTGATATGAGCGTTTCATCGCACCGATTGCGTCGTCAGGTTCAACTTCAACAAGTCGCCACAAACCTTCACCGTCAGGAACGGGCCGCAAAACCCCGTTCACAACTTGGACATCCCACGAACCACCTTTGGCATCTTGGATGAACAAATTCGGGTAGGGTTGGTCACCGGTTCTCCAAATTCTGCCTTTTGTTCCGATGACTTCATAGTCCTGATACGCCCTATTTCGCTCTCTCGCTTCACCGCAGAAAACTTCAACACGAACGCCATTGACAGTTTGAAATAACGCTATCGCCGAATTTTCAACCAAGTGCCCGTAACGCAACCTTGGCTTGTCGGGGAGTTCCACTTGTCCTAAAACCCATTCAATTTCTGGGTCACCAAGAAGCCATAAAGCGCTGTCAACTGCGTGGGTTCCGTCCGTGAGAAAATCTCCAGCACAGTGGGCTCGGATAAGACGGATATCTCCTATTGCAACTTGCTCAATTAGTTTTCTCGCAGCAACCATTTCATTGCCCATTCTCCTTTGGTGATTGACGATTAAGGCAATTCCCCTCTCTTGACATAAATTGACCATACGGCGGGCATCGGCAAGGTTCGTCGCCATCGGTTTTTCACAGCAAATGCCCTTTACACCAACATCAATTGCCGTGAAAGTTTGCTCGGCGTGTATCGCTGTCGGAGTTGCAATTGCCACTACATCTGGCTTGACTTCTTTGAGCATCTGGTTGTAACTGATGAAAGGCTTTGCAGAACCGATTTCATCAGCAAGTTGTTGTGCTCTTTCCTCGTCAATATCGCACACAGCGACAACTTCATATTCGGGCAATTGAGCCATCGCTTTTGCGTGGGCAGCGCCCATTCTGCAACCGACGACTATTGCTCTTAGCGGTTTCTCGCTCATCCCTCATCACCTCCAGTCAGTTCCCTAACGAACCTCAATGATCGTTCCCAACATTCTAACGGGTTCATCCCTTTCGGTGTGACCATTTCTATCAGCATGACAAGTTTATTGGGTTCTGGTGCTTGTTGCTTCAGAATTTCATAACACTCTCTCAAAGGCACATCACCTGCTCCTAACGGTGCTCCATCAACTTCAAGGCATAGCGGAAACAGGTCAGGTCTTGGCCGGACAAAATGATCTTTGAAATGAGTGCCGACGACATAAGGGGCAGCCTCTTCAAAAGCAGGTAACGGCTTCTCCCCGATGATATAAGTGTTACCTGTGTCAAGGAAAATGCCTAAGTGAGGGACAGATTGACAAAGCATCACGAAGTCAGAGATGTAAAAATCGCAGTGGTTCTCTATGCCGAAACGCAAACCTAACTCGTGGCAACCTTGCGCTAACGGAGTGAGAGCAAAAGCGAGCCGCTCCAACTTCTGCTCCAAAGGCATTTTTCGGTCAAAGCGATGTCCAGAATGCGCAGTTGTAACAACCAAAGGTGCTTTAACTAAAGGTGCGCAACTGCTGAGGAGATTGATAATTCGTTCGGTCTCGGTCTTGACAATTTCCGAATCGGCGTTGATGTAATCATAGCCAATGTGAAGCACAAGGAAAAGTTCTTGTTTGGAAAGAAAGTTTCCAAGCCAATCCCTTTCCTTCTCGGTCATTTCAGCAATGAGTTTGAGGGAGACACCTGTGCATTTGAGACTGTATCGGGTTAGGAAACTCAGTTGCTTTTCCAAGCGCTCAACTTCCCTTCTCGGATAATCACCATCTTCACTCTTCAAGAATTCGCTATACCAAGGTCCTGCAAAACCCCACAACATCCTCTGTCCCTTCTTTCCCATTTCGTTATCCGTCGAGCAAAAGTATAAAGCAGAAAGCGGGTTGCAGGTGGAGGAGTGTCGTGTTAAACTTTTTAGTGCTTAAGAAGGGTGCGCCCGTAGCTCAGCTGGATAGAGCACGGGACTTCGGATCCCGGGGTCGGGGGTTCAAATCCCTCCGGGCGCGCCATTTTTCTTTTTCCCCTAATAAACTCAAGTTTTTGCTCCTCACTTACCTCACTAATTGTCAATCCTAGCATCCAAACCAAGATCTCAGGTCAGATAGTTGCCCTCCGCTCGCTGGATGAGGCAGGCAAAGAAAGTGTTCTGATTGTGGCAAACTTTAGGCGGTGAGCAAAAGGTTCGCGGCAAAAAGCGAGATGAAGTGAGGGACTGTCAATGAAGGAAATAAAGGCATGAGACATTTTGAAGCGCTATGCCCGTGTTGAATAATGGGTTGACCGAAGGGCTTCTCTCCTGAGGCGCCATAAAAATTGGCATGCAGGACTGACTTTAGTTGCGACGAACATGCGACGAATAACAGAGACAAAAGTTCGGGGCTAAAGCCCCTCCTACATTTGGTGTTGACATTGGCGCACCAGGAGATACGCCCTGCGAAGAACTGCCGAAAGGAAAATTCAACAAAGCGAAGCGCTATTCTCGTTGCTCTGTGTCTTGCCGTGAACCTTGTTTAATTCCTGACCTGTTGCGTCTCTCAGGCATTTCACCTCTTTGACAAACTATCGTCTAAAGGTTTGGCTAATTTGTGAGCGATGGAGGGTTAAACATGCGCCACCTATTCACTAAGCCTCGGCAGGTCATAGTTGTGGAGTGGGGCGATGGAGAAGTTAGGATGAGTTTGCCCGCTCGCGGTGGGCGGATGACTGCCACATTCCCGCTCACTGCGCCGACCGAGGAACAAGGGTTTGAGGTTACAAGACGGCTTCAAGATTTGATGAAGCGGGGAACTTTTTCCTCTCCTTTTTGTATCGTCTTACCGTCACACGCTTGCACCTTCAAGTTAATGAAACTTCCCGTTGGTAACGGAGAAGTGCGTGAGCAAATTTGGAAGAATGAAGCAGCCAATCAATTGGGGTTGCCTTTAGCGGAAATTGAATTAGCCTTCTCAGAACAACCTGAAGGGGTCTGGGTTGCTGCGGTTCGGAAAAGTTTTTTGCACACTTACCTTTCCCCTTTCGTCCAACTTGACTTGCCGATCCGATGGGTTGTCCCGTCAATTGTTGGACTTTGGTTTTCCATTCAGAAACCTCCAACTGGTAGTTGGGGCATTTTGGAGTTGCGAGGAAACAGAGAGAAAATTACAGGAGCAACAATTGCCATTGGCACTGCAGAGAGATTGAGGCTTATCCATACAATTTCGCTCAATGGTAGTAACGGGGAGTGGTTAGCGGGAGAAATTCAAAGGACCCTCGCCCTCTACCACCGAACCTATGGCGAGACTGTGACTCAAATTTTCGTCGTCGGCAATAGAAACTTGTTGGACGGTGTAGAAGGAATCAAAGCACTGCCTCCGATGGATGAACTCCTTTTAGATGTCGAGGGCAATACCGTCGCCGAGCGATTCCTCAGCGCAATTGCCCATGCAGTCGTTTCCAATCCAGACATTTTGAGTTTCCCTCCACCTAAACTTGAACCTGCTGTTGTTTGGAGAAGGCTTGAAGAGAGGTTAGTTGGAGCACTGGCTGTCTTAGCAGTGATTGGGTTCATCGTGGGGTTTGCTTTCTCAGCACGAACCAGCGCCTTGAAAGAGCAGGTAAAATCGGTTCAAAGCACTCTAACTCAACAAAGACGGGAACTGAACCAACTAACTGTTGGCGACTTCAGTAAAAAAGTGCAGAGCCTTGGGCAAATATGGAGCACAATTGCTGCCCCTCGCAACGACCCTTTGGAGTTGCTTTACTGGATAAGCAAAGGGTTGCCGACAAGTGTTTGGGTGACGGAACTTGCCTTCATGCGCGACGGGCAAGTTGTCCTTCGTGGAAGCGCATTGTCCCACTCTGCAGTGACGGACGCTGCCCGCGCTTTGAGTGACTTAGAACTTGACAAAGGTAAACCTCTGTTTACGGAGGTTTTGACCAACTACGCGAACGCAAGAACTGTCGCCGACAGAACCTTCGTTGAATTTCAAATCACTGCTTGGCTTCGTGAAAGGACAACACAAAGGCAACGGCAGGTGTTGAGACCGTGAGGGACAAACACAAGATTTTACTGACAGGTTTGTTTGTTGTGGCGGTAGTGGGTTGGTTGTGGGCGGCGTCGGCATTTTGGCAATACCAAAATTTGCGCATACAAATTCGCAATTTACAAAACCAAACTGCCGAAACCCAAAAACTTCTTGAACGAGCCAAAGAGGAGAAGGAGCGATATGAGGAACTCGTTAGAGAACTCGGCAAACCCTTGACAATTTTTGACCCAGGTCGCATGAACGCAAAATTTATGGAGCAGGTTGAAGGTGCATTGATCCAGAGCAAGATAAAGGCAGAAACCATTCAACCGCTCCCTTGGCAAATCAATTCTGAATTGAGCGCTATCAGGTTGGCAGTGCAAGTTACGGCAATCACTACCCAGCCAACTGTTTCTGAGGGTCTACAGGGTTTGACAGAATTATTGATGCGTTTGAGGTCAATGCGACCTCCGATTTCAGTTGAGCGTCTAAATGTTCAGGCAATCAACCAGCCGAGAGATGGTTTGAGGGTTCAAGCCCAACTTGTTTGGTTGATTCCCGTTGAAGATGTTGTGTTGAAGAAATGGGCGGCTCAAACTCGCCCAACTATTCGGAGGTGAGCGAGAGTGAATTTGACTTTAACTCCTCGCGACAAAATCATCTTGTCGGTTTTTACACTTGTTCTGGTCGGTGTGATGTGGGGCTATGTTCGCTGGGCAACATCTCCCGCATCAAGCGGACGAGCAATACAACCTGCAGCAAGCCGAACTTTGGAACGAGGGAAAGAGTTGACCGAACCAGTTGTCACTAAATCTGCCCCTGTCACCGATGTAGCACCTGCACCTTTACCGATAGAAGGAGAAAGCCCAGCGACTTTACCCCGTCGCGATTATCGCTTCATCGCCGAAAGGAACATATTCCAACCAGCAGGGGAGAAAACACCCACTCCAAGTCAACCGACTACGGCGAGAAGTTCAGGTCGTTCTCGTTCTTCTGGTGGATTGTCAGAACCTCCGCCTTTGCCGCCAGCACCGCCTCCACCGCCATCTTCCACACCAACGCAAATGGCTGCTCGCCCTGCTAATTTAACCGCAACGGGAGTTGCGAGGATTGGCAATGAGACTTATGTCCTGCTTGAAAACCCCCAAACCCGTGACATTGCCTTCGTGAGAGTCGGAGAATCGGCTTTCGGTTATGAGGTTATGAATGTCGGCGAGAATTATGTTGAAGTCAAACAGGGCGATGTAGCATACCGAATCACTTTGGGCGAGGGGAAGCAGGAGAGAAGGGTTCTCGCCGCTGCAACTGGACCGAGAGGTCCTTTCGGTGGACCACCAGGCGGTCCTTTTGTAGCTCCATTCGGTGGTCCATTTGGTGGTCCTTCCGGTCAGCCAGGACAACAGTTTGGTGGCAGGCAAGGTGGACGAGAGCAATCAGGACAATCAACTGATTGGATCAATCGTGTGGTGGAGAGATGGAACCAACTACCAGATTTCGTCCGAGACCGCATATTGCAGCGAGTTGGAGAATTCTGGCAGCAAATGCCTCCAGACCAACAGCAGCAGATTTTGCAGCGATTTAGACAAATGGGCGTTAACTTTAATCCGCCCGGCAGGTGATTTGTATGCGCTCCAGATTTAGTTTGCATCTCGTTGCGGCTGTCTTGACAATTTTGCTCTCATGGACACCTTTGGCGGTTTCCGCTGCCATCTATGGCAATGACTTGACAATGTTTCAACAAGAAGGTCAACCACCTGAACAGCCTCCCACTCCGCCTCGACCACCAGAGCAACCTCCTCAACAGCCACCTGAACAACCTCAACCACCTGAGCAGCCGCCTGAACAGCCGACACCACCGGAGCAACAACCCCAACAGCCGGAGCAACCACCACAACAACCGACGCAACCCGAACAGCCACAGCAACCAGGTCAACCTACAGTTCAACCGCCTCAACCTCAATCGCCGACTTTGCCTGGTCCTGTCCGTCGAGAAGGTCGTGTTTTCCGAGAACCTCGTGGCGTGATGGTTGAGTTGAACTTTGTTCGGGCAGAAATCTCCGCTGTCTTGGAGTTTTTCAGCAAAGCGACGGGCAAAATTTTCGTCCCGCATCCAAACCTTGACGGAACAATAACTCTCATTGCACCGTTTAGGTTGAGCATTGAAGAAGCGATACAGGTGTTGGCGGCGGCTTTGGAAGTTCGTGGTTTCACCCTTATGCCTGAAGGCGACCGAATTGTCAAGATCGTTCCCATAGCTGAAGCGAGACAAAAAGCCGTTGAGACCTATGTCGGTGATGTCCGCAAACCGTTTGTGCCACCAAGCCAACTCATCACCCAAGTCTTTGAGTTGAAATACTTGAACGCAAGGCAGATGCAATCTGAGTTGCAACCTTTGCTTTCGGCTCAAAACGCTCTCATCTCAAGTACGACTATTGGCAACTTGCTCATCATCACCGACACTCAAGCGAACATTGAACGCATCTCTCAAATCCTCAAGTTGATGGATGTTGACTTGTCAACGAAAGTTGAAATTGCGACTATCCAACTTCAATACGCTGACGCTCAGCAGTTGGCTCAAACACTCGCTCAACTTCTCGGACCGTTCGGCGTCGTGATAGGCACTGCTGCCCGAGCGGCTGCCCCTGCGCCTACACCGGGGCAACCTGGTGCGCCAGTGGCTGCTGCACCTGTATCCGCTGCTACGACTGCTTCAATCTATATCGTTCCCTTCACCCATAATAACTCCTTGCTCATTTGGGCGCCGAAAGAGAGGATGGCTTGGATCAAAGAACTCATAACCAAACTTGACACCCCTGCAGCGGAAGCCTTGCAAGTTGAAATTTTCCGACTGCAATTTGCTGATGCGATAGATTTGGAGCGGATTTTGTCCGAATTGTTTGAGCGAAGGCAAACCCCAGCGATGCAGCCAGGTCAAGCTCCTTTCCAACCACCTCAACAACCAGGACAACAGCAAGCGGCTCAAAGGCGAACATCCGTTCCGACTGAACCTGAAGCCATCATAACTGCTGACCCACGAACCAACTCTCTCATCGTCGCTGCCTCCCGAGAAAAGGTGGAAGTTATTCGCAACCTTATCCAGCAACTTGATGTTGACGCCCGTCCGAATTTACAGTTTGAAATCATTCCACTCCAGCGAGCATATGCACCCGACCTATCGCAAATTTTGCAGACATTGCTGTTTGAAGGGGCAACCGCAGCACAAAGGCAAGCGGGTTTGAGATTTGCTGGCGCTTTCATGCCTGGCACCACTGTATCCCAAGTTTCGGCGGGACTTGTCAGAACTGGTGAAGTCCGCATCGCTGCCGATACAAGAGCAAACGCGCTCATAATCGCAGCGACAAAGGAAAACCTTGCACTCATTAAGCAACTGGTTGCTGAACTTGACAGAGATTACATGCCACCAGTGAAGGTTCGCGTCTTCGAGTTGAAGTATGCTGACGCTTCACAAGTTGCGGAGATGCTCAGTCGTATGGTTCAAACCACGGCACCTCAGCAGCAGCGAGGTCTCTTTTTCGTCGGCATTCCATTTGAGCAACGGGTCACAGGTCAGCAACAGTGGATGGGGTTGCAGCAAAATGTGGTCGTTGCGGATACTCGCCGCAATGCAGTAATCATCACCACAACTGAAGCCAACATGCCTATTTTTGAGCAACTAATTGCCGAAATAGACCAACCTGCCGATTTGAGCAATCTTGTCAAGCCTTATCGCATCCAAAATGTTGATGCTTCCTTGCTTGCTGAAACCCTCACAACTATACTGCGGCAGCAACAGCAAGGCACAACCGGTTTCCTGTTCTTCGCCCTCACTGGAGGACTTTCAACGCAACTTGGTCCATTGCAAAACTTGCGAAATGTCAATGTCACTGCTGACACCCGGACCAACACCATCGTCGTCACAGCACCACCCGCTGCATTCAGCGCGATTGAAGCGCTCATTGAGCAACTGGACCAACCTCAACCTCAAGTCTTCATTGAAGTTGTAATTGCCGATGTGACCTTGACGAAGGATTTGCAGTTCGGTGTTGAGTGGCATATCACCCAAAAGAATATCTTCGGTGAGACCAACGAAGTCACAACCGATTTGATTACGGGAACGGAAGCAGCGAAGCAAGCAGGAGGACAAGGTCTGTTCTGGGGCTATGTCAGCGACACGTTCAAAGTAACTTTGCAAGCATTGGCCCGTGACCAAAAGGTTCGCGTGATAGCAACACCTCACATCTTAACACTTGCAAATGTCCAAGCACAAATTCAAGTCGGTCAACAATACCCTGTCGTCACAAGTTACTACCCTGGAACTATCGGGACAGCACCACAAATCAGTGTTGACTTGCGTTCAATTGCAACCACTTTGCAGGTTACTCCCCGCGTGAACAATGCAGGCTTTATCGTCATGGACATCGTTCAGACCATTGATGATTTGGGCGGGACAGTCCAACAAGCAGGTTTCACTCAACCGATCATCAACACCCGCGTTGCCCGAACATCTGTGATGGTGAAAGACGGTGAGACGATCGTAATCGGCGGTTTCATGCGTGACCGAGTTGAAGAAATCGTGACTGGCATACCCATCCTGAAAGACTTGCCTATTTTCGGTCCCCTCTTCCGCCGAACGGAGAAGGCAAAGTCACGCACCGAGTTAATGGTCTTCTTGACACCTCGCATTGTCCGAACTCCAGATGAACTCAAGCAAATGTTTGAGGAGAAGAAAAAGGAAAGTTCGTATGTGCCACCTACCCGACAACAGTCACCAACGGGAGACCGTCAACAGCAAATGGAAGGCACTCAGCCTAAAACTGAAAGCACTAAACTTAACACAATCGTCAAGCCAGAAATTAAGCCAGAGAAGTGATCTTCGCCCCGTTGCAAAGGATGCAACGGACGAACAAAAACCCGATAAGCAAAACATGGTTTGGAGGTGAAGTCAGATGAAGCGAATTTTTGCTGGCGTGGCGTTGATCGCCATTGGGTTCTTCGGGGGCTTGTTGGCCCAACAACCTCAACCACCTCAGTTCAGGCAAGGACCAGGGTTCGGAGGTCCAGGCTTCGGCGGTCCTCCGCCCTTCGCAATGGGGACAGTGAGCCAAGTCCAAGGCAACACGATTGTCGTGGAGTCAAGTTTCGGTGGGCAGACTTTCACCAGAACAGTTGTCTTGACTAACCAGACACAAATTCAACGCAGTCAACCCGGCACAAAGGCTGATATCAAGCCTAACTCTTATGCCTTCGTTCAAGGTCAGCCTGACCCAAAGAGCGGGTGGCTTCACGCTCGTTCAATCGTAATCATACCCAACCTCCCTCAAGAGGCAGGCATGGTTATAGGTCGCATCTATGATGTCCGCAACCAAGGCAACCAGTTTGGCGTGAGCGTTCCGATTTCAGTTGCCCCTGACGCTCAAATCTACAAGATGACGTTAGTAAAACCTACCGAAATCAAGCAAGGGGAGCGAATTCTGGTCCGAGGTCGCAACGATGAATCAACTGGGAACTTGATTGCTGAGCAATTAGTCCTCGGAGAGATGCCCCGCATAGGACCGGGCTTTGGACCTGGACGAGGTCCAGGCATGGGTGGATTTGGGGGACAGCGTGGCTCCCGCAGGGATGGTGAAAGGTCCTCCAGAGCCCAACGCTGATTTAAGCGTTTGAACCCTTGACAGATCCTTGACTACAACTTGTCGTTTGGAATTGGAAGCGTCGGGGCGTTTGCTCCGGCGCTAAATTTTTTACGGGGTGACTGAGGATGGCAGAGAAGCGAAAGCGAGAATTAACCGATGCGGATTTGTTGGAGCAAATGGGGCAAATGCCTTGGTGGCAAAGATTTTGGTTGCTGTTGAAACTCTCTGGACCTGGCTACCTTCAAAGCGCGTTCACATTGGGTAGCGGGACCGCAAGCGCTTGTGTCTTGGCTGGCTCAAAATACGGCTACCAACTCCTTTGGGTTCACCCGCTTGCTATCATCATGGGTGCTATCATGCTTTCAGCCCTCGCAAAGCAAACCTTGACAACTCTTGAGCGACCTTACGATGTTTTCTCCCGCAGGCTCCACATTTCAATGGCGCTTTTTTGGGGAATTGGCGCACTCATTGCCAGCATCGTTTGGCACTTCCCTCAATATGCCCTAGCTGCCTCCGTCCTGACTGATTGGGGCGAACTTATCGGAATCTCGTTTCATCCTATCATCTGCGGCATCTTGCTACTAAGTATCGCAACGGCAGCGGCATGGGGTTACAGTTTGGGATTAAGCGGAGTGAGAATCTACGAGAACCTCATGCGCCTTTTCGTCGCTGTAATGCTATTGACAATTTTGGTCGTCGTCATCCAGACGGGTGTTGATTGGGGAAAGTTAGTTCGTGGTCTTCTCACCCCAACTTTGCCAGATGACCGAGAAGGGTTGACAATCGTTTTAGGTGGGATGGGAGCATCCGTCGGAATCAACATGGTTTTCCTCTACCCTTACTCACTGCTCAGGCGGCAATGGTACAAGCGCCATTTGCCTCTCGCTTACTTTGACTTGTGGACGGGAATGGTTTTGCCCTTCAGCATCATCACATCCCTCGTCATCATCGCCTGTGCCAATACCCTTCACGCCCAAGGTGTAGAAGTCAAAGGGGCAGCCGATGCAGCAAAAATGCTTGGCGTCGTTATGGGTGAAACCGCAGCGAGAGTTTTAATGGGTGCTGGGTTTCTGGCAATGGCTTTGTCAACTATCACTCTCCACATGCTCACATGCGGTTTCATCATTTGCGAAATGTTCAAGCGACCAACAGAAGGTTGGTTCTATCGGTTGGCGATGCTCACTCCAGCCATCGGCGTTCTCGGCGTTATTTACCGACAAATTCCTTTCTGGGTAGGCGTCTTTACCTCATCAATCGCTTTCTTGCTCATCCCTGTGGTTTACATTGGCATTCTCATCCTAAACAACCGAGCTGATTACATGGGTTCAGAAAAACCTCAAGGGAAAAAGGCTTTACTTTGGAATGCAGCAATGGGGCTTGCAATTCTCGTCTTGAGCGGGAGTGCAATTTTCCTTTGGTGGCTTCGTTTGACAGCACCACGCTGATACATCCCGCAAAGTTTTGCTTCAAATAAACCATCGCGCAATAAACGGCAACCAAGCATACTTGTCCGTTCGGTCGTCGATCCAAGCCTCTCGCGAGATGTTGATTGACAGTAAGCACCCGTGCTCGTCATCCCAAGAAAAATTGTCAAGTTTACGAATGAGCAAATGAAGAGCGAAAGGGAGTTTGGATCGAGGGTGAGAGGTTGCGAATTGGACATTTGCGAATTGGACATTTGCGAATTGGACATTGGTTTTTGAGTCCTGTGTCTTGTCCCCCAACCTGTTCCTAAGCACTTCACAAACTTCTTCAAGGGCTTCGTTGAAAGCGGGCTGTTTGAGAAGATATTCCCGCATTTGACGGGTTATCGAAGGGACGAAATCAACGGGTTGCGGCTCACCAGTGATTTTACTGACAGCCTCATTGTAGAGCCAAACAATCACACCGCCAACGATGCGTTGAGCGTCAGAAAAAGGTTTTCGGGAAACATCAACCATAACGATGTGCTTCCGTTGAGTCAATGCCTCGTGTAGCCAATGGACGGATGCAGCGGGCTTGAGGGAAAAATGCAACTTGTGTCCCCAAGCAGAGCAAAGTCGCTCGTATCGCACCTCTATGCCCGCTTCTTTAAGTCGGCGCTCAATCGTCCGAACATAAGGAGCACCGCTTCTTGCGTTTCCAAGGACGATATCGGGCTGAAGCTTCAAGATGAGCGAAAGCAGCAACCTGCACTCACGAAGAAATTTCGGCAAGACGATGAAAGGCAAACTCCGCCACCGTCGCTGCCAACGCGCCATTTCCTTTTGTGGCTTGACTATCCAACGCCTCAATCTTCGCAAGAGCCAAAATCGTGGCAAGTCTCGCTCTCGTTCCATGCTTCAACTCCTTCGTCAATTCTGCCGCCTTCATAAGTTTCCGATGCCTTGCGGGCAAAAATCAAAAACGCAGTATGAGCAACCATTCGGTCTTCGGGGCGAAATCTATCTGGGTTGGGCTTGTAGTGTCGCAAGAGCAATTCGCTGACCTCAATGTCCACGAACGGCAAATTTCGCATTGCTCTCAGTGTCTCACTCACTTGATTTGTTGTCGGCACAAGCACGACCAAGTTCCCACCGCTCGCTAACGCCTCTTTGGCTTGGTTCAGGTAAAGCCAAGGTTCACGGATATCAAGGAACACGACATCAGCGTCCCGTTCATCAAATCCTTCTGCAATGTCCTTGACCTTGAAGGTGACTCGATGGGAAAGACCAGCGCCCTCAACATTGCGTCTTGCCAATTCTGAAAATTCTGGTCGACGCTCGTAAGAGAAGACATGCCCGTTATCACCGACAGCGAAAGCGAACATAAGTGTTGAAGCGCCACTTCCGCTGCCAGATTCAACGACTATGCTACCAGGAACGACGCCAGCCTTGACAAGGATGTAGCCCATCTCTTTTGGGTAGGTCACTTGCGTTTGCCTCTTGACAGCGTGAAGCACCCAATCGGAAGGAGTGGGTCGGAAAGCCAAAACCTGATGTCCCAAATGGGATTTCACAGGTGAGCCTGGAAGTTTCCCGACCAAATCTGTCAAGTCAAAAACTCCACCTGCTGTTGAAAAATTCTCCCCTACCCTTGCGATCCATCGTTGCGGTTTCTCTGGATCTGTTGGGACAAGCAACACCCACTCTCCGATTTCAAAAGGCTTGGGCAACTTCCTTGCACCTCCAAGGATTTGCTCGGTGGCGATTTGAATAGGACTTACGCTTTATTGAATTTTTCCTTTTGGCAGTTCATCTTAGGGCTCGTCTCCTGAAACACCCTTTGTTTTTCACAACGATTTCTTCTTTTCAGCTTCTTTCGGAAGGCGTTTCTCCGAAGCGCCGTTTTTTTCGGCTGCTTGGGAGAGCGGCCCTACGAGTGACTGCTTAACGACCGTCGGGGATAAAAC
>FMJZ01007414.1_pt1 | contig 28012 bp, 24 predicted proteins | sample 1987881 | NCBI WGS metagenome assembly FMJZ01 (sample SAMEA4378227, study PRJEB15110) | soil metagenome | biome: soil; feature: Field; material: Soil | place: India | collected 2015-03-11 | depth 0 m
ACCCCACACGCGATTTCCAGTCGCGCCCGTTCGGCCACTCCGGCACCTCTCCAAAGATTTTTTATTTTAGCATTTAGAGAGTAATATTTTCAAAAAGATTTAAAAGTTTTTCTTCATCTACTAAGAATTCAATTTCTTTAAATTCTTCTATTTTCTCAGGAATGTTTTAACAACAAATTGAAAAATTTTTTAAAAATTCAGGATTCAGAATACATTGTAGTTTAAAAGGCTTTTTAAGTTCATTCTCATAAATAAGCCGGGAATTTTATTCCCCGGCTTATTTTAAAGTAAGATAATATTATCCTTTCTTATGACACTCATTACATTTTGTTGGAGCGACTTTACCTTGTTCAACTTCTTTTTTATGGCAGTCTATGCAATTTTTGTGATAAGCATCCATTGCTTTTGGAGCAGAATTTTTAGCTTCTGCAATATCATGGCATGATATACACTTTTGAACCTTTTCAGCAGGATTGGCATCCTTATGATGACAAACTTTACAGTCAACCTTATAATCCTCTGCATGTTTCTTATGAGTAAAGTCAACAGGAGGAAATTTTGCTCCCTCCCAGTGAAGTTTGTAAATATCCTGAGGTTGAGCATATACAAAAGAAATCGCAAATAGAAAAGTAGCCACAACAAGAACTAAAAAACCTTTTTTAGATTTCACTTTTTCTCACCTCCTTTCATTTATTTTTTCATGTATCAATGCTCTTCATGTTCCTCTTCGTAACCTGTAAACATTGCTTTAATATGAGCCATTGGAGTATATCCCAGAGTAGCAAGATAAAAATGAACTATTATAAAAGCACTGAAGAATATCCATAATCCTGTATGAATAAGTGTAACAATCTGAATTCCACCTATTAGACTGATTATAGAGTTAAATAACTGGGGATCCCAAAGCATTAATCCAGTGATAATTTGTAAAGGAATAAGAAAAACCATAATCATTAAATAAGATATCTGCTGCATTGGATTAAATTTATTCTCTGGGGTTGGATGATGAGGATTTTTATCACCAACCATAATGCCATATCCATAATATTTTGCCTGCCTGATTGAATTTTTAATAAACTCTAAAGGCTTCCAGAATGGTGGAATGTATATTTTGAAAAGTTTACCTGTAAAAACATAATAAAGAAGCCATATAAAATAGTTAGCAAGGAGTATAAACCCAAGCCAACTATGAATATCTACTGCTGTTTCAAAACTCATGATTCCCATGCTATCAGCAAATCTAATTTGTGCTCCTGTTATTATCAAAATTATAAATCCCAATGCATTTATCCAGTGCCATATTCTAACAGGTAACGGATGAAGATAAATCTTTTTCATTATTTTCCCCCCCTTCTCTTTCTTCTAATTGGAGCTGTTAAAATTCTGAGAATTAAATGTCCTACAGGAACTGCTATGCCACCCAATAAAGCTATAAAGAATAGAATATCAAGTATTTTTATTTTTGTCAGTCCTAATATATAAAAATCCTTAATATTTGGAATAGCATAGGCTGAGTTTAATGCATTGTTTTCCAAATCAAATTTAGCTGTCTTTTGTCCTTCCCTGTTAATTTCAAGCTTTGCTGTAAAAGAAGCTGCAGGACTGTGACATGTTTCACAGTCTTTGATAGCTTTAGATTTTGGTTCAATTTTATGAGCATCATTGGGATTCAAAACATCAATTCTACCAGAAAGATTTGCTTTTACTTTTGATTTAACCAAAGACATGAACTGCCACAGTTCTTGCTCTTGAACTTTTCCATCCTTGTTGGAGTCAATTTTGCCTTTAATATCTTTTATATCAAGACCGATAATTTTAGCAACTTCAGATTCTGTTAATGGTTTTTTCTTATCTCTATCAAAAAGTGTAAGATAAATAGCCTTATTAACAGTTGTATGACACGCAGCGCAGGATGCTGAATTAAAATGCGTATCTACAAATGTAGTCAGTCTTACTGGTGGATTCCAGAGCCATTTGTTATGATTTGTTTTAACATCTTTATGACACTTTATACAGGAATCACCGAGTTTAGCAATATTTGTTGCAAGAACATCATGAGAATTATGACAGGATGCACATGTTGGAGCATTCTGTTTACCATCAATTATAGCTTTCTGATGGATACTTAATTTAAATGCTTGTCCTGACTCATTGTGACACTTTACACAAAGCTCTGAACTTGCAGACTTATCTTTAGTGACTAATGCAACCTTATGATAATCATGGCATTTTAAGCAATCAGGCGATTTTTGATTTCCTTTTTTAAAAGCTTCAGCATGAATGCTAATATCGTATTTTTTAACTGCATCCTGATGACAGTTATTGCAAACATCTTTTGCTTTTGTTCTATAGTCTGCTACAGACTCAAAGGTTCTTATTGGGTGCTGAGTAACTGAAAACTCTTTATGGCATTCTGTACATTTAAGTTTCTTATGAACAGAATTTAAAATATCTGCCTCTTTTACCTGAACTGATAATACTTCTCCATTTTTCATTTTCATTGAAATTGGTCTGCTATGGCAGTTTAAGCAATATTGATTTTCTGGAAGTGCTTTAGCAACTCTAGCTGACTTTACACCATGATAACCATGGCACTCAATACAAGATGCTGTCTTAGTAATAGCATAATGGGCTGGATTTTTCTGCAATTTTTCATCTGTATGACATTTTGTGCATATTCTTGTCATTTCTTTTCTGTATTGATTTTTATCTTTATAGTTATAGATAGGATGATTTACCTTTGAAAAATCAGTATGGCAAACAAGACATTGAAATTTACCATGCACTGATTTTTTAATTTCTGCTTCATTAACTTTAAGAGAAATCTTTTCTTTGCTCGGTAAAACTTTGGTAATGTTAAACTGATGGCATGTTAAACAGTATTCAGAAAAACTAGCTTTATTTTTCCAGTCCTTCATTGAAGTTATGTAGTGCGAACCATGACATTCAGAACATAGAACTTCACCCTTCTTGACTATTTGTCCATGAACCTTAAGTTTAGTTAATGAATCCTGAGGATGGCAATTCAAGCAGTTTTTAGAAAATTCTTTAGTATATACCCTTTTATCAGCTATTTTTTTATGTCTTGGATGATTTTTTAGATTAATATCTGGATGACAGGATGAGCAATCCATGGCTCCATGAACAGATTTTTCATATTTTTTACTATCAATAAAAAGAGAAATGGATTCACCATTATCCAATTTTTTCTGTAATGTTTTAATTCCATGACATCGGAGACAAGCTTTAGTATCATCTGAAATTGCGTTATTTAAAGGAACCATGTATGAGATCAAGAAAAAGAATATTACCAAACTACTAATAACAATTGCCCTCATCCCCCACTCCTTTTTATAGAATTTAAATTAAATTGCAAAATTATAACACAAATGAGTGAAAGAATATCAATGTATTTTAAAAAAAGTGCTATAAAAATTCTTTAAAGAATTAATTAATACTTTTTATAAAAAAGAGGGTCTTCGCATGTCTTTTTAAGGCATGATTTTAAAATTAGTTCAATTTTTGAGGCAATTTCCTGGTTAAAACCAATAAAACTTTTATCTCCTATGAAAGTAACAGGTACTCCCGTTGGATTTATACCATAAGACTTTGACATCATCATTAAAAGTTCTTTCGGAGCTTGATTATATAAAACCTCATAGTCCTTTATTTCAAGTCTGGGATATCTCTTTTTGAGTTCGGTTAAAAAATTCTTTTCTTTTTCACAATAAGGGCATCCTTCTGCCCAGAAAAAATAGAGAACTACAGATTTTTTATTCTCAGCAAATGAAAGATTAAAGGAAGAAGCAAATAAAAATATAATTAAGAGAGATATAATTTTGACTTTAATCATAGAAAAATATAGCACATATATGATAAATTAATCAATTAACATTCTTTTGTTATCACATTCAGGAGGATTTAATGTCAAAAATTGATAGATGGAATGAAAAGATCTGGAATTTCTTTGCATCTGTTGACCTCGCCATAGCTTTATTTATCATTATTTCAATTGGTGCAGCAATTGGAACAATTATTCCGCAACAGGTAGAACCTGAAGCAACAGTAAGATTTTTCTCTAAATTTCTTTCTCCTTACAGTGCAATGAAAGCCTATGAAATAGTGAGTCTTTTAGATTTGAATAATCTTTATCACAGCTGGTGGTTTACCTTTTTACTCTTCATGTTTGCCTTAAACTTGATTGTTTGCTCTATGGATAGATTGCCTTCTTTTCTAAAATCATTAAAAACTCCTGCTCATCCTTTACCATATCAAGTCTTAGAGAAAATGCCAATAAAGAAAACAGTTGAAAATTTGCAACCTAATGTTTTGAATAAAATTAATGGAATATTAAAAGACAAAGGTTTTTCAACACATGTTTTTGAAACTCAAGATGAAATACAAATTCAGGGTAAAAAATGGAGTAAAACAAGATTAGCTGTATATTTAACGCATTTAAGTATTCTTATTATACTTATAGGAGCTCTCATGGGAACATTTTTTGGGTTTAGAGGTTCTATGAATATAGTGGAAGGAACAGGATTAAACTTTGCAATTTCTGACAGTGGAAAAGCGATTCCCTTAGGTTTTGAGGTTAAATGTGATAAATTTGAAGCAGAATACTATGAAAACTCTCCTATACCGAAGGCTTATAGAAGCTATATAAGAATTTTAGAAAATGGACAGGTTATAAAATTTGATGGCAAAGAAAATGTTGTAATTGAAGTTAATCAACCTTTTTCATACAAAGGAATTAACTTTTATCAAGCAAGTTATGGATTTCAACCTTCAGAACATGCGGAATTTAGATTTAGTTATTTTGATAAAACAGGCAAAGAACATAAAATAAGTGCCAGGTTTGAAGAGAAAATTAATATTCCGGGCACATCTGTTACTGCGTCTGTTATTGATTTTTCACCTGCATTGGGAGTTGATGAAAAGGGAAGACTTTTTAATATGGATACAAATATGATAAATCCTGCTGTTTTAGTAAGCTTTAATGATAAAGGCAAGAAAACTGAAAAATGGATACTATCAAAAATTCCTGAAACATGGGAAACTCCATATGGAAAACTCAAATTTAATGAGCTATGGGGAGCACAATTTACAGGGCTTCAGGTAAGAAAAGACCCTGGAGTTCCTTTAATTTATATGGGTTCAATCCTTATGTGTATTGGTCTTTTTATATCTCTTTTCTTAAAACCGATTACATTATTTGCAATCATAACTAAAAACAATTTAAAATTTTACTGTCCATCTTCAAAAGCTTCCTCAATGCTTGAAAAACAGCTTGATGAAATAATCAACAAATTGAAGGGAGAAAAAACATGAGTTATCAAATAATTTCAATTGCAGGATTACTTTACATCTTAGCAATGCCTATTTATATTGTTTATATTTTGACAAAAAATAATAAAGTCGGATACATTGCAACTACCACATTAATTTGTGGAGTTCTTGTTCATATTTATGGCTTTATTCAGAGATTTAAAGAAATGTATGCAATAAATCATTCAATTATGAGAAGTATTCCTATTACAAATCTTTATGAAAGTTTGATTTTCTTTGTTTTATGTTTAATAATCGGATATTTATTTATTGAATGGAAATATAAAAAGAAAGGTTTTGGAGTTTTTATATCTATAATAGCAGGGATTATAATTGGATTGACAGAACTTCTTGGTGTTTCAAAGGAAGTTCAACCTCTTGTGCCTGCCTTGAAAAGTAATTGGCTTTTAGCACATGTAACCCTCAGTTTCATATCTTACGCTGCTTTTGGAATAAGTTTTATAACAGGACTACTTCATGTTATTATGGAATCACAAGGGAAAAAATCTTTTAAATACATTTTTTCAACGACTTTACTTGGATTTATGTTATTCATGTTTGTATCTGTAATAATTGATGTTCTTAGTTCATCTAATCCAAAAACTGTTAAAATATTTCATTCTACTATAGGTAATTCCTCAGTTTTTATATCAATAGTAAGCTGGATAGCATTAATAGCATTGATTTTTGTTACATGGAAGTTTGGTTATATAATAAATAAACTTCTAAATAGTTTTAAAATTGATTCAAACTTTCTTGAAGATATAACCTATAAAGGAGTGGCCTTTGGCTTTCCTATATTTACCATTGGAGGACTTGTTTTTGGAGCAATATGGGCTGATCAAGCATGGGGAAGGTACTGGGGATGGGATCCTAAGGAAACATGGTCTTTAATTACATGGTTTGTCTATGCATTTTATCTTCATGTAAAATTTATTAGAGGTTGGCGCGGGATAAAAACTTCAATGATTGCTGTGGTTGGATTTATAGTAACACTGTTTACATACCTAGGCGTTAATTTATTTTTAAGTGGCTTACACTCCTATGGAAGCATGTAGAATATGCTTATACTTGGAATTGATACATCTTGTGATGATACATCTGTAGCAGTAGTTGAAAATAGAAAAATTTTAAGTAATATTGTTTCCTCACAAATAAAATTCCACTGCAAATATGGAGGTGTTGTCCCGGAAATAGCTTCTCGGAAACATATTGAATGGATATGGGATGTTACAGAAAAAGCTCTCTTGGAGGCAAAGACCGATTTAAAAGATATTGATTTAATTGCGGTTTGTCATGGACCAGGACTTATTGGTTCACTTTTAGTAGGGCTGTGTTTTGCAAAATCTTTAAGTTATGCATCTAAAAAACCATTGGTTGGAGTAAATCATATTGAAGGACATATCCAAGCAGTCTTTCTTGAAAAATCTTATCCAGAATATCCATTTCTCTGTTTGATTGTTTCAGGTGGACATACAAGCCTGTACAGAGTTAATGATTTCGGGAATTACAAGGAACTTGGAAGAACTCGTGATGATGCTGCTGGAGAAGCCTATGATAAAGTAGCAAAAATGCTCGGACTTGGATATCCTGGGGGTCCCATAATTGATGCATTAGCAAAGGAAGCCTGTAATGAAAAATTTAATCTTCCAAGACCATATCTTCATGGAAGTTTGGATTTCAGTTTTAGTGGTTTAAAAACAGCTGTTAAACTTCTTTTAAAAAAGCTTGGATATGAGACAGGTAAAGTCCCAGATGAAATAAAAAAAGAAATTGCAGCATCATTTCAGAATTCAGTTGTTGATGTATTAATTGAAAAAATAAAATGGGCGGTTTTTTCAGAAAAATTAAATAGAGTTGTTATTACAGGAGGAGTTGCTGCAAATAGTGAATTAAGAAGGCGTTCTGAAAGGTTAAAAGAAGAGGGAATAGAGGTTTATCTTCCATCAAAATCCTTATGCACAGATAATGCTGCAATGATATCAGTTACAGGATATCATAAATTTTTGAAGGGTGAAACTTCCAGTCTGTTTCTTAATGCCAGAGCTTATTTGCCGTTATAATATAAAAAATAAATTAAGGAGGATAAAACATGAAAATTATTCTTGCATATTCGGGAGGTCTTGATACATCTGTTGCAATTAAATGGTTAAAAGAAAAATATAATGCCAATGTTATTACTTTCTGCGCAGATATTGGACAGGAAGAAGACTTTGAAGAGATTTCTCAGAAAGCTGTTAAAACAGGTGCGAGTAGTGTTTATATTGAAGATTTAAAAAATGAGTTTATCACTGACTACATATTTCCAATGTTGAGAGCAAATGCAGTATATGAAACCGGATATTTAATGGGAACATCTATTGCAAGACCTCTTATTGCAAAAAAGCAGATTGAAATAGCAATAAAAGAAAATGCGGAAGCAGTTGCTCATGGAGCTACAGGAAAAGGTAATGATCAAGTAAGATTTGAGTTAACTTATTATGCTTTGAAGCCTGACATAAAAGTAATTGCTCCATGGAGAGAGTGGGAATTTGACTCTCGTAGTAGTCTGATTGAGTATGCTCAGAAACATAATATTCCAGTACAAGCAACAAAGGAAAAACCTTACAGTATTGATAGAAATCTTTTTCACATAAGCTATGAAGGAGGGATCCTTGAAGACCCATGGAATGAACCACCTTCTGATATGTATACGATGGTAATACCACCTGAAAAAGCTCCTGATAAACCTGTTTATATTGAGATAACATATGAAAGAGGTAATCCTATTGCATTAAACGGAGAAAAACTCTCAGGAGCAGAGTTATTTAATAGATTAAATAAAATTGCAGGAGAAAATGGTGTTGGAAGAATAGATATTGTTGAAAATCGTTATGTTGGAATAAAATCAAGAGGAGTATATGAAACCCCCGCTGGTACAGTTCTTCATATTGCTCATAAAGCAATTGAATCAATAACAATGGATAGGGAGTTAATGCATTTAAGAGATAGTCTTATTCCACGATATTCAGAATTGATTTATTATGGATACTGGTTTTCACCTGAAAGAGAGGCTTTGCAGAAGTTAATTGATGAAACCCAAAAAAATGTAACAGGAACTGTAAGACTTAAACTTTACAAAGGTAATTGCTGTGTATTAGGAAGAAAATCGCCCTACTCTCTTTATAGTATAGAGCATGCAACCTTTGAAAAAGATAGAGTTTATAATCAAAAAGACGCTGAAGGATTCATAAAAATTAATGCATTAAGATTAAGGATGTTAAAAAAGAATGATGTTTAATGAAGAAATAAAATACTGCCTTGCTTTAAATGAGATAAAAGACTTAGGACCTGTTCTTATAAAAAGGCTTCTTTTAAAGTTCGGTTCTGCAAAGAAGATTTTTCATACAAATCCCGAAGAAATCGCTTCTGTTGAAGGGATAGGTATGGAAAAAGCAAAAAGAATAAAAGATTTTGATAAATGGAATGTTGTAGAAAAAATAATAAAACTTTGTGAAAATAGAGGGATAGCAATTTATTCATTTAATGAAGAGAAATATCCCAAGCTTTTAAAAGAAATCCATGACCCGCCTGTAGTTTTATTCTGCAAGGGAGAACTAGAGGATAACATAGCCTTATCCATTGTTGGTTCAAGAAAAGTTAGTGAATATGGTAGAAAAATAACAGAAAGATTAGCATATGACATAGCATCTTTGGGAATAACTGTAATAAGCGGATTGGCAAGAGGAATTGATTCAATTGCTCACAACTCAACTCTTTCAGCAGGAGGAAGAACTATCGCTATTCTTGGAAGCGGAGTTTCATATATATATCCTCCTGAAAATAAAATACTTGCAGAAAAAATTATAAAAAATGGTGCAATTATAAGTGAATTTTATCCAGATGAAAACCCAAGAAAAGAGAATTTTCCAAGAAGAAATAGAATAATAAGTGGAGTATCATTTGGAACCCTTGTTACAGAAGCTACAATAAATTCTGGTGCTTTAATAACAGCATCTTTTGCTTTGGAACAAGGAAGAGAAGTTTTTGCAGTCCCTGGAAACATTACTTCAAAAAATTCTGAAGGTACAAATTATTTAATACAAAAAGGAGCAAAACTTGTAACCAAAGTAGAAGACATACTTGAGGAAATTGAACAATTTATTCCATTATTAAAAAAATTAACAAATGAGTTACAAAATAAAACAACTCAAACTGATAAACTTGATAATGATGAAAAAATCGTATTTAATATATTAAATGAACCTTTGTATCTTGATGAAGTAATATTAAAAACTGGTATGAATACAGCCAAAGTTCTTGAAATACTTCTAAGACTTGAAATAAACGGATTAATCAATAAAATAGAAGGCAGATATGTAAGGAGGATATAAAATGAAGCTTCTTGATTTTTTAAGAGTTCTTGCGAGAGAGCTTATTGATAACGATTATAATGATGAAATATTAAAAAATTTCTCTCTTCTGGACATTGATTTACATCAGATTAAAGAAGAATTAAATTTCATTGAAGGAAGTGAGCTTCTTGATCGTGAAGAAATTGATATGATTAAAGCACTTCTTGTTTATTTACTTATGAGAGAAACAGAACTTCATGATGATGAAATATATAGTTTCATTTTCAGTAAAGGGAAACAGATAGTATGGAATTGAAGGGTAAAAATCTTATAATTGTTGAATCACCTGCAAAAGCAAAAACAATTAATAAAATTGTCGGAAAAGATTTTCAGGTAAAAGCATCTATTGGACACATAAAGGATCTTCCAGAGGATAGACTTGGTGTTGATATAGAAAATGAATTTCAGCCTGAGTACATCATAATTCCGGGTAAAGAGAAAATTGTAAAAGAACTCAAAGATTCAGCAAAGAATGCTCAAAAAATTTTTATTGCTACAGACCCTGATAGAGAAGGAGAAGCAATAGCATATCATATTGCAGAAGAAATAGAAGTACCAGAACATAAAGTTTACAGAGCTATTTTTAATGAAATAACTCCAAATGCTGTGAAATCATCAATTGAAAATCCATCAAAAATAGACATAAACAAAGTATATTCACAGCAAGCAAGAAGAATTCTGGATAGACTTGTAGGTTATAATCTGAGTCCATTTTTATGGAAAAAAGTAAAAAAGGGACTTTCTGCAGGAAGAGTTCAGTCTGTTGCTTTACGAATGGTTGTTGAAAGAGAAAAAGAGATTCTCAGATTTCAGCCAGAAGATTACTGGACAATTATTGGCAATTTTAAAAATGGTAAAAATCTAAAAGAGATTCGTGCAAATCTTTATAAATATAAAGGCAGTCTTATTGTTGATCGCAAAGAAGAAAAAACAAAATTTTTAATTACAAATGAAGAAACAGCAAACAGAATTATAGAAGAACTTAAAGGATTAAATTATATACTCTCAAAAATAGAAAAGAAAAAGAAAAAGAAAAATCCACCTGAACCGTTCCGAACAGCAACTTTACAAGCCCAATCTTCATCTGTCTTAGGATTTTCTCCTAAAAAAACAATGATGATTGCACAGCAGTTATATGAAGGAGTTGACATAGATGGAAACAGAATAGGGCTTATTACATACATGAGAACAGACTCCACAAGAGTGGCTGAAGAAGCAAAGAAATGGGCAAAAGATGTCATAGAGAATACTTTTGGCAAAGAATTCATCGGAACCCATACAACATCAGAGAAAAAAAAGAAAATTCCAATTCAGGATGCCCATGAATGTATACGTCCTACCTATTCTGATAAGACACCTGAAAGTGTAAAGCTATATCTATCAAAAGATCAGTATGCTCTTTATAAGTTAATCTGGGATAGATTTTTAGCAAGTCAAATGTCTGCCGCAGAAATTGAACAAACTACTTATGTGATTGAAGATTTAGATGGTATTGCTCAATTTAGAGTAAGTGGTTCAGTAGTTGTCTTCCCCGGATTTCTAATTCTTTATAAAGATGAAGAATCTGATGAAGAGGTCATTTTACCAGCCCTTAAAGAAAAAATTCCCCTTGAACTTCTTGAAATTGAATCAAACAAACACTCAACAGAACCACCTCCAAGATATACAGAGGCAACCCTTGTTAAAGCACTTGAAGAAAAGGGAATTGGAAGACCGTCCACCTATGCAACTATATTAAGCACAATTCAGGAAAGAGGTTATGTAAAAAAGATTAAACAAAGACTTCACCCGACTTACCTAGGCTTTGTTGTGAATGACATTCTTGAGGAAAAATTTCCTGAATTGATGGATTATGGTTTCACTGCAAAAATGGAAGAAGATCTTGACAAAATTTCATTAAATGAAGCAAAGTGGAAAAAAATAGTGGAGGAATTTTATAAAGAATTTGAAAAAAACCTTCTCCATGCATCAAAGATATCAAAAGTAACAAAACCAAAGGAAATACAAACTTCTTTTAAATGTGAAAAATGCGGTAAAAATATGGTTATAAGATGGAGTAAAGGAATGCCATTTTTAGCATGCTCTGGCTATCCTGAATGCAAAAATACTAGGTCTTTAAACAAAAATAATAATGAAAATGGTTCTACTGTTAAAACATTGGATAAAAACTGTCCCAAATGTGGAGCTCAACTTGTAATTAGAAATGGTAAAAGAGGAGAATTTATCGCCTGTTCAAAATATCCTGAATGCAAATTCACTCAATCAATAACTGCTCAAGTAAAATGTCCTCAATGCAGAGGAGATATTTTAAAAAAACAAACTAAAAAAGGTAGAACTTTCTGGGCATGTTCAAATTATCCCAAATGTAAATTCACACTCTCAAATGAACCAATTCCCACAGAATGCCCTAAATGTAAGTCTTCATATATGTTAAAAAAGAAAGATAAAAATGGAACGGAATTTTTAATTTGCCATAATAAAGCATGTAAAGGTAAAATAAAAATAAAAGAACACTCGGCTGGGGCCGACCCTGCGCAACAGAAGGATGCAAACCCCGCCAGGTCCGGAAGGAAGCAACGGTAAGCATTTTATTCTGTGTGCCGCAGTAAGTCGGTCCCTTTATTAAGGAAATGATATGTCATATCTTGGACTTGCAAGAAAATATAGACCACAAAAATTCTCTGACCTCACAGGACAGGATATTGTTGTAAAAATTCTTCAAAACTCATTGCAAACTGGCAAAATTTCTCATGCCTATGTTTTTTCAGGTCCCAAAGGTGTTGGAAAAACATCAACAGCTAGAATTCTCGCAAAAGCTTTAAACTGCGTAGATTCTCAAAATAGACCATGTGATGAATGCCCTTCATGTATTGCAATAAAAGAAGGTAGAGCAATGAGTGTTATAGAAATAGATGCTGCATCTCATACATCGGTTGAAAATATAAGAGATTTAAGAGAAAATATTCGTTATGCTTCTGCAGAAGGTTTTTATAAAGTCTACATAATTGATGAAGCCCATATGCTAAGTCAAGCAGCTTTTAATGCCTTTCTTAAAACACTTGAAGAACCACCTCCCCATGTAGTATTTGTTTTAGCAACAACTGAGCCAAGAAAAATTCCACTTACTGTGCTAAGTCGCTGTCAACATTTACAATTCAAAAGAATTCCAGTTAGTTTAATAAAACAAAGACTTCAATTTATTTGCATTAAAGAAAATATAAATGCCACCGAAGAAGCACTTTATACCATAGCATCAAATTCTGAAGGAAGTATGAGAGATGCATTGACATTGCTTGATCAGGTCACATCATTTACAGAAAATGTTACTCAAGATAATGTAAATTTATTAATTGGTGGCACGGATGTAAACTTGCTTTATGAACTTACAGAATCTTTAATTGATGGTGATAGAGAAAAAATTATTCTAAAAGTGGAAGAACTCAATGATTTCGGAACTGATTTTAAACGGCTTACAGGTGACTTAATCAACTTCATAAGAAATGCTCTTATCAGTAAAATTACAAAAAGTTCTAAACTCCACATAACCGAATTAGAAGCAGCTTTAATAGAAAAGTTAAATAAAAAAACATCTGAAGAGCATTTAGTTATTCTGTTAAAAGAACTTATTAATTCGGAATTTGCAATAAGAAGTTCATTTTTCCCGAGAGTTATTTTTGAAATAACTCTATTTAAACTCAGCTTTCTTGCTAATTTTAGAAATATAGATAACATTTTGAGAGAAGTTAAAAAAAATCCTTCTCTGCCATCTCCTTCTATTCCTCCAAAGAATAATAATATATCTTTATCTCAAAATTGGGTTAAATTTCTTGAAAAACTTGAGACTCAAAATCATTTACTTGCTATGAAAATCAAACAAGCTAAAGTTAACTTTGCAGATAAAGAAATTCAGTTGATTTATAATGGAGGAGCATCATTTTATGCTGAATCAATAAAAGAAAATTTATTAGAAATTCAAAATATATTGAAAGAATTTGTTCCTGATGTTAAGATAACCATACATTCTTATGAAGACTTAGAAAAACCAGAACAAATAAAAAATTTGAAAAAGGAGGCAATTAATCATCCTCTTGTAAAAAAAACATTACAACTTTTTGAAGGAAGAATCTTCAATATAATACCTAAAAAAGGAGGCAATAATGTCTAAAAAGATGTTTGGTGAAATAATGAGACAGGCTCAGAAAATTCAGCAAGAAATCCAGAAAAAACAAGAAGAAGTAAAAAAAATGACTATTGAAGCGACTTCAGGTGGAGGAATGGTTACTGTTACGGCAAATGGTGCTGGAGAGATAGTTTCAATAAAAATTGATAGAGAAGTTGTAAATCCAGATGATATTGAAATGCTTGAAGATTTAGTTCTTGCTGCTGTAAATGAGGCAATAAAAAGAGCTCATGAACTTGCTCAGAGCGAAATGGCTAAGGTATCCATGCCATTTAATCTTCCTGGAATGCCTGACTTAACTAATCTTTTTGGTAAATTATGAATAATCCTATAGAAAAAGTTATTGAAAATCTTTGTAAACTTCCAGGAATTGGCAGAAAAACAGCTCAAAGACTTGCTTTTTTTATAATGAATATGCCTGAAAACGATGCTCTCGGGATTGCTGAATCAATTATAAATTTGAAGAAAAAAGCTAAATACTGCTCTATTTGTTTCAATATAACTGAAAATGAAAAATGTAACATATGTAGCAATTCTCTAAGGGACCACTCAATTATCTGCGTTGTAGAAGAACCGAGTAATATAATTTTATTTGAAAAAACAGGTTATAAAGGTGTATATCATGTTCTTGGAGGAAATATATCTCCGGTTGATGGATTAACCCCTGATAAATTAAAAATAAAAGAACTTGAAGAAAGAGTTAAGACAGGGCAAATCAGTGAAATAATTATTTCAACAAGTCCGAACACTAAAGGAGAACTTACAGCTCAATGGATTGCTGATTTATTGAAAAAATATAATATAAAAATCTCAAGAATTGCTTATGGACTTCCAATAGGTATTGACATTGAATTCGCAGATGAAGTAACATTGTCAAAGGCTTTGGAAGGAAGGAAGCCAATTAATGTATGAAGAATTAAAAAAAAGAAGATTAGAACTTGGGAAAACATTAGAAGAAATTGCTGAAAAAACAAAAATAAAAAAATACTGCTTGCATTTAATAGAAGAAGGTAAATTTGATGAACTACCAATTGAAGTTTACACAAGGGCATATATTAAATCCTATGCTGAAAGCATCGAAATTGATCCATCTATTATTTTAAAAGATTACGAGGAATTTCTTAAAACAAAAAAACAAAATATACAACAAATTGAACTTAAACATGAGTCTGAACCTGAAGTTTTAAAAAAATCCACAGATAAAAAAATTTTTCCCTTAAAAAAATTCCCTGCATGGAGTATAACTGCAGGAATTATTGTTGCGGTGATTTTTATTACAGTTTTAATTATTCAGTCTGAGAAAAAAGAATATAAAATACCTTCTCCTCCTTCTGTAACACAAAAGGTAATATCAGAAAGTGAAAAAGTTCAATCAAAAACAGAAGAAAATGAACAAAAGCAAGAAATATCTATAAATAAACAAACTCTTAAAATTGAAGCCATTGATAGAGTATGGATGAGAATTACAATAGATGATAGAGAAAAAAAGGAATTTCTTCTTAATCCAGGACAAAAAATAGAACTTCAGGCAGATAAATCTTTTAAACTCCATATAGGAAATGCAGGTGGAGTCAAAGTCTTATTTAACGACAAATATATTGGAAGAGTTGGAGAAATAGGACAGGTAGTATATCTTAATCTTCCACAGGATAAATATTGAAACCAGAAGAAGTTTTAGAATTCATAAAAAAATCTGGAAGACCTTTGAGTTTTAGGGAAATATCAGACTTCTTTGCTTTTAAAGCTTCAGAAAGAAAAAAACTTAAACGCACGCTAAAAGAACTTCTCTTGCAGGGAAAAATTTTAAGAAATAGAAAAAATCTTTATCTTACTATTAAAGAAGCAAAATTAGTAACAGGATTTTTTGAGGCTCACAGAAATGGATTCGGTTTTGTAATTCCTGATTCTCCTAAAGAAACTGACATATTTATTCCTCCACATGCTACAATGGGAGCTGTGCACGGAGACAGAGTAGTTGCAAGACTGGAACAGAAAAGAAGAAGAGAAGGAAGAATAATAAGAATTCTTGAGAGAGCTGTAAAAAAAATTGTAGGAGTCGTTGAAAAAACAGGACCAATTTTTACTGTACAACCAAGAAAAAGAAATTTCAATCAACAAATTGTTCTTGCTCCTTCAGAGATCAAAATTAAATCAGGTGATCTTGTTTTAGCAGAAATAAGCAGCTATACTTCAGGAAATAAGCCTCTTGTAGCAAAAGTGCTTAAAATTTTTGAAAAACCAAAAACACCAAAAGAAGAGATAGAAATTCTTATTCATGAATATGAGCTTCCCAAAAAGTTCTCCCAAAATTGTCTTATGTTATCAAAAGAACTTGCTCAAAAGGGTATTTCAAAAAGACAGATAAAAAACAGAGTAGACCTTAGAGAACTTCCAACTGTAACCATAGATGGAGAAAATGCAAAAGATTTTGATGATGCTGTATCTATAAAAAAAACAAAAAATGGATTCATTCTTTGGGTACATATTGCAGATGTAAGTCATTATGTTAAATGGAAAAATCCAATTGATGAGGAAGCAAAACTAAGAGCTACCAGTGTTTATTTGCCAGACAGAGTTATTCCAATGCTTCCACCTGATTTAAGTGAAAACTTTTGTAGTCTCCTCCCAAAAACTCCAAGACTTACTTTTACAGTAGAGATACATTTTAGCAATTCTGGAGAAAGAAAAGAAGCTCTATTTTATCCAAGTATCATCAAGACAGCTGAAAGAATGACTTACACTTCAGTAAAAAAAATTTTAATAGATAAGGACAAGGAGGAAATTAAAAAATATAAATCTCTTGTTCCTCATTTTGAAAAAATGGCTGAATTATGTGAACTTCTGAAAAACAAAAGGAAAAAAAGGGGCAGCCTTGATTTTGATCTTCCTGAACCTGAAGTTTTACTTGATATAAAAGGAGATCCTCACGCAATCATTACGGCTGAAAGAAATCTTGCCCATTTCATAATAGAAGAATTCATGATTGCAGCAAATGAAGCAGTAGCTGAGTTTTTATATTCAAATAATATCCCATCTCTTTACCGCGTTCATGAAGAACCAGAAGCCAATAAGATTCAGTATATTACACGAATTGTTAAGAATCTTGGAATCTTGAAACAAGAGTTAACACCCTCTGATTTCCATGAATTTCTTGAGATAATCAAGGGGACACCTTATGAAGAAATAGTAAACTATTTAATTTTGAGAAGTCTGAAACAGGCACGTTACAGTTACGAAAATGTCGGACACTTTGGACTTGCTTCTGAATGTTATACTCATTTTACATCTCCAATAAGAAGATATCCTGATCTTGTTGTTCATAGAATTTTAAAAGATTTTTTACAAAAAGGAAAAATAACAAAGGAAAAAGAAAAGGAGCTTGAAGAAATTTTGCCTGATATCGCAATCCATAGTTCAAGAATGGAAAGAAGGGCTGATGAGATTGAAAGGGATGCTATTCAGATAATGAGAGTCTGGTTTATGAAAGATAAAGTTGGCGAAGAATTTGCAGGAAAGGTTACTATGGTTACGTCTGAAGGTTTGAGAGTAAGACTTGAAGAATACTATATTGAGGGATTTTTGCATCTTTCTCACATGACTGATGATTTCTATCAGTTTGATGAGAAGAAATACTGTTTGATAGGACTAAAAAAGAAAAGAAAATTTACAATTGGAACCAAGCTTCATGTAAGAGTATCAAAAGTTAGCCTTGAGGAAAGGGAGATAATTTTTGACCTTCTATAAATAAAACTTCATATGTAGTATAAACTCCTTCATGATTACAAAAAAGTCTTTTGTATGTATTGCAAAAGTTTTTAAATGAATTTTTCCCTAAAAATCTACTATGTCCTGTATAATTTGTTCCAGTAAGCTTATGTGCAAGAAGTATCTCTATAGGTGAATCATAAACTTCTCTATAAGTTTTTATTTCGTAATCAAATATAAATCCTGCTTTTTGAATCAATTTCAGATAAAAATCTGCTTTTTTTAACGAATACACTGAACCAAAACCCGTAATTTCTGAGACTTCTTTAAGCTCTTTCAGAGTATTTGAAGTGAAGATTGAAAAATAAAACTTTCCATCATCTTTAAGAACATCAAAAATTTTAATAAAATTTTTTTCAATGTCTTCAATCCAATGGAGTGTTGATGAACTTATCAATAAGTCTGCCAGATTATTTTTTAGAGGTAATGCTTCAGCGTAAGCATTAATAAAAATCTCATTCTTTGAAATTTTTCTTAATCTCTTAAGGAATTCAAATGATATATCTACATGTATAAATTTTTCAAAGGATATAATTTCAGTGAGTGGAATACTTAAAAACCCTTTTCCACTTCCAATTTCAACAATAGTTGAGTAATGTTTTCTTTCAATCTTTTTCAGTAGTTCCTGTGCTACCTTTTTTTGAATTCTTCCTGCTTTTTCATAAGTTTCTACTGCCTTGTCAAAATAATATTTAAGAGATTTCATTTTTTATTCTATCACAGTTTAGACTTTGTGAGTATTGATAATGTTTAGAAGACTTTCACTTTTAAGCGAATCTATTGAATAATATCTCGCTTGAAGCCACTCTGCAATTTTTACTGCCAGATCCATTTTCATAAATCTGTCCTTTTTTTCCGCATCAACAACAATAAAATCTGTTGATTGAAAATCTCTCAACATAGAACAGATGTTTTTAACTTCCTCTATGGGAGGTTTATTTCCTAAGGCAACATTTGATTTCCCATCTGTTATAAGCAAAAGAATAAAACGACTCTCGGGTTCTTTAATCTTTAGCCTTCTAATTAGTCTGTAGGCTTCCATTAATCCTGCTCCTAAAGGAGTTTTCCCACCTGTTGGAAGCTCTCTAAGTTTTTTATGAGCAAGTTGCACAGAAGATGTTGGTGGAAGAATTACATCTGCTCTGTCTTTTCTGAATAAAATCATAGAAACTTTGTCCCTTTTTTGATAGCAATCCATAAGAAGCGATAAAATTGCTCCTTTTACAGCTATCATTCTTTTTTCTACACCCATAGAACCTGAACCGTCAACAACAAATATTATTGTATTATTCATCTTTCGTTCTTTTTCTTTGTATCTTAAATCATCATCATGAATAAGAACCGTGTCTTTTCTGTCTCTTATTCTCTGAAAAGGTGCTGCTGCTCTCAGAGTAGCATCAATTGCAATCTCAGGTCTTTGCCGAATAAGGCTTCTTATGTATCTACCTCCCCTACCCTTTGTTTTTGTCTTCGTTCTTCTCCCAGTTACCTTTCTTGTTACTCTGTCCTTTTTGAGATTAAATCTTTTTACTTTATAGCTGTCACCAACAGGAAAAATCTCTTCTTTTTCAGAAGATGGAACATTCTGCGATTTTCCATAATGAGATTCTTGATTGTTTAATACAGGATTTTTTTGTTCTTTACTATCCCTATTCTCTTCTTTTGTATTATCTGCTTTTTCAGGCATATGTTCATGTTCTGGTTCTTCAACATTTGACTCAATATTTCTCCTTCTATGAATTAAAACAAGAGGTGCAATTGTCTTTATATGCTCTTCTGTAACAGATATTTCCTCTAAGTAGGCAGAATATGCCTTTGAAGCATAATAAAGAAAAATATCTGCCCTGTGTCCAGAAACAACCTCATTTAAAACTAAATCTGAGATAAACTTTCTTGTTTCATCTAATACTTTAACTTTTTTTATAAACTCTTTGTATTTTTGAATTTTTTTAATTAATTGATGCGCTTCTGTTACAGGGTTCCTGTCTGAAATATTTAATTTTACTATCTCTTTTCTATTTTCCTTCTCTTTTATCTCATCCATAATCACACACATTCCAAATCTGTCAAGAAAATGTGCTGAAAACTCAGCATCTTCAGGATTCATTGTAGCAAGAATCTGAAACACTGCCGACTCTCTAAGAGTAATTCCTTCTCTTTCTATAATATTTTCTTCCCTTGCTTGAACCTCAAAGACAATTGAAAGGATATCATGAGGAAATAAATTTATATCTTCTATAATTAAAAATCCTTTATTTGCTTTTGAAAGAATACCTTTTTGAAGAATCCTTTTTCCACTTTTTATAGTCTCCTCAATATCAATACCTCCTAAAACAGCCTCCTCTGTTGCATTCATTGGAAGTTCTACCGCAGGAATCTGCATTATTCTTAAAATCTCTTTGAATGCTTTAAGGAGAGTTGATTTACCTGTGCCTTTTTTCCCTGCTAAAAGTACTCCTCCACATCTTGGCTCAATTAGATTCAACAAAAGGGCAAGCTTAGCATTTTCCTGATTTACAAAATTCAAAAACTCCATTTTATATTCTTTCAAGCACTGAATTAAGTTTTTCTGCTTCTTGAGTTATATCCTCAAAAGGAAGTCTTTTAAGTCTATGTCTTAAGGCAAGCAGAGCAATACTTTTTATGTCTTTATCTGTAATTTTTTCCCTTTCATTAAAGGATGCATATGCTCTTGCAGCTTTAAGCATAACAATGTCTGCTCTGTGTCCATCAAGATTTAACTCTGCAGTTATGTCAACAACTTTGGATAATGCCTCTTCTGTAATAATTATATCTTTAAGTCTTTCTTTAGCCTTGATAATTCTCTCTGCAATCTCTTTCTGATTTTTTTGCCATTTTTTATAAAAGCCTTCAGGGTCATCATCAAACTCTGCCTTTCTCTTTAAAATTTCAACTCTTAAAGCTTTGTCTCTTATTGAATTAACTTGGACACAAAGTCCAAATCTATCAAGAAGCTGAGGTCTTAGTTCACCTTCTTCAGGATTCATTGTTCCTACAAGAATAAATCTTGCTGGATGAACAAATGATACCCCTTCTCTTTCAACTGTATTTATCCCCATTGCAGCAGAGTCAAGTAAAAGGTCAACAATATGGTCTTCAAGAAGATTTACCTCATCAACATAAAGAAAGTTTCTGTTTGCATCTGCAAGAATTCCTGGCTCAAAACGTTTTTCTCCTTTTTTTATTGCATGTTCAATATCAAGACTTCCTATGACCCTGTCTTCTGTAACACCCAGAGGAAGCTCAACAACTCTCATTTTTTTCTTTTCAAACTCTAAAAAATCATTTTGTTGAATCTTATCAAGACAGTCACTGCAGAATGGTCCTTCAGGTGAACAGTTAAATCTGCATCCTTTTACTACATATATCTCTGGAAGCAGATCAGCCAAAGCACGAACAGCTGTTGATTTTGCAGTACCTTTTTCACCCATAATTAAAACACCACCAATGCCAGAATCAATTACGTTCAAAATTAATCCAAGCTTCATTTCCTCTTGATCAACAACTGCTGTAAATGGAAATATCACTTAATTACCTCCTGCATTTTTTTCTTCCAGAATTCTACTTCCTCTGCTGTTACAATGTCTATTGAGCCACCTTGAAAATCTCCCTTTATCTCTCCCATTTTTTCCTCAATCCATCCTTCAATCTCAAGATAAACTGCCTTTAATGCTTCTTTTACATCTTCTGCAGGACTCCAGAGTCCTCGTTCTGCTGCCTCAATAAGTCTTCTTGCAATTTCTTCTAAAGCCCATGGGTTATGTTCCTCAAAGAATTTTCTGTTTTCTTCATTGAGCATAAATGTTTTTGCAATATCATCAAAGATCCAGTCATCAACCTCCCTTGTTGTTGCCTCCCATCCGTAAACCCTACCAATTCTTTTTGATATATCTCCAGCACCTTTGTATCCATGTCTTTTCATTCCTTCAATCCATTTTGGATTTAAAAGCTTTGTTCTTACAACTCTTCTTATTTCATCAGCAAGATCTCTAACTTCCACATGTTCTGGATTTCGTGTATCACCGTAATAAGTCTTCACTTCTTTTCCACTTAAATGTCTTGCAGTAGCAGTCATTCCACCATGGGTCCCAAAGTAGCTGCAACATCCAAAAAGGTCATACTCATCTGAGACAACTTTATTGTAAGTAACCTCAACGCTTTTAAGGATGTTTGCAAATTCTTTATGTTTAGCTTCACCCCATAATCCTTTTCCGTAAGCATATCCATTCCAGTATAAAAAAACTTCTGCCAAGTCCTTTTCTTCTTTCCATGCTGAAGCATAAATTGCAAGCTGTGTTCCAGCCTGATATGTTCCAGGCATGGAGCAAAATATTCTCAATGTAGCAGAACGCATATCTAAGCCATTCTGAGCCATTTGCTCTAAGGTGTGTTTTCGGACAAAATTCATCTCTTCTGGCTCATCAAGAGCTGCTACTTGCTGAATAGCCTCATCAAGAAGCTCAATACACATAGGGAAATTATCCCTTGTAATTCCTGATACTCTTATTGTTACATCAATGCGTGGTCTTCCAAGTTCACTGACTGGAATTATATCAAATCCCTTAACTCTTCCATTTGAAAGCCACTTAGGTTTTACACCCAAAAGATACATAATTTGCCCCATTCCCTCACCATCTGCCCACATAATATCTGTTGACTGCCAATAAACTGCTACATTTTCAGGGTATCTATTTTCTTCTTTAAGATACTTTTCAATTAGTTTTTCAGCAAGCCTTTTGCCAATTTCATAGGCTGACTTTGTAGGAACTCTATGAGGATCAAGGCTGTAAAAGTTTCTTCCTGTTGGAAGCACATCATCCCTTCCACGAGTTATAAGACCTGAAGGACCAGGAGGAATATAGCATCCATTGAATCCCTTAAGAAGGGCTTCAATCTCCTTTGATTCTTCAATTTTTCTATTAAGTTCAATAATTTTCTCTTTTATTGCCATCCATTTTGGATCATACCAGTTTATTTTTTTAAAAATCTCATTCATGCTACCTCCTTTAGCACTTCTGTGATTATTTCTTTTCCTACTCTGTCTATCTCTTCTAAAATTGCACCGAATGATTTTCCTGTATTTGGATCAATTTTGTTTTGTGAGCTCAAAAGCTCTGAAAGTTCATAACCAAGAAGTTGTGCAATTTCTTTTCTTAAGGAAGTCTCCTGTCCCGAATCATATTTTAAAATTGAATAGATAAAATCAACTCTTCTTTCTACCTTAGGAATTCTTCCAAATATATGCATACCATCCTGAATCTGTGTGTTTCTTATAAGTGAGAGCTTTGCATGAGCTTCTTCAATGATTTTGTCAAAGGGTATCTGATGTAGTTCTTCATGACTAAGTTCAGAAAGTACAATTCTTTTATCCTGCCATATAATTTTTATCTCTCTGTCAAGTTTTGCTTTTTGTATTGCATGAATAATCATATGCTCAAGAGTGTGAAGTCTTGTTGGTTCTTTTCTTTTTGCATCCTCATACTCTCCAAGTAGGCGATCAAGCTCAATGAGTTCATCATAAAGTCCACCTTCCGTTAGCACTGTTTGCATATGATCAACAAGCACTGCATAGCTTCGCCTCTTTGCAATCGTGCCCTCAGCTGGATTATCAGCATTGTAAATATAAAGGTGAGGGATTGTATCAATACAAATATCAGGCAGACAGGCTGAACTTAAACCTACTGCTTTACCTGGTAAAAACTCCAAATTTCCATGAGTTCCTACATGGACAACTGCATTTGCTTTAAACTCACGGCTTAACCATTTATATGTAGCTACATATTGATGAGGCGGAGGAGTATCTGGATCATGTAAAATTCTACATATTTGTCCATCACATCTACTGCCTGCACATCCCCTTTTTGGCTGAATCATTACAAGCACATTTCCAAAGCTTAATCCAGTAATCACTATTTTTCCATTATAAACCATCGCTGGTGGAATTCCGTTTTTAAGCTCTCCTGGTGGTTCACCCCATGACTGAATCATACGAAGACGGGTTTTTTTAGGAAACTCATTAAACCATTCAAGATATTTTTCTTTCTCAACAAAAGACAGAGCTCCACCTTTTGAGATAATCTCTTCAACTGTGGTCCATCTAAACTCTGATATTGCTTTTTTATTCATTATTTCATCAATTAAAGCATTGCCATTTTCTGGTGGATTAACGCAGTATCCGGTCTCCTTCATTTTTTTCATGATTTCAATAACACTTTCAAGGCTGTCAAGATGAGCAGCAGAGCCTACTGTTGCCTCAACAGAAGCACAGGGATTGTTATGGAGGACAAAAGCAACCTTTCTTTCATTAATTGGAGTTCTCTTAAGTTCTATCCATCGGCAGATTCTATCAACAAATTTTTTAACTCTTTCCCTAATAGGCATCTTTCTTCTTTCATTTTCATCACTTTCAACCTGTGCAGAAACTATTACTGGTTCAATAACTCCTTCAAACTCTGGCAAAGCAATGCTCCAGCCTATGTCAAGATTTAGTTCTTCTTTTTCCCATTCTTCAATTGTTTTATAGTAAGAGCTTACAGGTGAAAATACAGGAACATTAAGCTTTTTTAGAATCTCTACTCCATCAGAGGCAACATCAGTATTATCCATTCTTTTTTCCTTGCTTGTTCCAAGAAAGAAAGATATTAACTTTATTAAACCATCAATCCTTGGTTTTCCATCTTTATCAATAAACCATTCAAGCACTACCTCTCCGCTTCCCTTTGTTCCTAATGAGTTGTCTTTAACAGAGTAAGCAAAGCCAGAAATCACATTGAATCCTCTTGCCTCAATCTCTTTAATTAATAAATCTTCAATTTCTGTGTTTTTATTTATCCAATAATGCCTTGAAAAAAGAATGCCAATTGTGGGGTGATCTTTGCTTTTTTTCCATTTATTCTCATACCATTTAAGATAATTTTCCACATCAGTGAAAATTCTTTCAGCTTCTGGATGATAAAGTCCTTCCCATGGGATTTCCTCTGGCTCTTCATAAGATACATTAAGTCCTGAAAGGTTATTTGCAAGAAATAAAAACATGTTGGTTATATTTTTCTCTCCATTTATGACAAGATAGTTATAAGCTTTGGTTAAAATATGAGGCTTAACATTAGAAAGACTCCAGTATGAAGGGTCATGTCCAAGACAGACAATCTTTGCATTTATATTATTTTCTTTCAGTCTCCTTTCAAGCTCTTCCCATACAGTTTCATTTGAGCGATAAAGAAAAATGATATCTGCTTTATCAATCTCTTTTAAAGCTTCTTCTAGTTTTTGATGCTCCTGTTCAATGACTCTTGCAGAGTAAACCTTAACTGAAAAATCTTTTATATTTTTTGATGCCTTAAGAAGCATATTGTAATAGGTCTGCCAAACTATGGCTAAAAAATTAATCATAATGCCCTCCTATAATAAAGGACATATTATACTTTGTCCATTGATATTGCCTTTTATTACTTCTACGCCATATACCTTTTTGATTAAATCCTCATTAATTACATCCTGCGGGCTTCCCTCCGCAATTTTTACTCCTGAATTTATAACAACTATCTTATCTGAAAAAAGGCCTGCCATGTTAGGATCATGAAGAGTCATTACAACTACTAACTCATTTTCTTTAGCAATTTTCCTTATTTTTTTTAGAACATTTATCTGATTTTTAAAATCAAGATGACTTGTTGGCTCATCAAGAAGCATGCAAGGTGAATTCTGAGCTAATGCCCTTGCAATAAGTGTAAGTTGACGCTCACCACCACTTATTTTTGTATAAGGTATATCAGCTAAATGCTCAATTCCAACAGTCTGAATAGCTTTCTGAGCTATCTCATAATCTTTTTTACCTGGTGTAGAAAAAACTCCTACATAACTTGCTCTACCCATAAGTACTACATCAAACACTGAGTAAGAAAAAGGTGGTTCATGCTCCTGAGGAACAACTGAAAATATACGAGCTTTTTTCCTGTATGAAAGCCCATCAATTCTTTTTTCATCAAAGATAATCTGTCCTTTGTAATGTTTCCATACTCCCCATATACATTTAAAAAGTGTTGTCTTACCACAACCATTAGGACCAAGAATTGTAGTGATACTGCCTCTTTCTGCATTAAAACTTATTCCTTTAAGTATTTCTCTTTGTTCTCCCTTATGTTTAAAATGGATATCACTGACACTAAGCATTACTTACCCCATGCCTCTTTTCCACCACGTTTCATAAGATATATAAAGAATGGTGCGCCAGTAAGTGCGGTAATTATTCCAACTGGAATATCAAAGCTTGTAAGAGTTCTTGCAAGAGTGTCTGCTACAATCATAAATCCTGCACCTAAAGCAATGCTTAAAGGCACAAGGCTTCTGTGATCAGGTCCAGTAAGCATTCTCACAATGTGGGGAACCATTAATCCTACCCATCCAATAATCCCACATAAGGATGTTGCCACTGCTACTGCAAATGTTGAAAATGCAATAAAAAGAACTCTTTCTCTCTTTATGTTTACTCCCAATGCTTTAGCCTCCTCCTCTCCCATACTCATCACATTGAGTCTCCATCGCATGAGAAAAATTGGCAATATTCCGGCTAAAACTCCTAATAATGCTACTTTAACTGCCTTCCAGTCTGCAAGGCTAAAGCTTCCCATAAGCCAATAAACAATGCTTTGAAGTTTATGGGGGTCAACAAGAAACTTTACTATTGAAACCATTGCAGTAAAAAAAGCAGAAACAATAACACCTGAAAGTATAAGAGGAAGTCTACTTACTTCACCCTGTGTTTTAGCTACACCATATGCAATCATAACTGAAACTATGGCAAATAAAAAAGCCATAATCTGAATAGGAAGAAAACTTAAAAATCCAATTGTTATAGCACAGCCAAAGGCTGCACCTGCCGAGATTCCAAGTATGAAGGGGTCAACAAGGGGATTACGGAAAATTCCCTGCAAAGTTACTCCAGCACAGGAAAGTGATGCACCAACAAGCCCTGCAAGCAAGACTCTCGGAAGCCTAATATCAATAATTATTGCTTTTTCAGGTATGTCGCCAATATCCAATATATGAAAAGTTTCATTAAGTAGAATTTTTACAACCATTAAAGGTGTTATTCCATAGGCACCAACAAAAAGTGCAATCCAGGCAACTATCAGTGGTGAGATAAAAATTAATAAAGCCCTAATACTCTTCATACTGTCTCACTTTATAATAAGATATTCCAAATACTTTTTTATAAAAATCATCTGCTATCTTTTCAAAGCTTATATCTTTAAATTCTTCTGGATAAATTCTCATTGCCATATAAAGTGCAATTGGTGCTAGATGAGGTGACCAGGTAGACCACTTTGGAAGTTTGTAAACTTTACGATTTTTTACTGCATTGATAAATCTCCACTGGGAGTTACTGTAAAGCCATGATTCATTGTATCCTGCTGAACCCCAAATAAAAATAACATCTGGATTCCACTCAATAATTCTTTCTACTGAAACATCAACATTTCTTTGCATTGTACTTCTAGCCGAATTAATAGCACCTGCAATCTTTATAATATCATTTGTAACTCCCAATGCTCCTGAAACTCTCGTTGGTGCTCCTCCAAGATGAATGACCTTTTTTCTTTTTTGGGTAGGAATTCTGTTGACTCTCTCACCGATGAGCTTAAGTATTTTTTCCATCTCCATTATTACTTCTTCCACTCTCTTTTCTTTTCCAAAAAGCATTCCATGCAATCTCATATCTTTGTATAGTTCGGAGAGACTTTCGGGATATATTCCGATTACTTTTATCCCTTTTTCTTCAAGAAATCTTATTGTATTTGGATTGTATGTCCAAGTAATAACTAAATCGGGATTTAATTTCATTACAGCCTCAACATTAACATCAGTTCCCGTTCCTACCAATGGTCTTTTTAGAGGGGGATTTTCTGTAACAATTGCCTTATAAAGTCCACAATTTTCCTCAGCCCAGCGGGATACTCCTACAATCTGACTCCATATATTAAGTGCTGGTATAAGCTCATAGGAGATAATGATAACAGCTCTACTTACAGGCAAATTGAGCAATACTTTCCTTCCAAGTTTGTCAGTTACAGTGATGGTAGAGGCAGAGGCTATCCCTACCATCACAAGACTGAGCAAAACTGTTAAAACTTTAATGTAAGCTCTGTAAACCATGACCTTCCTGGTGCTCTGTAGTAGTAATAATATTTTCTGTCAAATATGTTGTCAACTGAAAAGCTAAGTTTCGCAAACTTTGTAATTTGATAGGCAATCTTTCCATCCACAACAAAGTAAGGATCATAGGAGCCATAGATATTGTTTGCATAATCTCTGTTTCGGTCGT
>FMJZ01051761.1_pt1 | contig 27979 bp, 19 predicted proteins | sample 1987881 | NCBI WGS metagenome assembly FMJZ01 (sample SAMEA4378227, study PRJEB15110) | soil metagenome | biome: soil; feature: Field; material: Soil | place: India | collected 2015-03-11 | depth 0 m
GGCACCGCCCACTTCCATCCAGAGGCAAGGACGATTATTGAAATCGGTGGAGAGGATTCAAAACTAATCTTTCTGGAAAGCATCATTTCACAAAAATTACCCAGGGTCATCGATTTCGCCGTCAATGGTATCTGTGCTGCTGGGACAGGTTCCTTCTTGGACCAACAAGCATCCAGAATGGGCATCCCTATCGAACAGTTCGGCGATATAGCTCTGCAGTGCGTTCACCCACCACGAGTTGCCGGGCGCTGCAGTGTTTTCGCCAAAACAGACATGATTCATTTACAACAAATCGGCACCCCTGTGCCGGACATAGTTGCAGGGCTTTGCTTTGCTATGGTGAGGAACTTCATGGCTAATGTGGTCAGAAGTCGCCAACTGGAAAAACCGGTCTGCTTCCAGGGAGGTGTAGCTGCAAATAAAGGCATTCAGCGAGCCATTCTAGAGGTCATGCAACTAAGGGAGGATGAGCTCATCATACCAAACTTTTTTGCCACGCTGGGAGCAATTGGCGCAGTTTTGGTGACTTGCGAAAAGGAGAAGGATAAAACAAAACAAGTGACATTAAATCTTGACCGAGTACGTCAATATTTGAGCCAGAGGAAATATGAATTTTTAAGCCTACCGCCTCTCGAAGGTAATGATTATCCGATATGTATTGAGCCATCAGCCATCTCGGGCGAAGGAAAGGTTGCGGCTTACGTGGGTGTAGATGTGGGCTCAATAAGCACCAACGTAGTTGTAATAGATAGAAGAGGAAATGTTCTGGCTCGACGCTATCTGATGACTGCCGGTAGACCCATTGAAGCTGTCAAACAAGGGCTTTATGAGGTAGGGAAAGAAATAGGTGACCGGATTATAGTTAAGGGTGCCGGTTCAACTGGTTCCGGACGGTATATGACTGGGGAATTCTTTGGTGCTGATGTGATTCGGAACGAAATCACGAGCCACGCAAAGGCGGCCGCCTTTATTCACCCTGAAGTTGATACTATTTTTGAGATTGGCGGGCAGGATGCCAAATACATCAGCCTCGAAAACGGAACCATCGTCGATTTTGCTATGAATAAAGTATGTGCGGCAGGGACCGGCTCATTCCTTGAAGAACAAGCTGAAAAACTAGCTGTCAACATCGATAAAGAATTTGGCGCTAAGGCACTGGCTTCAATACAGCCTTTAGACCTGGGCGAACGCTGCACTGTTTTTATGGAATCTCAATTGAACTACCATATACAGAACGGAGCCGCTAAAGAAGACTTGCTGAGTGGGCTTGCCTATTCAGTAGTAAAGAACTATCTGACCAAGGTGGTTGAGGACCATCGTATTAAGGATAACATTCTCTTCCAGGGCGGCGTTGCTTACAATAGGGCAGTTAAAGCTGCCTTTGAAAGTGTCCTAGGCAAGAAAGTTCACGTACCACCTCACCACGATATCCTCGGAGCCATCGGCGTCGCAATGTTAGCCATGGAAGAAATGGATAGAGGTGGGAAAGAGACAAGATTTCGCGGTTTCGACCTTAGAGATAGAAAGTATCAACTCTCCTCTTTCGAGTGCCAGGATTGCCCTAATCACTGTGAAATAAACAAGGTTATCTTCGAGGCAGAAACACCTCTGTTCTACGGTTCGCGTTGTGGTAAATATGACACCACCAAAAAGAGACGGCGGGAGTCATCAAAGATTCCTCGCCTTTTTGATGAACGCCATCAAGCTCTGTTGAATGCGTATCCTAAGGACTCGCCAGACTGTCCTAACGGGAAAACAGTAGGTATTGCCAGAGCTTTGTTCTTCCACGAGCTTTTCCCCCTCTGGAAGGCCTTCTTCACTGAACTGGGATTTCAGGTGGTTGTCTCTGACCACACCAACCGCTATATTGTTCGACTAGGTGTCGAAAACGTCGTCGAGGAACCATGTTTTCCGATCAAAATAGCCCACGGTCATGTGCTGAATTTGATAGAAAAAGGTGTTGACTTCCTCTTTCTGCCCGTTCAGTGTACCATGGATAAACTGTCCGACGACTTTGATAAGTCATGGAACTGCCCCTTGACCCAAAGCCTTCCATTTATAGTCAGAAGTTCGGAGCGTATTAAAAAAGCCCTGCAGGCTAAGAATAGCCCTAAGCTGGTAAATCCCGTTTTTCATCCTGACCGAGGACGGAGCTGGACTAAAAACATCCTATATAAACTGGCAAAAGACATGGGCATCAACGACAAGACCCGTGTAGAAAAAGCGATTCAAGCTGGTTTTCAAGCTCTCGATACTTTCAACGCTTGGCAGCAGAAGCGCGGTGAGGAAGTTCTGGAACAGTTGCGCCCAGATGAGAAGGCCATCATTATAATAGGCAGAGCCTATAACACCTGCGACCCCGGGATGACTTTAAATTTGCCGGAAAAGCTTCGAGAACTGGGGATTTTGGCTATCCCTCTTGATCTTCTGCCGCTCAAAGCTTTCGCTAAAGAAGTTGCCGCAGCACACCCCAACATGTACTGGAAAGCCGGGCAGGAAATTTTAGCTGCCGCGGAGATAATTGCCAAAGACCCAAGATTGTTTGGTCTATATATAACCAACTTCGGTTGTGGGCCTGATTCCTACTTATTAAGATTTTTTAGCAAAGCTACAACGGGCAAGCCTTTTCTTACTATAGAGATTGATGAACACTCTGCCGATACAGGTATTATCACCCGCTGTGAAGCTTTCCTTGATACTATTCGCAATGCCCGTACCCAAGGAACAAGAAAATCTATTCCCATCTGCGGTTTTGTCTCCTCACATACCAAGGGCAGAATTATCTATATACCTTACATGTTAGACCACGGTTATGTGGTGGCAGCTGCCATGCGCCATTACGGGGCGGATGCTGAACCGCTTCCACCATCAGATGAAATTAGCTTAGAACTTGGCAGAAAGTACACCAGCGGCAAGGAGTGTTACCCGAGCATTATCACCACTGGTGACATCGTTAAAAAAACTCGCTCTCCAGACTTCGACCCCGAACGGGCGGCCTTTTTCATGCCAGGTGCCAGCGGACCTTGCCGGTTTGGGCAATATAACAAGCTTCATAGGCTCATCCTTGATGAACTCGGGCTGGACAATGTACCAATTCTTGTCTTTGACCAAACCAGAAATTTTCAGCAGCATGTAGCTACTTTGGGGCGAGGTTTCCGATTGCTTGTCTGGCGAGGAATTACAATTTTGGACTTAATGCATAAAATGCTCCTAGAAAGACGCCCTTATCAAGTCAACAAAGGCGAAGCCGACGCGGTTTACCAGAAGTGCCTCGAGCAGCTGGTAAAACTAGTGGAGCGAGGTGGTGACGGATTTGAGGAACTTAGCCAGCAGATCAGAAATGCCTTTGAAGAAATAAAAATCGATAAAAGCATCTTAAAGCCCAAGGTGGGTATAATAGGGGAAATCTACGTCCGCTGTAACCATTTCGCCAACGACTATATTATCCGTAAACTGGAAACACTTGGACTCCAATGCTCAGTGCCACCCTTTGAAGAGTGGCTAGATTATATTGACTACCAGAGAAAGCGCCGATTCCGGCTTGGAATCGAAGGAGATTGGAGAGATTACATTAAGGACCTACTGACCGAGCTGGTTCAAGAGAGAGCAGCCGAGAGATTAAGAAGATATTTTGATGAGGCTATAGAGCATTTTGCCCGAGAGCTGCCCACTTCAGAAATTTTAAAGCGTGGCGGTGTCTACATGTCACCAGAACTGGAAGGAGAAGCTATATTAAGCATGGGGCGTGCGATAGAATACGCTGAACACGGCTTCAATGGATTAGTTAATGTTATACCCTTCGGTTGTATGCCTGGCATCATTGTTAGCGCTCTTCTACACCAATTCCGCCACGACCACGGTCTGCCTACCATGAACCACGTAGTCGATGGCACTAAAGACCCTGGGTTAGAAGTGCGCCTCGAAGCTTTCGCCCACCAGTGCCTGGACCACATGCGCCGCACTATCTAAGGTCACCGAATAGAAACCAATTTTCACAACTTCAAGCTTCTTCTTTTGACGAGCACCAAAAGGAAGGCTATTCACGACTAACCAATTTCAGCGTAGAATAGACGCTTATTTACCCCCTTTGACTTGTCATAGCAGGTCACTTCTAATTCGAGCCTTCACCACTTATACAAGGCCACAGCATCGGGGGTTTCCACCCAATCAGTCAACGGAACAGTTTTCCCATCTTTTACCTGATAAAATTTGACCGTTCTTGAACCGCGTCTCTCTTTCTCTGACCAAGTAGTCGGGCCTGCCAGACCCTTCGGAACAAAACCCGTTATCCTTTTAGAAGCCTCAAAAATAGCCTCGCCATTCACCTTTTCATAACCAACTTCCTTCAGAGCCAGTCGCAATGTCTCTCTTAAGCGCACAGAGGAGATAACGCCTACTAGGTATAGTTCGCTCATTTCCTCCAGTGACCCTCTTCCAGAACTCGTCCAGACTTCAACCGCATAACTTTTGTCTGCCTCCACGCCCCTCAAGTAGGGGCTACAGACCATCATTCCCTCTAAATGTTCACCAAAAGTCTTTAGGGCAGGCTTGGTAAAGCCCCAAACATCGGCGCAGAATTGCATGTCCTGAGTAAATCCTAATTTACGCGCATCGCGGACTATCATAGCTGGTGAAGGGTCAAACCAGTCACCAATGAAGATACGGTTAGCTCCTTTCTCCTTTAACCGTAAGAGAAAAGGCGTAAAATCCATGGTGCCAACAGGAGCAAACTCCGTAGCTACTATTTTGTATCCCTTCTCTTGTGCGTACTCTAAACTACCATGAAGGCCTTCTCGTCCCGCCGGATTATCCGCACTTATGTAGGCAAAATTCGGTGCTCCAGACAGCCCTTTCGCCTTCCAATCCGACACTGCTTTTTCCATATAGGCGGCAAATGCATCCTGATAGGTGCTGAAGACGATAAAAACTCGTCCCGGGCGACCAGCAAATATACCTCCGCCGGGGCTAAAGGCACACATCTTATCTTTCTCAAAATATTCTAACAAGGCCAAGGTAGTGCCAGTTATATCCACACCGACAAAGACAAGCTTAGGCTCAGTGCGATATCTTTTGTATGCAGATACCCCCCTAGCTACGTCATAACGGCAATCTACCGAGATAAGCTTAATTTTTACACCATCCACACCCCCTTCCTCATTAATACGCTTAAAATTGTCCTCAAGGCCGATAGTATGAGGGTAGCATACGGTGCCCGCCGGCCCGGTTATATCGGTGATATCAAGCATAGTGACGAACTTCTCCACCGCCTTTGGCTTGGCCGGGGCACAACTTGAAGCTAAAGGCAGCATCACCAAAACTAACGACAAAACAACTGCACTTAGTAGAACTACCTTCGTTTTCATCACAAAGCTTTACCTCCTATTTTTTGATTGACCGTATTATTGTTGCCGGAAAACTGCAAAAGGTCAAAGCTAATTTTTCAACAGCCTCCAATTTGTTTGGTGAATCGTTATACCACAGTGAGCAGGCAAAGTAAAGAGTCGCTAGCAGTCCTGAGGGCTTGACAGCTTGTATTATAATAGATGTGATTCAGCCTTAACGCAAGGAGGTGAACCAGATGGCACAGGCATACTGCTTCAAATGTCGCAAGAAGGTGGAAATCAAGAACCCACAGAGCATCACCCTTAAGAACAAAAGGCCAGCAACGCGCGGAACTTGTCCGTCCTGTGGGACCAAGGTTTTCCGAATTGGCAAGAGCTAGTCGGTTAGGGATGCTCTAGCTAGAGTTTAAAGATGACCGGCTAACCTTCTGTATCAGCAACTTGGGATTATGGTCTAAAATTTGGTGGCAGTGTAGCTCATCTATATTGGCAGCAGCAAGAATAGCGTTAACTTTCTCGTGGGTCAGCAGGTCATTTTCATCATGGGCATCAGAATTGACCAGCAGCTTCGCTTTTGTCTGCTCGGCAACGAGAGCAACATGAGGGTTAGCTGCACAGTGTCCTCTGCGCGCAGTTAATTCGATAAAGATATTATTCTCGGCTGCTAGGGCAGCCTCCTCAAGTGTGAGTGCACCCGGGTGGGCCAGGATATCTACATAGGGACACTGGACAGCGGCAAGATTGGTGCCTTTCTCCACAGGTTCGACGGATGTTTCACCATGCACTACGACCAGCCAGGCACCCATTTCTTTGGCTCTGGCAGCTACTTCAAAGATAGCTGACGAGGGGAGATGTGTAAGCTCTACACCAGGAATAGCTAAAATGTTCCAATAAGCTCTAGCCAGAGCACAGTCATCACTTATCTCTTTGATTATTCTGCCAAGCGAGCCAAGAGCTACGTGGTCTGTAATGGCGATTGCCTTATAGCCGGCAACAAGAGCTCTGCGTATTAGTTCAATCGGCGATAAAGTTCCATCACTATGAAAAGTATGGGTATGGAAATCATAAAGCACTATTCAAAAATACCATAAAGGGAATAATATAGACAAGCAGATGTACCATTCTGGAATGGCGGAGGTAGTGGAGAGTCGGGACAGAAAATAGTAGAATATGTGAAAAGAAATCAGTTCAATAGTCATGTCAATTCATGGACTGAGCTGAGTGGTGAGTTGTGACATTGTTGCTATAAGGGTCTGCTTGCCATTATTCTGAGCTAGGTCACTAAAAGTGACTTTATCGGATTGAAGACATAGCTTGTGTCTACGAGCTTAACGATAAACAAGAACGGAGTAATACCATGGGAAAGATAAATGTGGCAATAATAGGTGTTGGTAATTGCGCCTCTTCGCTCGTTCAGGGTGTCTATTACTACAGAAAAGCAAAAGAGGGGGAGGTCGTGCCCGGGCTAATGCATATCAACCTGGGTGGCTATCACGTAAACAGCATCAACTTTGTAGCAGCGTTCGACATAGATAAAAACAAGGTAGGCAAGGATCTAGCTGAAGCCATTTTCACCCCGCCCAACAATACTTTCAAATTTTGTGACGTGCCCACCACGGGCGTCAAAGTAGCCCGAGGAATGACCCACGATGGGCTCGGGAAATATCTATCACAAATTATCACCAAGTCACCAGGATCCACGGCTAATATAGTCGATATCCTCAAGGAAACCAAGACAGATGTGGTGGTGAATTTTCTGCCAGTAGGTAGCGAGGAGGCCACCAAGTGGTATATAGAACAAGTGCTAGCTGCTGGCTGTGGCTTTATAAACTGCATACCAGTCTTTATTGCTCGTGAACCCTACTGGTATAGCCGCTTCGCCAGAGCAGGGTTACCAGTAATTGGGGATGACATTAAATCCCAGGTTGGGGCTACTATAACACACCGTGTATTGACCAAACTTTTCCGGGACCGCGGCGTCAAGCTGGAAAGGACCTACCAGCTCAACTTTGGTGGCAACACTGATTTCTATAACATGCTTGAAAGGGAGCGTCTGGAGTCAAAAAAGATCTCCAAAACTAATGCTGTAACTTCTCAGCTGGATTATGACATCGAACCTGATAACATCTATATCGGTCCCAGCGACTACGTGCCATGGCTTGCTGACCGCAAATTCTGCTACATCAGGATGGAGGGGCGGACCTTTGGCGATGTGCCTTTGAACCTAGAGCTTAAGCTGGAAGTTTGGGATAGCCCCAACTCGGCTGGGGTAGTCATTGATGCTATAAGGTGTTGTAAACTAGCTCTTGACAGAGGTCTCGCTGGAGCAATTATAGCCCCCAGCGCCTACTTCATGAAATCGCCACCCATACAGTATTCTGATGACGAGGCCAGAAGACGCCTTGAGAACTTCATAACCGGTAAAGACCAACAAACCCCAATCTGCCTCCCTGAGATATCTGGTGAGGCGAAGGAAGGTTAAGCAGGACACAAGAACTGCTAAGTTTAGCGATGTACAACGGTGAAAATCGGACTAGTTTGCCCGTATGATTATTCTTTCCCTGGCGGGGTCACAAACCACATAGCTTATTTGGCGCATCATTTTATCCAATGGGGGCATAAAGTTAAAATCATAGCGCCATGCCTAAGAAGGGCGACTCGATACTTTGAAGAAGAGGTTACTCCCGTAGGCAGACCTATTCCGGTTCCCTCTGGCGGCTCCGTGGCACGTGTCCCAATATCACCCTGGCTCCCAGCCCAGGTAGGTGAAATCCTGGCTCAGGCGGACTTTGACATCCTCCATATCCACGAACCCTTCACGCCCATGGTATCAATAAGCGCCCTGCTCAAATCGGAGTGTCCAAACGTGGGTACTTTCCACGCCTGCCACAGCAAACCACGAATGTACTGGATAGGAAAACCCATCTTAAGAAGATGGTTACTTAGACTACATACCAAAATCGCTGTCTCTAAAGCGGCACTTGACTACGTCAGCCGCCATCTTCCAGGCGAATACCTTATTATCCCGAACGGCGTTGACATCAACCATTTTTCGCTAGACGGTCCCAAGAGAAAAGAATTTATCGACGGCAAAGTGAATATCCTTTTTGTTGGTCGGCTTGAGCAACGAAAAGGTCTAGGGCACCTCATAAATGCCTGCGCAAAGATCAAGCAGCGCTTTCCGAATTTTAGGCTTATCGTTGTTGGGCCTGGTACTGTATTGCGCTTCAAATATGAAAGGGCAGTCACAGAATTGGGGTTAGCTAATAATGTAGTGTTCACCGGATTTGTTCCCAGCAGTGAGTTGCCGTCATATTACCGCACAGCCGATATTTTTTGTGCCCCGGCTACAGGTGGTGAAAGCTTCGGTATAGTCCTATTAGAAGCTATGGCGTGTGGTAAGCCAGTAATTGCCACCAGGATTGAAGGATATGTCAATGTATTAACTGACAGGGAAGAGGGATTACTGGTACCACCCCGAAATGATGATTCATTAGCCCATGCCTTGCTAACTCTGCTTGAAGATAAACACCTGCGCCAGCAGATGGGGACCAGGGGAAGAAACAAGGCCGAGAAATACAGCTGGGCGAATATTGCCCGCCAGGTAATGGAATGCTACATTAACTTGCTCAAAAGCCAAAAGTAGGAAACACTTGGATGATAGGTTTGTCTGAATTTCGAAAGAATACTGCCCGCCTGATTACCGAACCATTGATGTCAATAATGAAAAAAAGCCGCCTAAAGCCCAATACTTTGACTTGGATTGGACTAGCAATTAGCACTATCGCCGCTGGGGCTATCGCCACTCACCATCTCCTCATAGGCGGACTATTGGTTCTGCTCTCAGGTCTATTCGACCTGCTTGATGGAGCACTAGCTCGCCTCACCAATCAGGTCACTCGCTTCGGTGCCCTGTTAGATTCCACATCGGACCGAATATCTGATGCAATAATACTTCTGGGGATTCTAGTATTATACCTAAGGAGCAGCGACTTCCTTGAGATAATGCTGATTTTCCTGGCACTGGTCAGCTCTTTCCTTACCAGCTATGTAAGAGCCAGAGCTGAAGGACTCGGTATAGATTGCCCAGTCGGTTTGTTTACCAGGGCCGAGAGAGTTATAATATTAGCGCTAGGGCTGTTTTTAGGCCATTTCTACAAATTTAGTATTCTGTTAGCTTTATTGATTCTGGTAGTCCTTGGTTTTGTTACGGTGAGTCAACGGCTAGTATATGTATGGAAAAAGACAAAAAACGGAGGTGAAAAAACTTGAAGGACAAAGTCTTTGAATGGAGCCTCACTGCTCTTAGCATCGTGGCTTTATTGTGGATGGTGCTTGGAAGTATCTTTTTATCCGGTATTTTGAACATCGCCTGGGTAATAATTATTGGGCTGGTCGTATGGATTGTAGGTGGCGGCGCTTTGCTCTATGTGTGGGGCAAAAATTATATGTCGCGAATATAAGCTCCAAAGCTCACGCGCAAAACGTTCGATTTCTACTTCCGCCCTTCCAAATTTAGACCAAGTTTACCGAAAAGATGTCAGTTATTGCGGTTATCGGCGCCCAGTGGGGAGACGAGGGCAAAGGGAAAATTGTTGACCTCCTGGCTGAAAAGGCAAAGGCCGTAGTACGCTTTTCCGGGGGCGATAATGCTGGACATACCGTCATCAATCCTTACGGAGAGTTCAGGCTACACCTCATACCATCAGGCATTTTTCATCCAGGTGTAATCTGCATAATTGGTAACGGGGTGGCAATTAACCCGGCTGTCCTCCTCGAAGAGGTTAACGAGATACAGAAGCACGGTGTTGATACCAGTTATCTCCTCATCAGTGACAGGGCACACTTGATAATGCCTTATCATATCCTTCTGGATGGATTGGAAGAGGAAAGACGCGGCAAAGGCGCTTTAGGCACCACGCGTAAAGGCATAGGACCTGTTTTTGCTGACAAGATAGCGCGCCTCGGACTCCGTACCTGCGATTTGCTGAATAAGAAGGAATTCTACACGCGACTTAGCTCAATCCTGGAATTTAAAAATGCCATTATAACCAAAATATACAATGCTCCACCATTATCCCTGAAAGAAATTTATGAGCAATATTGCTACTACGGGGAAAAGTTAGCGCCCTTTATCAAGGATGTCGGCCCGATTCTTCACGACTTAATCCAGCGAAAACAGACGATCTTACTTGAAGGTGCTCAAGGCACAATGCTTGACCCAGACTTCGGCACATATCCATATGTGACATCATCCTCGCCTCTGGCCTCGGGGAGCGCTACAGGTTCCGGAATAAGCGTTAGACAAATTGACCAAATCATCGGTGTCTTCAAGGCTTACACTACCCGTGTTGGTGGTGGGCCCCTGCCCACAGAGTTAAAGGATAAAATCGGTGACTTCATCAGGGAACGAGCTCATGAATATGGTGCCACCACCGGTAGACCTAGGCGGTGTGGCTGGTTCGATGCCGTCGCGGGACGTTTCAGCGTGCGGGTCAACGGATTCACTAATATAGTGGTGACTCGCTTGGACATCCTTGATGCACTCGATTCAGTAAAAATATGCACCGCCTACAAATATAACGGGACTTTGCTTAAGGACTTCCCTAGCGACACAGCAATCCTAAATAACTGTCAGCCCGTCTATGAGGAACTGCCCGGCTGGCAAACGGAAACAAGCGGCATTCGTCACGCCGAACAGCTACCAATACAGGCCCGCCGCTATATAGCACGAGTGGAAGAGCTTCTCTCCTGCCCTGTAAGTATCATCTCTGTTGGCCCCAGCCGCGACCAGGCTATAATGGTCAGGAAGGTAATATAGGCCTTCATCGGTTAGACAGCAAGAGAAATCCGCTTTTCTCGATTATATTAACTATTAGTGGACCCTTTGCCAGATGCGCGGATGAAATTGACCCGGAAGACCTGGACAGAATAATCAGAGACTACGGGCTCGAACCAATTGACGGTATGTTTATGGATATGCTAGAGGAGGCGTTTTTCTCGGGTGAAGAGAGGGAAACCAATGGTTAACTTAGCCGCCTATTGGTAAATCAATCTTGTACTTTTTCAAAGTCTGCTCAATAACAGTTTTCGACTTCTCGTCAGGCTCAGTAAGTGGCAGGCGCGGCTTTCCAACCCGAAAGCCTAAATAATTTAAGGCGTACTTAACTGGCATTGGATTTGCCACAACGAAGAGCGCACTTATCAGCGGCAACAAATTGCGATGCGTCGCTGCTGTTTTTTGAACATCTCCCTTGACGTAATCCTCTATCATCCGCTTAAATTGAAGACCTACTAGATGAGAAACCACGCTGATAACACCGTAACCACCAAGACAGAGGACGGGAAAAGTATCGCCATCGTTACCACTGTAAACCAGGAACTCTTTGCCGGTCCCATCTATAATTCTGGCTATTTGCTCAAGATTGCCGCTAGCTTCTTTTACCCCAATAATATTATCGATCTGGCTGAGCTTAATACACGTTTCAGCAGCCAAATTAGTAACAGTGCGTCCAGGTACATTATAGAGGATACATGGTAAGGTGGTTGCTTCTGCTATTGCTTTGAAATGTTCATACAAACCGTCCTGGGTGGGACGATTATAATAAGGCACCACGAGAAGACAGCCATCAACGCCAGTTTTTTCCGCCTCTCTGGTCAGCTCAATACTATCTGCGGTACTATAACTGCCGGTGCCGGCTATAACCGCACCCCGATTACCGATAGCTTCCTTTATCTCGGCAAAAAGTCGTAACTTTTCTTCACGTGTAAGAGTCGGGCATTCACCAGTGGTACCTGAGACTACCAGTCCATCACTACCAGAATCAAGCAGAGCTCGGGCTAACTTTTTTGCTTGCGAATAATCTACCTTTCCAATGTCATCAAAGGGAGTAACCATTGCTGTCAGCAAACGACCGAATTGCTTCATTTTAACCTCCCGACAGCTTTAAAATCTTAAAGTCTAGTTTTCCTTTTAACCCAACCCCGCCTCACTGCCTCCTCGGCAATCTGGACAGCATTGAGAGCAGCACCCTTGCGAAGGTTATCAGCCACCACCCACATCACCAATCCCTTGGGATGAGAGGCATCTGCCCGGATACGCCCTACATAGACATCGTCTGAACCGGCAGCCAGCCAGGGCATGGGATACAGACTAACACTTGGATCGTCCAGTACTTTCACACCGGGGGCCTGAGCTAATATTCTCCTTGCCTCTTCAGGGCTCATGGGGTCAGTGAACTCGACGTTTATCGCCTCGCTATGGCCGATAAACACAGGGACTCTAACACAGGTTGCTGATATGGCAATGTCACTGGCGTGCATTATTTTTCGGGTTTCCTCAACCATCTTCAATTCTTCCTTGGTATAGCCATTATCCAGAAAAACATCTATTTCTGGCAGCAAATTGAATGCGATTTGATGTGGATAAACATGGGGAACTACATTCTGCCCTTCCAACACTAATTTAGTCTGTTTGGTCAATTCTTCCATGGCTGCTGCACCTGTGCCTGACACTGACTGATAGGTGGATACGACAATCCTTTTGATCGGGTTAACCTTATGTAACGGATAAAGAGCTACCACCATCTGAATAGTAGAACAATTCGGATTGGCGATGATTCCTTCGTGCCACCTTATATCCTCAGGGTTTATTTCAGGGACAACTAGAGGAACATTTGGCTCCATCCTGAAGGCAGCGCTATTATCAATAACTAGAGCCCCAGCCTTGGCAGCGATAGGCGAAAAATAGCGGCTGATCTCAGAGCCGGCAGAAAAAAGCGCAATATCGATATTATGGAACGAGTCAGGGCTGGTTTCCTTAACCTCAACCTCCTGGTGACCCAGAAAAAGTTTTTTGCCCGCCGATCGGTCCGATGCATATAGGTGCATTGAAGAAATAGGAAAATGCCGCTGCTGCAGCACCTTGATAAACTCCCGTCCCACCATTCCGGTGGCGCCCACTATAGCTACATTATATCCTTTCATTTATTTACCTTAAACCTAACAAGCCGTCCAGCCCAACAACCAAGCCTTCTCGCTTCACTACTTCTTTTATAGCCATAATAATGCCGGGCATATAGCACTCACGACTTATAGTATCGTGCCTTAGGCTCAATGTCTGTCCCAGTGCTCCGAAGATAACTTCTTGACTGGCCAGGAGGCCTAATAATCTTACGCTATGGATGGCTACACCGTCAACCTGTCCACCCCTGGTGCCACTGATGGTTTCCTTTTTAGTCAACGGATAACTGAATGGTTTGCCTCGCGACTTGACCATTTCCCTAGCAGTAGCTAAGGCTGTCCCTGATGGAGCATCAGCCTTTTCATGATGGTGCAACTCGATAATCTCAGCATGTTCGAAAAACCTGGCTGCAATCCTAGCCAGATGAAGTAGGACCACCGAACCTAAAGCAAAGTTAGGAGCAACAACCGCACCCGCTTTGTTGGCTTTACACAGTTGCTCGATTTCTTTAAGGTTATCATCTGTAATTCCGGATGTGCCTATGACTACGTTAACACCCTGTTGAAGGGCAAGTCGGGCCGCTGCCATTGAGGCCTCAGCTATGGAGAAGTCCACTAGTACCCTGGGCTGGCAAACTTTGAGTAGTGAGTCCAAATTCGTAGAAAGTGGCACCTTTCTAGAGGTATCTGGCAAAACAAGATATTCTTCAGTCGCTTTAATGTCAACCCCACCGACCATCTCCAATTCCGGGTCGCGACATATTGCAGCTGTGACCTCCCTACCCATCTTGCCTAGAGCTCCGTGAAGTAATACTTTTATCGGTTCCATTTCCCACACCCCTTCAATGCCTAATAAGGGCAAAGTTTTATATCATTTGATTTGATGGCGGCGTTGGTTCTCCCTACTGGCGCGCTGTCTAGCATCAGGACGATGCTTTGAGCGCCTCAGTGAGGAACGACCAGCCACGGTAGAGTCGACAACCCTAGCCCCACGAACCTGAGATAAATCTGCAAAGACCGCCCTGCGTGATAAATTCACCCTACCCAGGTGGTCGATTTCCACAACTTTGACCATAATCTCGTCGCCTACCTTTACCACGTCTTCAACCCTAGGCACATGATAATCAGCCAGTTCACTTATGTGAACCAGGCCTTCCTTCCCAGGCAAAATTTCCACAAAAGCACCAAAGCTTGACAAGCGCGTTACCTTGCCTGTATAAATGCCACCCACCTCCACATCCCTGGTCAGGCTTTCGATCCTTTCAATTGCCCGGTTAGCTGCTTCTTTGCTGGGAGAGCCAATAATCACAGTCCCATCATTCTCCACGTCTATAGTTGTCTTGGTCTCTTCTATTATGGAGCGAATAGTCTTACCGCCAGGTCCAATCAAAGCACCAATCTTGCTCGGGTCAATGGTTACCTTATACATCCTAGGGGCATATGGGCTAAGTTCGGGACGACTGGCACTTATTACCTGGCCGAGCATATCAAGTATCTCGAAATGAGCTTCACGGGCCTGCTTTATGGCTTCAGTTAGAATCTCAAGGTTAATGCCTTTCAGCTTAATGTCCAGTTGAAGCGCCGTAATACCTCGGCTCGTGCCAGCTACCTTGAAATCCATATCACCGTATGCATCCTCCATGCCCTCGATATCGGTAAGGATGACGTAACTACCATCTCCGGTGACCAGTCCCATGGCTATGCCCACCACCGGAGCTTTAATAGGCACACCGGCATCCATCAGGGCCAAACTTGAGCTACACACACTGGCCATAGAAGTGCTGCCATTTGAGCTAAGAACTTCTGATACCAAGCGTATGGTATAAGCAAATTCTTTCTCGCTAGGTATGACCGGCGCAAGGGCTCTCTCCGCCAACGCACCGTGTCCAATCTCGCGCCGGCTTGGTGAACCCAGGCGCCTCACCTCGCCAGTGGAGAAGGGAGGAAAATTGTAGTGATGCATAAAACGCTTCGTCTCTTCCAATCCTAAACCATCAAGTAATTGCTCCTGACGCAAAGAACCCAGCGTAGTTATGGTCAAAACCTGGGTTAGGCCTCTGATGAACAGCCCAGAACCATGCGTCCGGGGCAGGAGACCAACTTCAGCACTAATAGGCCGTATCTCATTTGGCTTGCGGCCGTCAAGATGCCGTCGACATTCCAAGATAATCGCTCTGGCTGCTTTCTTAATCTGGTCTTCAATGACGGCGATGATGTCAGCTTCTGCAAAACTTTCTTTTAGCCTTTCTATAGCTTCTTTCTTAATTATCCGAATCTCATTCTCACGCTCGGCCCTTTCCACTCTGCTAATGGCCTGAACCAGCCTCTCCCAGAACTCAGAGGTCACAGCTGTTACCAGCTCCGATGGTGGTTCAATGACTTTAACCTCCAGCTTAGGTTTACCATAGTCCTGCTGCAGTCTGTCCTGAAACCGAATAATCTCCTGGTTAGCTTCATGCCCCAATTTAATGGCTTCTAGGACTATCTCTTCAGAGACTTCCTTTGCTCCAACCTCTACCATCACTATCGCATCCTTAGTGCTGGCAACAACAAGGTCGAGAAGGCTCTCGCTCATTTGGGGCAATATCGGGTTTAACACCAACTTGCCATCAAGATAACCAACACGCACCGCGCCCACAGGGCCATAGAATGGAATAGACGAAAGCATAAGAGCCGCCGAGGCTCCATTTACCGCCAGTATATCGGGGTCATTTTCCTGGTCGGTGGAAAGAACCGTAACCACAATTTGAATATCATTATGTAAATTCTTATCAAAAAGCGGGCGTATGCTTCGGTCAGTTAAACGTCCAGCTAAAGTTGCCTCTTCACTGGGGCGCCCCTCTCGTCTGATGAAACTGCCAGGGATTTTGCCCACTGCATAAAGTCGCTCCTCGTAATCAACCGTCAAATGAACAAAATCGCTACCTTCACGAGGCTCATCACTAATACAGACAGTGACCAAAACCACCGTGTCACCATAGCGAACGGTAACCGCACTATCAGCTTGCTTGGCCAGTTTGCCCGTTTCGATAGTTAGTAACCGACCGCCGACCTCACATTGGCCACACTGAGACATAAAACCTGCCACCGTTTGTTAATAACCTTACTTTCTTAAACCCAACCTGGTGACGAGACTGCGGTAACGTTTGACATCGCTCCAAGAAGCATAGGCCAATAAGCGCCGCCTCTGTCCTATGAGCTTGATGAGTCCACGGCGGGTATGATGGTCATGAGGATGCCGCTTCAAATGCTCAGCCAATTGATTTATCCTGTTGGTAAGCAATGCTACCTGTACCTCGGTGGAGCCGGTGTCATTTTCGTGGGTCTTAAATTCAGAAATAATAGCTGCCTTCTTCTCTTTGTCCAAAATTTATACTCCCGACAATCATTTGTAAACCAAAATTATAACACAGCCTTGAAATCAATGCACCTGCCCTTTAGCAACCGGGCATACTTGGAGTATAATAAAATCACCATGACCTCTCAAGTCTTTTACCGCAAATGGCGCCCCCGCACTCTATCAGAGGTGGTCGGTCAAGAACATGTGACTCAAACACTGCGCCACGCTGTGGCCAATGGACGAATAGCGCACGCCTACCTTTTCTGTGGCCCACGAGGTACTGGAAAAACAAGCACCGGGCGTATTTTGGCTAAAGCAATAAACTGCCTAAACCCTGAGCAAGGCGAGCCCTGCAACAAATGTCAGATATGCCAGGCATTTAACGAAGGTAGCGCCTTAGACATAATAGAAATCGACGCAGCCAGCAATAGAGGCATTGACGAAATTCGTGAACTCATTGAGAAGGTAAAATATGCCCCTAATCTGGCACGCTATAAAGTCTACATTATAGATGAAGTCCATATGATAACTAAAGAGGCTTCTAACGCCTTTCTCAAGACTCTGGAAGAACCGCCTCCGCATGCTATCTTCGTACTGGCAACCACAGAGCCACACAAGGTGCTGGCAACAATTCTGTCGCGCTGTCAGCGCTTTGATTTCCACCGCCTTTCCCAAACAGCAGTTGTTGCCAAGCTAAAATATATCTGCGAAAAAGAAAATATCCACATTGAGCCCGAAGCTCTAAGGATTATTGCCAAGGTGACCACTGGGAGCCTGCGCGATGCCGAAAATCTGCTGGAACAACTCGTAGCCTATTACGGACATGAGATTGCACTCCATCAGGTCCAGGCAATGCTGGGCATCAGTGGAGACCTGCGCATAAGAGAACTAGCCAAAGATATTATTAACAAGGACATTACTGCGGGACTTAAAACCATAAACAGCGTTAGCAGTGACGGGCTCGACCTTCGCCAGTTTAATCGCGAGCTTTTAGATTACCTGAGAGACTTGCTGCTGGTAAAGTCAGGAACGGCAGAAGTAGTAGATGTTACCAGCGACGACTTAGCTGAAATGAAAAACCTAGTAGCCGGTACCAGCCTCGACTACCTGCTTACGGCAATTAAGTGCTTCAGCGAAATAGACTTCCGATTGAACAACTATTCGCCGTTACCTATGGAACTAGCCCTTGTTGATTGTGTCCTGTCCGCAGCCGAAGATAGACAACTGGTCCAACCTGAACTTTCTGGGGCTAGAGAAAAGGCACGGGAAACCAGCCACTCCACTAAATTAGTCAAACCACCACCAGAAGCAGAGGCGCCATCGTCTAAACCGGCAGAATCTCTCGAAATCCCGAAGGAAGCACCACCTCAGAGACCTTCCCAGATTGATTACCTGCGCAGCCGATGGAAGGAGTTTATAAATGCCATGCGTGGCGAAGGTTCCAAAGGTAACCTGGATGCCTTTTTACGGAGTGCTTGCGAACCTCTGGCTATTGAAGATGACACTTTAGTATTAGGCTTCTATCACGATTTCCATAAGAAATATATCGAAGACCCGAAGTATAAACATCTGGTGGAAAAGAAGCTGAAAGATGTCTTCGGACAGTCTTACCAAATACGCTGTGTTCTTACCCCACGAGATGAAAAAGCTAAACCCGGCCCAAAAACGGAAATACCACTGGTAAAGGCCGCCAGAGAAAAGTACGGGGCCAAGATCATTAACACCATCAAAACGGAGGAGGAATGAACAAGTTTATTTTTCGCCAGGCACAAGAGCTACAGGCTAAACTGGCTAAAGCACAGCAGGAATTGGCTGATATGACAACTGAAGTAAGCTCGGGCGGCGGAGCTGTAAAGATAGTGATCGATGGCCAGCAAAGAATCCGCTCGGTCACCATCTCTCCAGAAGTAATAAACCCTGAAGACGCCGAGTTGCTCGAGGACCTGGTAATGACCGCAGTAAACGAAGCTATCCATAAGTCCCAGGAGCTTGCCACCAGCCATCTAAGCAGTTTAACTGGAGGGCTTAAAATCCCAGGTTTATTTTAGGAGGCTGACCTTTGAACGCTAAATCTACGCCCACTGCTGAACCCATAGCCAGGTTAATTGAAGAACTCAACAAGCTACCAGGAATTGGACCAAAGAGTGCCCAGCGGCTTACCTACTACCTGTTGCGGGCGCCCGCAGAGGAAGTCCAGTCATTAGTTGAGGCTATCAAGGCCGTCAAGGAAAGACTGATTTTGTGTTCTATCTGCCTTAACATAACCGATTCTGACCCCTGCAGTATTTGCAGCAACGAGCAGCGCGACCATACTAAAATCTGTGTGGTGGAAGAGCCCATCGATATCCTACCTCTAGAACGCACCAAAAAGTACAATGGCCTCTACCATGTGCTCCATGGTGTTATAGCCCCCACTGATGGAATAGGCCCGGAAGAACTGAAGATAAAAGAGCTATTATCGCGTCTCAACAATGGTTCAGTAACCGAGGTCATACTGGCAACAAATCCTAACATGGAAGGAGAGGCCACCGCCATGTATCTCCAGCGCCTTATTTCGCCGATAGGTATTCGTGTCACCCGGCTGGCTCGTGGCTTACCCTACGGCGGTGACCTTGAATACGCTGACGATGTTACGCTCAGCCGCGCCCTGGAAGGAAGACAAGAGATGTAGCCCACGCCCGGCGTTAAATCTACTTTACCTCTTTGTGTGGTGACTATTATGCCACTACCTCGGGTTTACCAAACAGAGGCTATCATACTCAAGCGAACTAAGTTAGGAGAAGCCGACCGAATCCTTACCCTCTACACACCCAGACTGGGCAAATTAAAGGCAGTGGCCAAAGGAACACGCCGCCCGCAAAGCAAACTTGGGGGCCATGTAGAGCTTATTACCCACAGTCGGCTGATGCTAGCCCGAGGCCGTAACCTTGACATCATCACCCAGGCTCAGACCATCAACAACTTCCTGCCCATAAAGGACGACCTGGAGCGTATTTCCCGTGCCCTCTATATTGCAGAACTCGTCGATTCCTTTACCGGCGAACATATTGAAGACCGTGAACTCTTCAACCTGTTGCTTGAAACCCTCCACCAGCTATCACAAGCTAAAAACGGCGAGGCGGTTCTGCGGTACTTTGAGCTACGTCTACTTGACCATCTTGGCTATCGCCCTGAGCTACAGCGTTGCACATCCTGCAGCACGCCACTAAAGCCGGAGACGAATTTTTTTAGTTCAAACCAGGGCGGTATCCTGTGCCACCAATGTGCCTCCCATGAGCCTATGGCCCGCCCCCTCTCCCTGAACGCCTTAAAAGTGCTGCGCCTGTGGCAGAACTGCGACTACGCTACTGCCCTTAGGGTAAGAATCAATCCGGAACTGGCCACAGAACTGGAACTGGCATTGCGCGAATATATCAGATACCTGCTGGAAAGACAATTAAAGTCAACAGCCTGGCTTGACAAACTAAAACGTGAACGTAGCTTAACCTGACTGTCGACTGTAGTCCCCAGCTATCCCTGCATAATAAAAAGATGCCTGTGGTCGTACATTCAGAGGTTGCCTGTCATTTGATGTAAACTCCGGTAACTAGGACTCAGAATTTGCCCCTAACAAAGATAAAGCGCATAGTTAAACACCTTTAGTCAGAATCTCATTTACCTTTGTTTTGAACTGGATGGCGTCGAACGGTTTGGTGATAAATGGGGCTTTAGTTTTAGCCAGAAAAGCTGTGGTGCGTCTGCCTATAATGTCTCCGGTAACGAAGACTACTCGACGTGCCAGCGATGGAGCTATTTTCTGAAGTTGTTTATACAATTCGATGCCGCTCATGCCCGGCATCTTGATATCCAGCACAATAAGCCTGTACCTCTTGCTTTTGACCATCTTTAAAGCATCCTCTGCGTCATCTGCAACGTCCACTTCGTGTCCCTCGTCGGTCAATACCCGGCCCATGAGCTCCCTGAGCACAGGTTCATCATCCACCACAAGTATTCTAGCTTTGGTCGCCCTGTGAGGTTCTTCGACCTGTGGCGTTGGCAATTCCAATCCCTCTAACTCAGTGACTATAGGCAACTCCACTATAAAGGTAGCTCCTTTGCCAGGCTTGCTCTTGGCATATATTTTGCCTTTGTGTTCGGCTACTATACCGTGACATACGCTCAAGCCTAGACCTGTCCCCTGGCCCACCTCTCTGGTGGTGAAGAACGGCTCAAATATCCTCTCCAGGTTCTCTTCAGCTATCCCCGGCCCATCGTCTTTAAAAGATATCCGTATACAGTCACGTACCTGTTCTGTCTTGATTGACAGCTTGCCACCACCATGAGCTAACTTCATCTCCGTCTCCGCATTGATGATTAAATTGAGGAACACCTGCTGGAGCTGACCTGGGTCAGCCACAGTGATGGGCAAATCAGGGTCAAGCTGTGCGGTAACTTCAATATTGCTGCTCTTCAGATGATAGGCTCGCAGATAGAGAGTGTTATCTATAATTTCATTGATATTAACATGCTTTCGCTCAGGCCTGTGCTGGCGAGCAAAGGTAAGCATCCTCTTCAAAATACCAGCTACCCGCTGAGCCCCCTCGTTTATAATTTGCAAGTCACGCCGGATATCATCGGGTAAATCCTGGCGCCCTGATAACAACTGGGCGTAGCCGATGACCCCGGTCAATGGATTATTTACCTCGTGGGCTATGCCTGAAGCCATCTCACCTATAGAGGCCAGCCGACTGGCAAGATAAGCTCTTTGCTCCAGCTGCCTCCTTTCCTCCTCTGCCCTTTTACGCTCGGTGACGTCGCGCATGATCCCGCGAAAACCGATAAACTCCCCTTTTTCGCTCCTTATAGGGAAAACCGTACTCTCAGCAAATCCGCGGCTTCCGTCTTTTCGGATAATTTCGTAGAGAAAATCACGCAATGGTTGTTTGGTTTGATACACTCGGTTGAATGCTTCAAATACACCTTTAAGCTTCTCTTTAGGTGTGAAGACCCTGTAATTCATCCCAACCAATTCCTTTTTGGAATACCCCATAAGCCGACACATCGCATCGTTTACCAGAATGAAATTACCCTTAAGGTCAGTCTCGAAATAGCCATCACCGGTCTCCTCCAGGATTGTCCGATACCTCACCTCAGACTGCCTTAACTTTGCCAGGGCCTCATGCAGTTCCGTAGTCCGCTCTTTGACCTGCTCCTCAAGCTGTCTATCATGCTTTATCAAAGCTTCTTCCGTCCGCACCCGAGCCAGGGCATTACCGATGACCTCCGATGCCACCCTAAGAAGCATTAGGTCGTCACTGTTCCATTCACCAGTTGCCACCACATTGTCAAAACCTATGAATCCCCCGAGTTCTCCAGCGATGTATAAGGGCAACACCAGAAGCGACTTAACGTCCTGACTTTCCAATGTCTGCCTCTCAGCCCCCGCCTCCTCGGGCAACCTGGAAACATCTGTTACGTGAATGAGCTCACCATTACGAAGCTTTGTCATCCACCACGGGAACATGTCACAAGGCATATTCTTGAGATTATCTATCTGGGCACTCACCCCCTCAGCACACCACTCGTGTGTATTGTCCATCATAATCAGACCATCACGGAAGAGGAACACATAGGCACGACCTGCTCCGGTAACAGCACCTATCTCTGCAAGCGTATCATTGATGGCATCATCGATATTCGAAAAGTTGACAAATCGCGAGGAAACACGCGCCACCACCGCCTCCAGTTCCAGCCTGCATCTGAAAGCCTTCTCCGCCGCCTCCAGCTCAGCCACTCTTTGACGCAGCTCAACCAATTCCCGTAAAAGCTGCTCTTTTGCCCTGGTTGTCACTTTCATCCCAAACCAACGACCAAGCTGCGCTGCTATTCTAACTAATCTTCAGGATCCTTGCGGTCGCCTCATTTTTACCAGTTTTCTATCGCATATGTCAAGCCACTTTAAGGCAAACTCCTTTGTCGAGGTAGTGTCAGGCTTTAGCCCCGCCCCTTCAGGGCCGGAGTTCCAAGAGGTTCAACTTCGGTACCGCATTAGCACACGGTGTAAGGGGTAGAGCACCAGCTACACTGCTGAACACGCTCTTAAGTAAGGATGGGGGTGGGGGTGCATAAGTTCAGAAACATATTGGACTCTGAGGGAGACGATGGAGTGGGGTCCAGGTGAAACAAATTTATGTGGAAAGTTATTATGAAACAGCCATAGCCGTTTCATGCGATACACCAATTATATTCTGTATCATACACAAAGAAAAGCTATAGAAAAAAGACTGGAAATAATTAAATTCTTCGATGACTATGGGACCGAAGCTACTAGGAGAGCGTTTGGCAAAAGGCGATCTACCGTTTTCCTCTGGAAACAGAAGCTGGAAAAGCCCGGCGGCAGACTATCTCCTTTGGCCCTTGGAGATAAGACACCCATACACAAAAGAAAAAGGCACGTTCATCCTTATTTTATCCTGAAGTATCGAACTGACCATCTCGGCCTAGATAAGACGACCATTACGCCGCTTCTGAAGCTGGCTTGTCACAGTGCTGGTATCAAACCAGCTTCAGCATCTACGGTAGGCAGGATAATCCACGACCTCAAAGAGAAGGGTAGGTTACCTTAGTCAAATAAGGTCTCCTTTAACGCCAGATATGATAAGTTGTCAGTAAGAGAACAAAAGCCAAAGAAAAAGAAAGCTGGAAGGAAAGGATTTATACCACAGCAGCCTGGTGCCCTTGTACAGATGGACACCTTCTCTATCTTTGCCTGTGGTATCAAGCGTTATCTCTTCACTGCTATCGATATCAGTACCAGATTTACTTTTGCCTACGCCTATAAGTCAAATTCCTCGACTCACGGCAATGATTTCCTCGATAAATTCACAAAAGTGTCTCCCTTCTCCGTTAAGAGAGTTCAGACAGCTAACGGCAGTGAATTCCTCAAACACTTCGACCACGTTTGTGAGGAAAATGGCCTGGTGCATTTCTTCAACTACCCAAAACATCCGCAGGCTAATGTTTATCTGGAGCGTTTTAATCGGACTATCCAGGAACAATTCGCAGTATATTGATACAATTGATCAAGTGGACGAATTCAACCGAAAGTTGATGAAATACTTAATCTGGCATAAAACCGAAAAACCGCACCGCGGCATGGGTAACCTGCTACCGCTGCGATACTATTTAGATAACTATATCAATACCCCCAAGAAATCCAATATGTTATGGACGCTTATAATAAGTTGACAGGTGCAGGGAAAAAGGTTACAATGGTTTTCACCTTCAAGCACCGCTTGAAAAGGCGGTATGAAAATTGGCTAGACACGCAAGAACGCTGCTGGTCCAGTTTGTCATCTTCTTGCTACTATCGCTGTTTTTCTCGGTGCTACCTGCCCTGCTGGCAATCTTCGGCAACACATCCAGCTATGCTCAGGCGCTTTTCAACATATGGTACGGCCTACTACCACCAGTAGCTCTTCTGCTTCTGGCTTATTTTTTCTATCGTAAGGAAAATAACTGGCTAACTTTCCTGGGTCGAGCATGGTTTGGCATTGGTATTTATTTTCTGTTACAGGCCATCCTGGAATCGCTGACCAGAGCCTCCCCCCTCCTGGCCCTTCTATCCCTACCAGCTAAATTCACCGGCGGCCTTCTAGTAAGGCACCCCGAAGGCTATGTCGCTTTCTTCTCCGGCTGGGGAATGGTGGCGGGTATCGTCATCTTCCTTTTCGGCGGGCTAGCCCTTTACATCCTAGGCAACCGCTTCAAAAATACTGCGCCAGCCCGTTTTGAGTTCAAGCGAAGTCCAAGGGTTGCCTTTACAATTTCCACCATCCTGCTAGCAGCTCTTCTGATCGCGTCACCCATATCAATTTATGCCATTTCCAAGCCCACCACAAACAACTTTGTCCAAGGCGTACCCATACCGACAGAAGAGGAGATTTTCGGCTATATCAAGAACGTGTATGACTTCGGTCACCGTCGGCCTGGCACCTCAACATATCACGAAACTGCTGCTCACCTGACCACCTGGTTGAGATGCCTTGCCCCGACAACAACCGTGGAGACAACGAGGTTCGACTACTGGGAGGAGAAAACGTGGAAGTTAGTAGTGGAACCCAATGGAAAAGAGCCAGCTCAAATAGAATGTTTCTTCTGGCCTTATAGCGGCCAAACGCCACCAGAGGGAATCACCTCCGAGCTTGTTTACGTCGGTCACGGGACTGAAAAAGACTTTCAGGGTATCGATGTTAAAGGTAAGGTAGTGCTGATATCCCTGACACCCATACAAGTTGGCTGGAACGAACTGAAACTATTCTCCTTCATGGCTTACGACCCAGACAGGCTCGCTGCTGGCCGTAGCCAGCCATACCCTATCGGTTGGATTTTGCATCTCTTCCATATTTATCCCAGAGTGGAACAGGCCGGGGCTGCTGCTGCGATCTATATCCTGGAAGACTATCCGAATATGGGACCGCTTGCGTACTATGCTCCGTACGATGGAAAAATCCGCGCTGTACCCAGCCTCTACATAAGAGAAGAAGACGGCGATATGCTAAAGCAAAGAATACAATTAGGCAGAGTGGAGGTCAACCTGATCCTAGAAGCCACCATTTCCAAAGGTGGTGGAGAGGCGGCCAATATCTATGCCATCCTTCCCGGCAAGAGCCACAAAAATATCATCGTCTCCTCCCACTTTGACTCTCCCTGGCCCAGTGGCGTCGAAGACAGCTCAGGAGTCGGCATGATTATGGCTCTAGCTCGCTACTACGGTCAGATACCAGCGGAACACAGGGAAAGGTCAATGGTCTTTCTGCTCACGGGCTCCCATTTCGTCGGTGCGCCGTCAAATGATGATTTTATGCACCGGCACCGTTATGGAATTCTGGCTGACACCACTTCCATCCTGTGCATCGAACATATCGCCGACAACTGGCCTTACAGTAACTACCCAGAGGCACGGGGAGTGTTTTTCGAAGAAAACCCCGTGGTCATCAGCCTCTATGCTGGTCTGCTCCAGCACTACGGACTCTACATCACCCTGCTATTTCCCACAGTCACCCCGCTCGGTGTTCCCACTGATGGCGGCCCTTTCAACCGTGAAGGCTTCCCCGTTGTCAGCTACATCAGCGGGCCTGTCTACCTCTTCGACGCCGCTGACACACTAGAAAGGGTCCCCCGTGACCAGCTTGTCCCCCTGACCAAACTATACATAGACTTCATCGAAAACTTGAACAGGTATCCCGACTTCGTGTTGCGTTTTAACCTTAATACACTGGCCATTCTGCTTACAGTATTCATATTCAGCCCGCTGGTCACCACAGGGTTTATCTCACGTCCTAGAAAACAACGAAAAACTAGGAAAGCGACTGAACGGTTGAAGCAAAGGCCTTGAATATTTTTTGAGGTCGCCTATTTTATATACTTCCCAATGATTGGTGCCAAATCCTTTTTCATCTGTTCCGGGATAAGCTCTGGAGATGTTATGATGGCATTTTTGAGAGCGCTGGCACAGATACAGTTCCTCGCCTTAGGCATGAGGGTTATGGCATGTCTCAAAAGCCTCTTGACGGTCTCTGTGCCTCGCCTTAAATTATCCACCACCATCTCCGCGGTCACCACCTCATAGGTCTCCTTCCAGCAATCGTAGTCAGTAACCACAGCCATGGTTGCGTAGCAGATTTCAGCCTCCCGGGCCAGTTTAGCTTCTGGCAAACCCGTCATATAGATGACATCGGCTCCCCAGGAACGGTATAGTTCAGATTCAGCCCTTGTGGAAAATTGAGGCCCTTCCATAACGATGCATGTGCCTCCATCATGTGCCCGAATTTTCAGTTCGCGTGCTGAATTGTAGAGTATGTCACGGAGCACAGGGCAAAAGGGTTCGGCGAATGCAACATGCCCCACTATGCCTCTGCCAAAAAAAGTATTCTGCCTGAGAAAGGTGCGGTCGATAATCTGGTCAGGTATTACGATATCCAGAGGCCTGATTTTTTCCTGAAGACTGCCTACGGTGGCTATTGAGAGTATCCATTCCACACCCAGCGTCTTCAGCGCATAGATGTTAGCCCTCGCCGGTATCTCAGTAGGACTGATGAGATGACCTCTGCCATGGCGGGGCAAAAAGGCAAGCTTCACCCCCTCGATTTCACCCAGAATAATAGCATCGCTGGGGTCGCCGAAAGGTGTCTTAATCCTGATTTCCTCAACTCTGGTCATACCTTCCAGCTGGTACAGGCCCGTACCGCCGATGATGCCAACTTTAGCCTGAGCCATTCAGTTACCTCCTTATGAAATGATAATCCCATGATCCCCTGTTTTTCGGCTCAATAAATTATACAGTTTCAGCTTCATACAGATGAGCCTAAAGCCTCGCATAATTTCTCTCCGCCAGTAGATAGTCCCAACAGAAGTTTAAGGAAAACTGCGAAAAATTATACTTCGAAATCCTGCTGGCGACAATCATAGCTCCCCTCCCCATGCCCACACAGCAGGGAGGTCACAGAAAGCAACTGCGCGTACACAAAGAGACAAACAGCGAAAATAACACAGCCGCTACCAGCCCTCAACCAGATTTTATGTTGCGCCACCTTTCAAGCTACGCCTAAAAGGTTCCCTGAAGATTCCCTTTTCAGTGATTATAGCGGTTATGTATTTGTGGGGGGTGATGTCGAAGGCGGGGTTGGCAGCCGTGATGCCTTCGGGTGCCAGACGTATACCGCCGATGGTGGTCACCTCCTCAAAGCTGCGTTCCTCTATAAGGATTTGGGCGCCCGCCTTTAGGGTGAAGTCTATGGTGCTGGTGGGAGCTGCCACATAGAAGGGTACTCCGTTTTCCTTAGCCAGCACGGCTAAGGTATAGGTGCCGATTTTATTGGCCGTGTCACCATTGGCAGCAATCCTATCAGCCCCCACGATAACACAGTTCACTTTGCTGCGGCTCATAAAGTAGCCAGCCATGGAATCTGTAATCAGCGTTACCGGTATTTTGTCCTGCATCAGTTCCCAGGCAGTAAGCCTGGCACCCTGTAACAGGGGACGGGTCTCGGTGACGATGACCTCAATCCGCTTGTTTTGTTCTCTGGCAGCTTTAATGACGCCCAGAGCTGTGCCGTAGCCAGCGGTAGCTAGCGAGCCAGCATTGCAGTGTGTCAGGATGGTAAAGCCATCTTTAATAAGTTCAGCACCGAGCCGGCTCAAACGCTCGGTGGCAGCTTCTTCATCGGCGTGAATTGCATTGGCCTCATCGATGAGGGCCTGCTTTATTGTGGCAAAATCCGCTACTACCGCTGCCTTTTTCATACGGTCGATGGAACGGAATAGATTAACTGCGGTGGGTCTGGCAGTGGCAAAA
>FMJZ01002369.1_pt1 | contig 27896 bp, 30 predicted proteins | sample 1987881 | NCBI WGS metagenome assembly FMJZ01 (sample SAMEA4378227, study PRJEB15110) | soil metagenome | biome: soil; feature: Field; material: Soil | place: India | collected 2015-03-11 | depth 0 m
TCGCAAGGGTTTCAAACTCATGCTCCTGCTTATCAGCCGACTTTTGGAAAGAGCTTCTAAGCTTCTGGAGCAGCGTCTCCTCATCCTCCCTAAGGATTAGGAGGATCGTTCCACTGTAGACCCTGTCAACCCTGAGGTGCAGTGGTGTGGAGAAACCGGGTTCAAGCGAGAGAATCGAAATAATCTTAGAGTCGGGTATCGCCGACCTCGCTTCCTCGAAAAGCCTGTAAACATAATCGTCCACTAAGCCTTCTTTAACCATGCTCCTCAGCTTCTCCATGGCTTTACGGGGACTCGTGTGTAGCTCACCCCATAGTTCACCTAGAATATTGACAGCCTCCTGCTTTGAAACATGGGATACGGTCTCCCTCCACAGGACCTCTTCTTTGAACAAGGTTGACCTGGAATCCTTGCTTACTCCAGCCAGCACCACACCCTTGGACTCAGCCTCAGAAAGCAGTTCACCATACTTCCTCACATACTCTAGCATGAAGCCCTCCCTGCTATCTATGTCAAGCTCGTAGAGGACGTGAAGCATTCGACCGTAAAGCGAGCCGTCTATCAAAACACACTTGGCCCCCTCCTCAATCGCCTTAAGCGCAGCCTCATGCTCCATGTACTCCCTGATTAGCCTGCAATACTCCTCGTACATTTGAACACGCTTAGGATAGAATGCGTCAAGCCTAAGCTTCCTAACCTCGTGACCATTAGGCGCTAAGGCCAGTGACCTAGTGAACAATATGACTCCCCCGCCGGATAACGCGGCTTCGTCGTTGCTACTATCCACAGCGTAAACGCTTCCAAGACTCTCCTCAATGCCATCAAGCTGAAGCCATCTCCTGCTGAAAAGCTCCCTATACTTTTCCAAGAAACCTCCTGGGGTCTTTAACACTGTAAACACCTCTTCCCTCTTTGAACGAAGCTCCTGAAGCAAGAGGTCTGCAAAGTACGGCATGGCATAGCACTACGGCTGGTGATTTATTAACATAACTCGGAAAAGCTGGGGCCAGCCACCCCTAACGATTTTAACACTCTCATGCACCAACTCATCTTTAAGCTTCTATCTCAAGTGTGCAAGAATCGTGGTAATGGAGGCTTAAGAAAACCAGACGTATTGAAAGAGATGGAACCGGAACCAGCAACAGGTTTGGAAACAGTAATTTCTCCAGCTACACCGGCATATGCTTGGAGAAAGCTTAAGCTATTTTCTCCTCATACAGGCCTCTATGAAGCCTTTAAACAGGGGCGCGGGTTTTAAAGGTCTCGATTTAAATTCCGGATGTGCCTGCGTTGCCACGAAAAACGGGTGGCCGCCAACCTCTATGAATTCTACAAGCCTGCCGTCTGGAGATACGCCTGAGAAAATCATCTAATGCTCCTGCAAAGTACTGTGGTATTCAGGGTTAACCTCGTACCTATGCCTATGCCTCTCGTAAACAACCGCCGCATTACCGTAGAGCTTTGAAACAAGCGTGCCTGACTTCAACACTGTGGGGTACGCGCCGAGTCGCATCGAAGCCCCGTATCTCGAATCCTTAAGCACCTCCCTTTGCTCCGGCAGAATGTCTATCACTGGATGCGACGTATTAGGGTTGAACTCGGTTGAATCAGCGTCCTCGAGACCAGCAATGTTCCTCGCATACTCCACCACAGCCAGCTGGAGCCCGAGGCATAGTCCTGGGAAAGGAATCTTTTTCTCCCTAGCGTGCTTTATAGTCATTATCTTCCCCTCAATCCCCTTGGTTCCGAATCCCCTGGAACTATTATTCCATCTAGCGCCTCAAGACTTGAAAGCTTCTCCGGAGCCTCCTCTAAATCCGTAGAGTCGATGAACCTTAAAACTGGTTTTTCCAAACTCCAGGTACTCCAACGCCTTAAACCCTTTATCCCTCGAAAAATTTTAAACATTTCGGTTTGGAGAGCCAGCATCTTTACACGCCTAACTGTTTAGGGAAAGACTTATTTTTCAGGCAACACTATTAAGCACCGTGAGGATCTCGTTAACCAGCAGGAGCGCCCTGCTAATAGTTGATGTTCAAAACGATTTCCTACCTGGGGGAGCCCTAGCTGTCCCGGAGGGAGACCTAGTCATAGAGCCTTTAAACAAGTATATAGAGCTGTTTGCGAGACGGGGGCTTCCTGTTTTCGCGACGAGAGACTGGCACCCTAGGCAACACGCGAGCTTCAGGGAGAGAGGAGGGCCCTGGCCGCCTCACTGTGTTCAAAACACTTGGGGCGCCGAGTTTTCGAGCATGCTGAGCCTGCCGCCTACCGTGAGGATTGTGGATAAGGCTTTCTCCCCCGAGAGGGACTCCTACTCGGGTTTCCAGGAGACTGTTCTCAGCCTGGAGCTGCATAGGCTTGGCGTGAAGAGGCTTTTCATAGGTGGGCTTGCAACCGATTACTGTGTTAAGGCGACTGTCCTAGACTCTATCGACCTCGGTTTTGAAACTGTTCTTCTCCTGGACGCTGTTAAAGGGGTTGACGTGAACCCTGGCGACAGTGAGAAAGCGGTTCGGGAGATGGTTTTGAAGGGAGCGATAGGAGTTACGCTGAGCGACGTGCTGCCTTAGTGAAAAGCCTATCCCTGTTTCTCCGACAACAGTTTCTTAACCAGCTGTCTGCCCAAATCCATTATTCTCTCGCTCACTTCAACCGGGTAGGCCTCCGGGCTCCTAATCTTCTTATACTCTTCCGGAAGCCTTTCAAGCTCCATCCTGGCCTTCTCCCTTATCTCGTCGAGCTTCGGAAGCCTGTAGAAAAGCCTGCCATCCTTGAAGACTTGGACAAGCCTTTTCTCCCCCTCCAGGTTCTCGTCGCAGAGCCCAACCATGTCCCTAACGTACTTCCCGTTTCTCTCAACCCTGTAAACCTGCTTCGCCCCGGGGAGGGTTGCCTTCTCACCCTCAGCGATCTTCATCCTGGGCACGAGCCTACCGTTCTCCTCGCTTTCAACAAGCTTGTAAACCATATCCGTCTTAGGAGCGTCGTCAGAGGTCACAAGGGAGGAGCCTGCTCCGAAAAAATCTATCTGAGCACCCTTGCTCAAGTAGTCTTCAATCACATACTCGTCTAGCCCGCTGCTCACAAATATCTTGGTGGTGTTGAACCCGGCTTCATCAAGAATCCTTCTAGCCTCTTTGCTCAGGTTCAGCATGTCTCCGGAGTCCATCCTGACGCCTTTAAGCTCCCTCCCCCCTGCCAACTCTTCAACAGCCTGGATCGCGTTCCTAACGCCGCGCAAAGTATCGTAAGTGTCAACCAGCAGGACAGTGTCCGTCCCCCATGTTTTCAACCAGGCTTTGAAAGCCTCCTTCTCGCTGGGGAAGGCTTCAACATACGAGTGGGCCATGGTCCCGTAGACCGGGATCCCGTATTTCTTCCCGGCGAGAACGTTAGACGTTCCAACGCAGCCGCCGATGTAGCTTGCCCTCGCAGCCTTAAGCCCAGCGTCAACACCATGAGCCCTCCTTGAGCCGAAGTCAACAACCTGCCTGCCCTTAGCGGCGTTGACGATTCTCGAGGCCTTCGTCGCAATCAGTGTTTGAAAATTAACAGTGTTTATCATGAAGGTTTCGAAGAACTGGGCTTCGATTATCGGCGCGGTAACCCTTATTATCGGCTCGTTCTGGAAGACAAGCTCGCCCTCTGGAAGGGCCCACACGTCTCCGGTGAACCTTATTCTTGAGAGGAATTTCAGAAAATCTTTTTCAAACCCTTTTCCCTCTAGAAAATCCAACTCGTCTTTCTCAAACTTGAAGTTCAGCAGATAGTTGCAAACATCCTCCAGCCCCGCGGCTACCAGATAGCCACGGTTGGGCGGGAGCCTTCTTACGAAAAGCTCGAAGGTTGCTTTAATATTCCCAGTTTTAAAATATGCTTGAGCCATCGTCGCCTCGTAAAGATCGGTGAACAGCACCATGCTTTTCTCCATCATACTGAATAATATAAGAAAGCTCTAGATAAATCTTAATTCTGAACAACACATGAGCATAGAGTGTTTTCGGCCAGAACCCTTCCCTAGCATTATTGATTGTCCCCCGAAATCTCCGTAACCCTGTCTCCACACCAGGACTACGACGGAGCGTTAATGCTTAAATGTTCTGTGCAAAGCCTCCTTTCAGGATGGGGCTGAGAAGCATAGCGCGCGCAGGCGGCTTTAAACTGGTTTGAAAAAACGCAGCACATTCATATAGTTCTGGATAGCGTCAAACTCGTCTTTAACGCCCCTGAGGATTCCAACCCCGGTGCTCATCAAATGTATTTCAACACCCTCAACTCTTTGGAAAACAATGCTCAACCTGTGTCTCGCCTTCACCTTTAAGGAGCCCTGCCCAATCGGGGAGGCTTGTTGAAGGTTAAGCTTGAAAACACTGTTCGGAGAAACAATGTAGTAGGATAACCCGCTCGTGGAGCAAACCTGTTCAACGTTGAATCCTTCCCCTGCTCCACTCTTGACTGAAGCCGAGTTTCCACCGCAGGTTTCACATGATTCTGAACGCTTCACTTCAATAGTTTCTAAAAGCATGTTCCTGAGGTCGAAGAAGAGCAGCTTACTCATAAGAGTAGGCTTAGCCCCCGTGATTATTCTCACAGCCTCAGAAACCTGTATGCTCGCCACTATTGAGACGAGCGAAGGATGCACGCCGACCGTCGCACAGGTTGCTGAAGGCTCTTGACTGGGAAGGAAGCAGTCTAAACATGGTGTTTCCCCAGGGATTATTGTTGAAGCGTTTCCGAACATTTCTATGGCTGACCCGAAGACGTAGGGCACGCGGAGCTCGACGCACGCCCTGTTTACAATCCTCCTCACGCGTAGGCTGTCCAACCCGTCTAGAACCACGTCGACGCCTTTAACAATGCTCTCAACATTATGATCGTTCACTGAAACAGGCATGGCTTCAACCTCAACATCAGGATTTATTTCCCTAATCCTGTTCTCAGCAGCCTCAACCTTAGGCATGTCCAGCGCCTTAACGCTGTAAACCCCCTGCCTGTGAAGATTAGCCCTCTCAACCACGTCGCGGTCAACTATCCTCAGGAAGCCGATGCCCATTCCTGCGAGCTGGGCAACTATCGTTGAGCCAAGCCCACCAACACCGATGACACAAACCCTTCTACTCCTGATCCTTCTCTGCCCCTCGTAACCTATGTCTTTGAGAACTATCTGTCTAGAGTATGTTTTAAGCTCCTCTCCAGACAAGTCGCGGCGCATCATGAACGATAAGGGTAGCTGCAAGTTGGTTAAAAACTCTTTTCAGGCGGAAAGCCGGGCGTTTTAACGTTAAATAACCGATTTAGGCATATTCGGATAAGCAGGCTGGGAACATGGTTAAGACAAGCATCTGTATAGACAAAGACGTGTGGGTGCGCGCTAGCCTGAAGGCAGGCCTATTAGCGAATCGATAAGGGTTATGAGGGATGAGAAACAGTAGCTATCTTGATTCAAGCAGCGTAGTGAGCCAGTATTTTCCACACCGCGCTGCAACGCGATTCAATTCTATTACTCTGGGTAATATTGTTTGAGGCTTAACCTTTGAAAAATAAAAAGTTTTATAACTGCGTTATTTCCAGCAGCGTGCGATGGCTAGTGGAATGGACGAATCGTTGAGGACGATCGAGCAGATAAACCATAAGATATCTGAAGGCAACGTTACAGTTTTAACCGCTGAGGAATTTGTTAAACTGGCAGAGAGCTCTGGCCTTGAAAGAGCCGCGAGGGAAGTAGATGTCGTGACAACCGGTACTTTCGGAGCCATGTGTAGCTCCGGAGCCTTTCTAAACTTTGGGCACGCCGACCCACCTATAAAGATGACGAAAGCATGGTTGAACGATGTTCCAGTATACAAGGGTTTGGCAGCAGTAGACGGGTATATTGGTGCAACAGCCTACAGTGAGACTAGGGGGATAGACTACGGCGGGGGGCACGTCATAGAGGATTTGGCTAGTCGCAGGGAGCTTTTTTTAAGAGGGGAAGGATATGGAACCGACTGTTACCCGAGGAAACTTGTTGAGACGATAATAACCATAGATGATTTAAACCAGGCGGTTCTAGTGAACCCGCGAAACGCTTACCAGAGGTATTTCGCTGCAACAAACTCCAGTGACAGGACGCTCTACACTTATCTTGGCACGTTGCTCCCCGACTATGGGAACGTTGGGTTCTCCGGCTCGGGCGAGCTCAGCCCACTGTGTAAGGACAGGGGTCTGGAGACCATAGGCATTGGGACAAGAATATTCCTCGGAGGAGGAGTAGGCTACGTTATAGGCGAGGGGACGCAGCACTATCCTTCTAAAAAACTGTCAACCATAATGGTTGCGGGCGACTTGAAGAAGATGAGCCCAGGGTTCCTTAAAGGGGCGACGTTCTACAAGTATGGTGCCACGCTTTACGTCGGCGTTGGGATACCGATACCCTTGATCAACATGAATGTCGCTAGGAATGCTGCAACCCCTGACGAGCAGATTTTCACGGAGATAATTGATTACAGCGTGCCCTCCGTCAACAGGCCGGTTTTAAAAAGGGTTAGCTACCGGGAGCTTAAGCGCGGCAGGGTGGATGTTAACAATAGGACTGTGAAGGCTGCAAGCATGTCGAGCCTTAGGGGGGCTAGGGAGGTTGCTGAGACTCTTAAGAAATGGATTATGGAGGGCAGATTCCTTCTGACGAAGCCGGTTGCCCCGTTGAGCAGGGAGAGCGTTCAGAAAACAATGCCTCTAAGGAAGCACGAGCCCAGGGTCGCCGAGCTGATGAAGACCAAGATACCGACTGCGAGGCTCACGGACTCCATCCGGGATGTTTCGACGAGGATGGTTAGGGAGAACGTTGACCATGTTCCGGTGGTGGATGAGGAGAGCAGGCTTCTAGGCATTGTGACGACATGGGATATTGCTAAGGCTGTTGCCGCAAACGCTGAAGGGCTTGAGGCGATCATGACGAGAAACGTTATTGTTGCGAGGCCTCATGAGACTATCGACATTGTTGCTAAGAGGATGGAGCAACACGACATCACTGGGCTGCCGGTGGTTGACGAAGAGAACCGTGTGCTCGGGCTCATAACGAGCGCAGACCTTTCAAGGCTTTTAAAGACTCCTGAAGGAGGTGTTGTCGTTGAAGGTTAGGCTTGAACTCAAGTATTCCCCTGCTCACGTTAACAGGCCCATATTGTCAAGGGCGATACTCGAGTCAGGGGTTCCCGTGAACATTCTGAACGCGAGGCTAACGGCCTCAGAGGGCATTATGACTATAGAGATGGATGCTGACGAGAAGGCTGTTGCGAAGATCACTGAAATACTGAGGTCGAACGGTGTCCAGATTAAGGAGATACCTAGGTATGTGGAGATAGACAGGGGCAAGTGTATAGACTGCGGGGCTTGCACCAGCGTCTGCCCGACGGATGCTTTAACGCTCAACCATGAGGCTAGGCTTGTCCTGAGCGAGGAGAAGTGCATTCTCTGCGGAAACTGTTTGAAAGCGTGCCCTGTTAAGGCGGTGACCCTGTACAGGTGAAGAGCCAACCGGTCCTCACGTTTAGAAACGGCCTTTTCTACATGAGGACGAGTTACAGGGAGGCGGACCTCCTGTTTGCGTGTGAACAGGCTTCTCTAATAAGCACTGGTTTAAGAGAGTTCATAGAGTCTAGGGAGAAGGTCCAGTCCTACGTTGAGAAACACCCTGAGTTCCTCTACAGCCTTGAGCCCGTTAAGCCTGACGGCGAGGCACCGGAGGTAGTGGCGGCAGCCATCGATGCTTCCATTAAGGCTGGCGTCGGACCCATGGCCGCACTGCCGGGTGCTCTGGCCGACAGGGTGTTGAAAACCATGGTCGAACACGGGGCTAAGACTGTGATTGTTGAAAACGGCGGCGAGGTTTCGATGAAGATCGGCAGGGAAGCGGTAATAGGGGTCTACACGGGTAAGGGGCTTAACCTTGGGCTCATAGTGGATTGTTCCAAGGGGACAGTGGGAGTGTCCACGAGCTCAAGCAGCGTGAGCCATGCCCTATCCCTCGGCGAAGCCGACGCTGCCGTTGTTGTAGCGGAGAATGCTTCGCTGGCGGACGCTGTTTCAACCCGCGTGGGAAACATGGTGAAGCCTGAATGTGGAGAGTCGTTGAAAGAGGCTGTGGATCTGGCTCTTTCAATAGGGGGGGTTACGGGATGCGTTGTTTACTCCGGGGGCCTGCTCGGCTTCGGCGGGTGTGTTAAACCCATTCTGCTTAATGCAAGCCGGCTAGAGGTTTTGGAGAGCATGATGCTTAAAGGACCCTTGTTCAACTTCCATCTACCCATTTAGCACCCCGCTCGTAAAGCCTGATTCGCGCAACGGTTTCAACGCAACCCTTTACTGTAAATTCTTCCTCCTGCATGCCGGTTTCCTCAATTTCTCTACCGGAAACGTTTGAAAATCGTTTCTAGGTTGCGGGGGAAAAGCCTTAAGGCTTATGAGCGCGCGCATTTTAAAGAGGGGCCTGAAGTAACCTGGATCAGCAGAGGCGAGGGGCCTCACGCCAGCACAGTGCGCCCCGGGATAATCCGGCTGCCACGTTAACTTTTTAAACTGGAACCGGTTACGTTTTTCAACATGTCTGGAGTGACTATTCCCCCTGAGTTCGCCTGGATTGTTCCGGTGGTCGTCCCGTTCATCATCGGGCTTCTCATAGGCCTAATAATTAAGCGCGCCATAACGCTGGTGCTGGCTCTCCTGATACTCATCATAATTCTTGTAGCCACTGGCTACGTGAGCCTGACTTTCCAAGATCTTTTCGACAGGGCTATGGAGTTCCTACCTAGGATAATCGAGCTTGGCGGCAGCCTTCAAAACGTGCTTCCATACTCTTCAGCCACTTTTCTCATAGGGTTGCTGCTGGGCCTTTGGAAAGGGTAGGGAATCAGACCCTGTTGAACAGCGCCTCCATAGTCCGCCTGAATTCTAAACTTTCCCAGGGTTAAGACGCTGAACCCTTAGGATTCGAAACGTGGTTTCTGATGATTTCGAGGACTGTTTCACCTTTCTGTCTCAAGGTCTCCCTGGTCTGAGCGATGCTGTGCGGGGAAGCAACTACTTTCTCATGGCGTGCAAGCTTCTCAGACGAGTTGTTAACGAGAGGCGGCTGATGGTGGAAAACGTCTAGAGCCGCGCCTGCGAGCCTGCCCTTCTCCAATGCTTTCAACAATGCTTCCTCGTCGACAATCCCGCCCCTGGCGGTGTTTATCAGGAAGGCGCCGTTCTTAACAATGGCGAGCTCGCGTTCACCGATCATTCCTCTTGTCTCATCAGTCAGGGGAACGTGAATCGTGATTATGTCGGAGCTTGAAAGAAGCTCTTCAAGCGTCTCGGCAAACCTTACTGGCAGACTGTTCTCAAGCCGGGCCCTAGCATCCTTCTCGTAAACGATTACCATGAGGCCGTTCGCTAAAGCCTGTCTCGCAACCTCCCTCCCTATGCGCCCGTACCCTATTATTCCAAGCGTTTTACCCTTCACCCTGAACCCTACGAGCTCTTTTTTCCTCCACTCGCCCCTCTTCATAGACCTGTCTGCAGTAACCATGTTGGTAGCGAATGCGAAAACATAAGCCATCACGCCCTGGGCAACATCGTAGCTTTGAACAGGAGCAGTCCTGAAAAATATTCCCCGCTCCGCAAGAGCCTGCTTATCAACATGGTCCTCCCCGTGCGTAGCGGTCACCACGAGCCTAAGCTTCGGAAGCCGGGATATGAACTCCCTGTCAACCCTAGTGTTGCTCCTGACTATAAGTATCTCAGTCTCCTCCAGACGGGCTTGGTTCAAAACCTCACAGTATTCTTTAAGCCTTTCAAAAAACTCCTGGTCGAAACTATCTAGCACGAGAACCTTAGGCTTCCTATCCGCCATCTCCCTAGTGTTCCTCCAGCCTTTTCAAGCGGCCCGGGGAGAGTTCTTAAACGTTTTTGTACAAAAGTGTGCATTCATACATAGCGCGTGGTAAAAATCATGGCTTCAGAAAGTGCTCTTCACGCCTCGCGGTTTATGATAGAAACATGCAAGCAAGCACCACGCTATTTGGAAAAACCTGAACGGAAAACATTGCGAAGCATGGCCACTTAAAAGCGTCAACGCGCCTGCAGTCCAAGCCCTTAAGGAATTTTCAATACGATAATTCCTCCGCGAATAGGGTGGAAAGGTGGACTTTCGAAGAACACTTTGACACGACGATTTCTAGAATAGCGTGCACGTGGTAAACCGAAAATGTTTTTAGCTTAAAGAGCAGGCATCCGTCTGGTCGCATAAATCTCCTTTAACCTTCAACATAAGTTTATATTTTGCAAGTGTCGGTCTTTTTAAAACGAAAAAAGATATGTCTGAAACCTGCCCGTGTTATTTCACGCTTTTCGAAGACGGTTTCAAAGGGTTCTCACGCGAATGGGTTGAGAAAAAAATGGGTCTCAGCCTCATATCTTGGGATAGATTTCTGTTTCGAAGACCTTGACGCTAAGGTGAGAAACATTGAGAGCAAGAACAATTGTCTAAAGGGTTTCGGAAGATTCTGGATGAAAAGGGTTAACACTGGCACAACAACCTACTTCACCTACTATCTTTACGGCTTTAAGGGTAGCTTTGAAGCAGCCTTAAAATCTTTTAAGAAAACACTGTGCTGGGATTGAAGTTATAGTTGAGGCATACCGTGAGTTCAGCTCGGTACAGTTTAGCTCGTATTTTCCTTTTTCAGCATCCTCCAACCATCATGCTCCTTAACAAGGCCAAGTTTCTTTTTAACCACGTCTCTCTTTTCCATCGCACTTTTGAGAAAAGATTCATCGTAGTGAAGGATTAAGCCGTCTTCAAGCACATCGTGCAGGAAGAAACTCGGAATCTCCAATTCCTTCAGGAACTCTTCTGGAAAATAGCCAACCGCCCTTAGGCCGCTTACCTTGTAAAGCCCGGACAGGCTTCTCCTCTCGAAAACGTTCTCAGAAAGCTCTTCCGCCACCACGCAGACATCTATATCGCTTTCCTCGGTGAAATCTCCTTTCGCATACGAGCCGAAAAGCACGACGAGTTTCAACCTAAGCCTTTTAACCTGACGTAGAAACTCCTCGATCTTCTCATAAGCAGTATTCTTAAGCTTCTCCTTCGGTAACAATCTTCTTCGCCTCCTCAAAAATAGATTTCGCTAAAACTATTGCTTGCTCAGCCTGCAGTTTTGTAAAATATCTTTTAGCAGGTCCGCTTGCAAAAGCATTAGCATACCTTGTCGGAATATAATACTGGTCGAGTATCTTAGCGTTTTCCTGAAAAGCTTTAAACCTGTCGTCTATTTTAATCAGTTCTTCAACCAGGTCGACAAGCGTATGCGTCCTCCTTTCGACGCCATAATGGTTTAAAACCGCCTTAAGAGCAAGCTCCGCTGCCTGTTGCGCGTTGAAACACACTTTTGACCATCTTCCGGTTTTAAACAGGTCTAGAGCAGACCCTAGGAAATCATCAGCATCCTCGATCAAATCCCTTGCCCTGCTCACCACATGTAGAACATGCCGTGCTTCAATTTATCTGTTTCGCCCCTGATAAACGGTGATTTCTTCAGACGTCTTTCAACCGTTTTTACGAATTAGAGTGTGAAACGTCAATCCATACGTCTTCTATGTTTAAATTGTCTCAGTGATAGCAGCATAACGCTTCTTCATCAACAACCCCCTCTAGCGTGCACTACGCTGCACGTCGACAGGGTTTCAGACCTACCGCCGTATGGCTAGAGTCTTCCAGCCAACCATCGAACAGCCTGTCTCCAGAAGACCTCGTAACAATTCCACTTCATGAAGTTTATACCCCAGTGGGGAGCCGGGTCTGAGGTGAAGACGAAGCTTCTCCCCTCGCCGAACCCGCAGGTAGCGATCAACACGTCTCCCTCTCCAACCGTGGCGAGAAGCTCAGACCCCTCTTTAAGAAGAACCCTGTTATAGCCTAGGAGGGGTGGAGCGGTCCTCCAGTCTATGTTCCCCATGACAGGATGGTCTTCTTTCAACGCTTTTATCTGCGCTCCCTCCGGGTGCTCAACCCTGTCATCTCTGTCAAGCATTTTCACGGGCAGCGCTTCCTCAACAGGCGTGCCCTGCCAAAGCGCGTTTCCATATTTCCCGGCGAAGCTCTGCCAGCCGCCAAGCATCGCCAGCCCCCTCCCCCTCCGTACGAACTCCCTGATGTTTTTAACCCTGTTCGGCATAACTATGTGCTCACCATACTTGCTGGGAGTGTAGAACTCAGGGTAGTATATTATGCAGTCGTACTCAACGTCGCTTAGTATTAGAACATCGTAGTTTAACAGGTCTTCAAGGTTTTTCGGGAAACTGCTGTATGCTTCCCAAGTGGGCATGTACGTTACTTCAAGCTCGCTGTCCCCCTTGAGGGCGCGGAGCAGCGGCATGCCGAAGTTCCTGACTTCAAGATTCTTCTGCTCCACCCAGAAGGGTGAGCCCGTGTATACTAGCGCCATCGTCCCCGAGTCCCCAACGTATAAGACTCTTATCATCCCCGTTCAAAGAGGAGAATAAACCCGTTAATTATTAAGCTTTTTCCACAGAAACGCTGGCATGGTCTTCGGGGGAGATCAGGCATACTGGCGTGCGGAGTCAGCAGGCTATTTCAAGGGAATCCTGACTGGTTCCCCGTTGACCATGGACAGGTTGGCTGCAAGCGTAACCTCCAGCGTTTTCAAACCGTCTGAATACGGGCAGAGTATTCTCGAAGCATCCTTAAGCCTGACGGCATCTATGAACGCGTCGCCCTCTATTTCAAAAATGTTCGGCTCCCCAGCAATCTCCTCCGGCTCAACGCCTGCCCGCAGGAGACGCAGGGAGTGCTCCCACCCGGTGAACAGGGCTGTCGTGCTGCCCGCGTAAATACTCAGGCTCACTCCTCCACCGCCGCCATTCGCCGAGCAAGAGGCCCAGAGGCTTCCAACAGCCCCGTTGGCCAGCTTAATGTTCACCACGCTAGCGTCCTCAACATTGTAGTTTGGCGCAACCCCCTTGTTGAACCCTTTAGCAGGGTAAGCCTGAACCTCCGTGATATCTCTACACATGAACCTCACCAAGTCGACGGTGCGGGTAACCTGCTCGTGGAACTGTCCCCCACTTTTCTCCTTCACGATCCACCAGTTGTAGATCGCTGCCTCAGGCGGGGAGCCTGCCCAATCCATCCTCCTAGCACAAGTATCGGAGGATCCTGGTTGAGAAGCTCCCTGACCCTTTGAACACCCTTCCGATACCTGTTCATGTAGCCGACGCTCGTTAAAACCCTTTTTCTTTCAACGGCCGCGGCTATCTCCCTAGCCTGCTCGAAATAAAGGTTTACGGGTTTCTCGACGAAAAACGGTATTCCACGGTCTATTGCTTCGAACTCAGCCCCGTGGGCGAAGGGCGGGACACATATGTAAACCGCGTCCAGAACAGTGTTTCTAAACATTTCCTCAATCCTGTTGAAAACCATGGCTTCAGCCGCGCCATACTGGGAGGAGACGCTTTTAGCACGCTCAAGGTTTACGTCGCAGAAGGCGGCTAGCTCTACACGCGGGTTTTTAACCAGTGCTTTCAAGTGTGCGACAGCTATCCCCCCGCAGCCTACAAACCCTAGTCTAACCCTTTCAGACATCCTGCTTCACCCACGGTGAACGGCAGCATGGATTCAAGCATTCCGCTAGAAGAGCCTAACGGTTTTTATTTCGAAAGGATTAATCGCGAGCCTAACCGTTTCACCCTGAGCCTCTAATCCACGCCCTGTTTCCCTGTTTAAACAGTCAACCTCAACCGCCTGTTTAAAAGGCAGCGTTATCCATATTCTGCAGGAGGTTTTCACACCCTTAGCTTCGTAGACCCTAACCAGAATATGTTCACCGTCCCGCGTTAAAGAGGACAACATTATGCTGCCCGGCTCGACTCTGAGAAAACTATGCTTCGGCGGAAGCGGCCCCTTCCCCTCTGAAACAGGTTTCGCGATAAGCATGTTGTTCGCCTCAGCAGCATGGTTCCAGGGCAGATACCCTGGATCACTCTTCTTAAACGGGATGAGCGAGTATTTAAAAGAGTGCCGCACCTTCTCCTCAAACCCTTTCTCGCTCACACCCTTGTACTCGAAGGCGACGCTTCTCAGGAGAGAGATCATGGCAACGTTGTCAACCACGTTGTTCCCCGGCAGGCCGCAGTTAACTACGCACAGTCCTTTCTCACCGTCGCTGTAGTCAATCCAGTTCTGAGCCGGGTATTCTCCCTCGGGCCGTTCAACATGGCCGAAAGGTGTTTCATGCCTTATCGTACCATTCCTAATGCTTGTTGGGAAACACGCTCTAACCCTGTACTGTCTCCCGGAGGGTGTGAGCCTGGTTTCAAAATCGATTCTCCTCAAACCGTCATAAAGGTGGATAAGCTGGGTGAAAGCTATGCTTATGCCGACCCAGAACCTGAGGACGCCTGAAACCCTTACCGTAGCCCTTACCGGGCCCTCCTCTAAAACATCTATTTTAACAGGCATGTTTCTCGATTCAACATAGTCCCAGAGCTTAAGGTCCTCCAAGTGGAACTCCCGCGCTGTTTCAGCCAGCTTCTCCCTAACCTGGGTTGGGAGAGGGTCCCTGGGGTCGAGCATAGGCATGATGTTATACAGGTCTCCCCGGTCGATCTGAAGAAGAAGATTGTTTGCGAAAGGCTTTTCAGGGTCGACGTATTCTAAACCAGTCTCCTTGTCAACTATGCTGCGAATCGTCCCGTCCCCGTTGAAAACAATCCTGTAGAAACCGTTCTCCAGAGTTTTGTCTGAAACACGGAGGCTGGTTGAATATTCCTGCTCCTCGCAAGTCTCCTGCAGGCGGTAAACCTTGTAGCCGAGAGCCGGCACCTCTGCGATGAACATTACCACAGCCTCCCTCAGGCCACCTGCTTCAACCTCCCCGGAGAAGCCTTTCTCAACCCTAGTGTAACCTGTTTCAGCCGGCTCCTCGCGGAACTCAACCCCCCCGCTAACCGGAAGGTGGGGTGGCGGTGCCTCACCATAATACTTCTTCTCAGCAAGCTGCACCGGAACCTGTTTCCCCTCATCGTTGAAAACCCGGACGGTTTTAACGCCCGGCTTAACGAAAGTCAGCCTCAGCCTTACGATGTCACGCCTGTCGAAGCCAAGGGGGTTGAACACTAGAACCGGCTTACCCTCCTCCCTGCCCGTGTCAATCCTTCCAGACAGGAAGTCTAGGCTCTCACCTATTATCCTGTTCGCAACCCTTTCGCTCTCCGCATACCATTGTAAAGCCTGTTCGAAAGCAGGGTCGACGCAGCTTCCGCAGATCACGTCGTGAAACTGGTTTAGAAGAACTTTCTCCCAAGCCTCCTCCAGTTTTTCATACGGATACTCAGCCCCCATTAGGGAGCAGACTGTTGAAAGCTTCTCAGCAGTGGTAAGCAGGTTCTCCACCTCCCTGTTTCGAATCTTAAGCCTAATCCTGCTGCTGTAGGTTCCACGCATCACCGGGTTCATATCCCCTTTTACGACCTGTAGGCCAATGGCTTTCCCAGCCACGGATTCGAAGAACCTGGAGGCGGATGAGAAGCAGATTTTCAGATTATTCTCCCGGTTCCATCTTTTCACGGTTTCAGGAGCGTTCTGAGCCGGCACAGCCCAGTCGCCCCCGCTTGGAAGAAGAACCTCGCCGGCAGCCGAGCTGCCTAAGAACCTTTCAACCGTCGCGCTGATACTTTTCAGACTATCCTCCACGCTTTGCGAGAACTGGACGCCGCCGTACCCGCTGCAGCAGGTTAATAATCTTGTACCGTCTAAGGCTTCCCAGAGGAATACTGGCTTAACGTCTTTCCGGGAAAGGCCGCGGCTAAACTGCAAGTATTCATAGCCGCAGAGCTTAGCGATCTGCGGGCTCTGAGCATTCTGGCCGAAGACATCGCCCATCCAGGCGGTTTTAGTGTCTCCCCCTATTTTCTCGACGGTTTTCTTAGCTAGAGCCGCGTTTCGGACAAGGGATTCCCCCGAGGGAATATTGTTGTCGGTCTGCACGTATGGGCCTGTGACCTCGATTCTCCCGGAGGAAACGAGTTTCCTCAGAGTTTCAAAATGCTCAGGGCAGAGCATGCGGAACAGTTTCACCAGCAAGGCTTTTTCAAACATGAAAGTATACTCAGGATTCTTCTCCATGATGTTAAGCACCTCTGTGAAAATGTGTTTCAACCTTGGAAAATACTCTTCGAAGCTCATTAAATACGCAAGGTCGTAATGGAAAGTCGGGACCAAATGGATCTTGACGCTGCTTGAAGCCTCGGCCAATCCAGCTTCAACCTTTCAACCAAGCCGGCTTAGAACCTTAAAAAACTTATCTGAAAACGGGAAGAACAGATTAATGCTTAAGGCATAGAGGAGTGAATTTTTGGCTCGATCAGCTGTTTTTAAAGGTTTAATAGGATTGTTGAAAACATGGTTTTCATGCGAGCCGGAGCGTCGAAGGAGGATATTACTCCACCCGTCGGCGTTAAGATGGGTGGTTTCGCCGCGAGATATAAAGGGGCGGAGGGGGTTCATGACAATCTTTACGCTAGAGCACTCTACCTTGAGGGGCGTGGAGGCGCTTCACTGCTGATCGCCAACGATCTGCTGAACATTCCGGATTCGTTAGCGTTGGAGATGAAGGAGGAGCTGGCCAAGAGGCTTGGCATGGAGGAGAACGGGATCCTGATCTCTGCGACGCACACGCATTCCGGCCCATCGCTTCCCCCAGATATAACAGCAGACCTTTACGAGGCAGGCTTAGGAAACTATTCGAGTGTTCTCCGCGAGAGAATCTTAACAGCAGCCTTTAAATCCGTGGAGAAGGCGAGGACGGCGAAGCTAGGCTGGGGTGTCGGGAGAGTCATCGTAGGCTTCAACAGGAGAAGCTTCAGCGGGCCTGTTGACCCTGATGTCAACGTGCTGCTTGTGGCGGATGAATCCGGCAGCCCGATTGCCTCCCTCGTGAACTATGCTTGCCACGGGGTTGTCCTGGGGGACACGAACTACCTTATTTCAGCAGACTACCCCGGCGTGGTTTCGAGAATCATAGAGTCAAGGCTAAACGCTAACCATGAGGCTCTTTTCATGAACGGGGCGGATGGAGACATTAACCCTCTTACCTCATTAGGGTATTCCTGCCCAGGCACGTTTGAGGATGTTGAAGCCGTTGGAAGAATAGTGGCGTATGCTGCCCTTAACACTATGAGGTTCATCAAGACTGTGGAGGAGCCGGTTATAAGGGCTGTTGGGAAAAAGGTTACGCTACCGTTGGCGGAGCCTTCTGAAGAAACAGCCCGCAGGCTGCTTGAGAACCAGGAGAAACATGTCTCTGAGCTTAAGGCTAGAAACGCAGACATGGAGACGATAATGAGGAACAAGGCTATTCTCAACTATTATGAGAAAAACCTGAAAATGATTCGCGAAATGCCCTTTGAGAAGACGGTTGAAACAACGCTGCAGGCGGTGCGAATAGGTGATGCGGCACTGGTCGGAATACCTGGTGAGCCCCTTGTTGAAGTCGGTATACGCGTAAAGAAGAACTCTCCCCTGAGCCCGACTTCCATAGTCTCCTATGCGAACGGGTACTGTGGATACATAGCTATCTCTGAGGCTTATGAGCAGGGCGGGTACGAGGTTACCCCAACATGGTGGAACCGTCTTACAAAGGGTTCCGCAGAGAGCCTGATTCAGGAGAGTGTTTCGCTTATAAATAGGCTTACGGGTTAGCATGCTAATTATAGGCTTCCACTACCAAAAGCCGTGCAACTTTGCTCGCAAGTTTTTCAATTTACGAGACATGTATCCGAATTATTTCAGCCTTCGATGAACGGCTACCACAATCTTTTTATTGCGATGGAGAAAGGGTTTTCACCGCTCAGCACCACTGGGTTCCTACTCGGGAGGTATTCTTCTCCAGGTTATTATTAGTATTATGATTGTTATCGTAACAACCGCAATGATGATTAGCCATGGAAGCTCCTCTTTACCTGCTTTAAGGCTCCCAGTTAAACCGTTTACATCTATGATATAGTTTCCCTCGTTATTTGCGCTTATGAAGAATTGTCCATCCCAAATGCCGTCAGCCCCAGGCTCATCTTGATTCTGGCCGCTCTTAAAATCCTCATCAGTATAGCCGCTCCAATAGTTTCCACCGGAAGGATAATAGTTGTCCCAAGTATTCTTAATACAGGAAACATGCGCACCGTTCGAGATGAAATTATTGTAGTAAATAGAGTTGTCAAAGGAATATCCGGAAATAGCGTCAAATAGCGTGCGCGAAGAAATGCACATAGTTGTTATTGAACACTTCACAGGGGTCAGTAGCGGGGGCTATCCCACTGATAATGGACACATCCTGTCGAAAAAATCGGAGAACCATTGGATTAAATAGCACGCGCTTACATGCATTGCTACGCGGACAACCCCACTAGTAAACAGGTTGTTTTTCATCATTGTGTACGCTTGGTCTACTGGTGACCAGTCTAGAATTAACAGATTCACAACATAACTCTAAGTGCACGGAAACCTAACCTTCGTAAACATTTAAGCCTAGAAGCATACGGCCAAGTTTACTGTTAAACCGTTACGCATCTACCTTTTCTCTAAATAAAGACGGCTCTTCTCATTCCTAACCATGTATAAAGACGGCTCTGAGAAAACCTCCGACATGAAGGCGAATTCAAAGGCATCCCTAGTGGTGCCTGCTCCGAAAAAGCCGTTCTTGTCGAGAGCAATAAAAGATATTTGTTCAATTCTTATACCGATCTTACTAATATACTGTATTGTTTTTTCAGAAGCTTCGCCCGCTGGAAGCCCTTGCTCCATGAAATCAACCACCCGCCTCGAAACATTATGAATCATTATGTTTTCCCCCAGGCCGGTGGCTGCTGCGCCTCCAAGGCTGTTAGCGTATAGACCGGCGCCTATTATCGGAGAGTCGCCAACCCTGCCTACGAGTTTGAAAGCATGCCCGCTTGTAGAGCAGCCTGCAACAATATTCTGGTTCTCATCTATGGCTACGCAGCCGATCGTATCATGATTATAGCCTCCTTCAGCAGCCAGTTTAAGCCAGTAGTCGATCGAGCCCTCCCTTGGGTGGGCGGATAGAGCGGTTTTCAGGCGTTTCTCCCATTCCATTCTTGCTTCAGGCTGGAGGTCAGCCTTATCCACGTGCAGGCCAAAGATTTTAGCCAGCTTAGTAGCGCCCTCCCCTGCGATCATGACGTGTGGAGTGTTTTCCATGACTTTTCTAGCTAGGGATATTGGGTTCTGAACGTTTCTAACCGCCGCCACCGAGCCCGCTCTAAGGGTTGAACCGTCCATTATTGCCGCATCCAGTTCAACGAAGCCGGCAATATTAGGATATCCCCCGAGCCCGACGGACCTGTTTGAAAAATCATTCTCAACCACTCTTATGGCTGTTTCAACAGCATCCAGTGCAGACCCGCCTTCGCGGAGAATCCTCCACCCGGATTCCACTGCTTTCAGCCCAAATGACCATGTTGCTATGATTGCTTTCATAGTCTTGTAGGGTGATTGAAAAACTCTCTTTTAAACTTTAGCAACATATCTGTTTAGGTTAAGGAAGTCAACATCCTTTAATGAAATTCTTATTAATCGCCGATGGAAAATTAGGTTGCTGGTGGAGGATGGCTGATCTAAAGCTTGGAGTAATCGTCGGCCTAAAGCCAGACATGGAGGAAGAGTTTAAAAAACTAAATGAGTACGGGTTTCCAACCGCGCAGGTCTCCTGCTGGACGATGGAGTATTTCAACGGGGAGATGGCGACTATGCTGAGGAAAACCGCTGAGGACTACGGTGTTGAAATAACAACTATTTGGAGCGGGCTGCCAGGCACTCCCGTGTGGAATTTTGTTCAGGGACCTTTAACCATAGGGCTGGTTCCACTTGAAACCAGGGAGGAGAGAGTGAAAGCGTTGAAAAAAGCTTCTGACTTCACTAGGAGGGTTAGGGTCGGAAGCCTGACCACTCACGTCGGCTTCATACCGGAGAACCCGAATGACCCTCACTACATTACTCTGATCCCGACTCTTAGGGAAGTGATAAGCTACATTGGGAGAAGCGGGCAGGAGTTCTGGTTTGAAACAGGCCAGGAAACCCCGGTGACGCTTCTTAGAACAATTCAGGACATTGGGCTTGACAATGTTGGGGTTAACTTTGACGCTGGGAACCTGGTTCTCTACGGTAAGGCGAACCCGGTGGACGCTTTAGACGTTATCGGGAAGTATGTTAAGGGGGTTCACGCGAAGGATGGGGAATACCCGAGAGACGGGTATGCTCTCGGACAGGAGAAACCTTTAGGGGAGGGGAAGGTGAACTACAAGGTCTTCATTCCTAAGCTGGTTTCAATCGGGTACAGGGGTGCGATAACGATTGAGAGGGAGATAACTGGGCCTAAGCAGGTTGAAGACATTCTGAAGGCGAAGAGAATACTTGAGGAGATTCTGAAAAACTGTTGAATCCTTCTCGACTCCCGAGGGTAAGGAAAAACTTATAAATTTCTCCGCAGAGGACTGGGGAAAATGGTGCTGTTCGGAAAAAAGAAGAATGAGAAGACTAGGGCTGAGAAAATAGCGGAAGCGTTGCTGAACAAAATAGGTAAGGAGAAGCTGGACGACGAGGCGACTAAGCTATACTTCCAGGGTGTTCGAAGCTTCGACGAGCAGATGGAAATACTGGCTAACAAATACGAGATAAAAGTCGATTGAAAAGAAGCCGTCTGGCAAAGCTATGGTTTCGAGAAGAGGAGGATGGTTGATGCTAGTTGCAGCAAGATTTTTAGCGTTGGTAAAAAATAATGATTCGTCGGATGTTTTTTCCGATATGTTAATCTTTTTTTCGCTGGAGAAGTTTGAAGAGGGTAAAACCCTTAAATACTGAAAATCAGTTTAAAACGTTGAATGAAAGTCTCGTTAATTATTAGGAAAGACATTGAAAGAATTGTTTCAATGAGGGAATTAATGGGCGCCATGGAGGATGCTTTCAGGGCAAAGGCCACGGGGAGGATACGGATGCCGACTAAGGTTTACGTCACCCTACCGGATGGCGATTTCAGGACGATGATGGCCTATATTCCTGATCTAGACATGGCGTGCGTGAAAATAGTTAATGTGCATCCGAATAACCCTGGGAAACACGGCTTACCCACAGTAATGGCGACAATAATCCTAATAGAGCCCGATACTGGGAGGCCTCTGGCCATTATGGACGGCACCTGCTTAACCAGCATGAGGACAGGTGCAACTGGGGGCGTGGCAGCGAAGCATCTTGCAAGGAGAAATTCGAAATTAATCGGGATGGTTGGTGCAGGGTCTCAGGCGAGGACTCAGCTTCTCGCCTTAAACGAGGTTTTCAAGATAGAGGAGGTCAGGGTTTGCGCTAAGACGAGAACAGAGTGTGAAAGATTCGTGAAAGACATGCAACACCTCGGCCTAAAAATCCTGGTTAAAGAAGGCGTGGAGGAAACAGTGAGGGGCTGCGACATTATTGTGACGACCACGCCGGTAACCCGGCCCCTGGTTGAAGACGAATGGGTTGAAAAGGGTATGCATATTAACGCTATAGGCGCAGACGCCCCTGGAAAAGAGGAGCTGGACCCCCGGATTCTGAAGAGGGCGAAGGTTGTTGTGGATGATTATGAGCAGGCACGCCACTACGGGGAGCTGAACGTTCCGGTTTCAAAAGGCATTTTCAAGCCTGAGGAGATACATGCTGAACTCGGCGAGATCTTAATTGGGAGGAAGCCGGGGAGAGCCAGCGACGAAGAGATAACGGTGTTCGATTCAACCGGTTTAGCGATACAGGACTTGGCTGCTGCAGCCCTAGCGTACAGGAAGGCTTTTAGGCTCGGCATCACGAGCGAAGTCGAGCTCCTTTAGACAGTAGAACTTAAATTTGAAAACAAAATAAAAATTTGTGACATTAGTTTAAATGCTGTGAAGAAAGATTTATTTAAAGCTGGCCTTAGGGAAGAGCGGTGTTAGAAATGGTGTTCCTACACTCTCTTCCCGAGCTGAGCGACGCGGAGACACGTTCAATTTCAGCTGAGAACCCTACTGGTGAAAAAGGCAGGGGTGCAACTGAGGTTCCGGACGAGAGAAGCCCGGCGTCAAGGCTTGGAAAAGGATGGAAGGTTAAGCCATGCATAACGCTGCCCAAGGGGGAGACAGTTAAGCTTGCAGACATTAGGGGGAGCGGTTTCATCCGCCACATTTGGCTAACCGTGGACGCTAAAGCATATAGGAACTGTGTGCTACGCTTCTACTGGGATGGAGAGGAGAAGCCGTCGGTTGAAGTGCCTCTCGGAGACTTCTTCGCGAACTGCCACGGGTTAAGGTACAATGTTAACTCAATACCCGTCGCGGTCAATCCCTCTGGAGGGTTTAACTGTTATTTTCCAATGCCGTTCAGGAGAAGCGCGGCGATAACTGTTGAAAACCAGTGGATGGAGGATATAGGGGGGTTCTACTATCAGATCACCTATTCGCTGGAGGAGGTTAAGGATAAAATGGTTTATTTCCATGCTCAGTGGAGGCGTTCAATGACTACTAGGCAGAACCCGCAGCACACGATTCTCGACGGCGTCAGGGGGAGTGGGCACTACGTTGGAACCGTGTTAGCGTGGACGCAACTGTCAAACGGCTGGTGGGGAGAGGGAGAAATAAAGTTCTTCGTAGACGGCGACACTGAGCATCCGACTATCTGCGGAACAGGTACGGAGGACTATTTCGGGGGAGCATGGTGTTTCGGAGGCGAAACGTTTTCAACAGCCTTCCTAGGCTATCCTCTCTACAGGAGGGAGTCGGGGGAGGTTCCTAGGCACGCGCTCTACAGGTGGCACATACTAGACCCCATAAGGTTCAGGAGCGACCTGAAGGTGACTATTCAAGCCTTAGGATGGTATCCTGACCGTAAATTCCAGCCTCTTACTGACGATATTGCTTCCGTCGCATACTGGTATCAGACTGAGCCCCACGCATCATTCCCGAGACTTCCTTCCGTGGAGGAACGCTGGTCAAGATAAGGCCTCGCCACGCGAACCGTGGACTGTGAAAACCTTCATTTTTTTAAAAAAAAACAAATAGATACTTTATTTTCCAGTTATTTCTTCAACTTCCTTCCTGCCTTTCTCCAGCTCCAGAGCCTGCTGCCTGTCTATTTTCAGTAGGAGGGCTTGGAATTCTCCTACGTGAGTCTTCTCCTCCTTAGCTATGTCCAGCAGAACCTTCTTTATGTCCTGGTTGCCAACAGACTGGGCAAGCTGCTCGTAAAGGCTTACCGCGTCTAGTTCAGCTATTATTGCTACACGGAGAACCTGCTTATCGATCTCTTTTTCCCCAACCCTCCCTAAATCTACAGGAACCTTTGAAATCATCTTAATCCTATTGAGCAGCGGTTTCTTTTAAGTCTTTACGAGAAAAATCTAAAGATTGGAAACGTTAATGTTTTAAACACCTATTTCAACAGATATTTAGCTACCCATTCTATCATTTTCTCTTTATGCACGCCGGGGCATTCATGACCCATCCCAGGGTAGACTGCAAGCTTCTCGGTAGAACCAGTATAGACTCCAACTACTTGTTTCATTTTACTATTTCCTCCATACCAGCTATCGGGTTACATCTCATCTTAACCGACTCGACGCTAGTGCCCCGTACTTCTATTTCATCCCTTAACTAGGAAGTTTTGGGAGAAGAATGTTTAAATGGATCATCTGAGCATAATCCTTTCCCCGGTAACAATGTAAACTATTGACTCCCCTATGTACGTTGCGTGGTCGGCTATTCTCTCGAGATACCTTACCACTAGAACGCTGGAGATTATACACTTGGTTACGGCTGATGTTTCACCAATCAGCTCATCCAGGAACTTAAAATACATCTCGTCAACTTGTTTTTCTAATTCGGAGAGAGTTTTAGCCATTTTTACATCACGAGTCTCAAGCATATCCACGCTTATTTGGATCATCTTTAACACTTTCGCCGCCATATCCTTAACATGGTCTCTAATCCAGTCTTCACAAAGCCCCAATCCATCAAGCTTTTCGTAGATCTGCGATATGTCTAGTGCATACCTACCGTATCTGGCTAAGTTGTACGATATTTTCATGTATGATTTTAAAAGCCGCAGGTCTGATGCAACCGGTTGAAACCTTGCAATCAGCTCGAAAACCTTGTCTTCAACCTTGTCAGATGTTGAAACCAAAATATCGGATGTTTTTTGAACTTTCGAGTAGGTGCTTACCCCATTAACATATCCTTCAAGAGATATGGAGATTGCTTCGTGAGCAAGATCGTCCATTCGAATAAGCATACTTCTAACCTGCTCCAAACCTGAGTCAATAAGTCTAGCCATTTTTTACCACCTATCCAAAGCCTCCAGTTATATATTTCTCGGTCAATTCATTCCTCGGATTCTCGAAAATCTGTCTAGTGGGCCCGTACTCTATCAATTCCCCCAGATAAAGGAAAGCAGCGTGATCCGAGACGCGCGCAGCTTGGTGAACGTTGTGAGTGACTAATATAACAGTGTATTTTTCAGAGAGTTTCTGCATCAACGTTTCTATCTTTGCAGTAGCAATTGGGTCGAGAGCGCTGCATGGCTCGTCTAGAAGTATAATTTCCGGATTGACTGCAAGAGCTCTCGCGATGCAAAGCCTCTGCTGCTGTCCACCTGAAAGAGTAAACGCACTATCGTTTAATCTATCCTTAACTTCATCCCAAAGTGCAGCCTCTTCAAGGCTCCTTTTCACGATCTCAGTAATATTACTCCCACTTGCCATACGGTGAATCTTAACCCCGTAGGCAACGTTTTCAAATATTGTTTTCGGAAGCGGGTTTGGCTTTTGAAACACCATTCCAACCCTTCTCCTTAATTCATACACGTTTGTGTTTTCATCATAAATGTTTTGACCATCGATATATACTTCACCTTTAGTGCGGCACCCACCGATGATTTCGTTCATCCTGTTAATTGCCCTTAACAAAGTGCTTTTTCCACACCCTGATGGACCCATTATGGCTGTTACAGTATTTTCCTTAATTTTAAGGCTTACGTTTTTCAACGCGTGATTGTTTTTAAACCACACGTTTAAATTTCTTATTTCTACCTTAACCACGGTTGTTTCCTCCTATAGTAGACTCTGTAGACTATGGCTGCGACAGCTATTGAGACGACGATCAAGAAAAGAACTATGGCTATCCCGAAGACCCTAACGGGAGACTCTCCTAAGACAGTAATTTTTACGAAAAGGTTGAAAGCCAAGGCCATTATAGGCTCCAATGGCGATTTGGGTAAACCTCTAGTTACTAAAACACATGATGTAAAAAGTATGGCTGCAGTTTCTCCAGCTACTCTTGCCATCCCTAAGAGAACGCTGGTAATAATTCCAGGGGCTGCGGCGGGAATGACCACGGAGCGTATAGCCTTCCATTTGGACGAGCCCAGTGCTAAAGCAGCCTCTCTAAAGGCGTTTGGAACCATTTTAAGTGCTTCCTCCGTCCCCCTAACTATTATCGGGAGCATCATCAACATCAAGGTTAACCATCCAGCTGCCAAGGATATCCCAAGCCCAAGCAACCTTGAAAAAAACGTGTACCCAAACAATCCTATAACAATCGATGGTACTCCCGCCATATTGTTGAATGCCTGATCAATAATACGTGTAAACCTTCCTCGAGACGAGTATTCCACGAGATATATTGCTGCCAAAACACCGATTGGGGCGGTTACTCCAACCGCGCCTATCAGTAAATAAAGAGTTCCGACCACCATTTCAAAAATTCCACCCTGCAAAACGCTTGTAGTTAAAAGTTCCCATCTGAGAGTGCTGATGCCTGTTGAAAGAACTAGGATTATCCAAAACAGTGCAGCCAAGCATATTAATACAGGTATTCCAAGAACCGTGAAAAAGACTTTTTCTTTAATCTTGCTCGTCATTTTATACCACCTTTAAATTTTGATTCTCTCATAACTATTACGTCCGCTAACGTGTTTACAATAAACGTTATTGCGAACAAGATTAACCCTAGGCCGAATAAGGCACTGTATTCAAGGCTTCCTACAGCAGCCTCTCCCATTTGCATAGCTATGACGGCAGTAATCGGGTATACTGGTGACAGAAAGTTCCAAGGTGGTTCTGGGATTACTGCTACGTTTCCTACAACCATCAGCACTGCCACTGTCTCGCCTATTGCTCTTCCAAATCCTAGCATGATGCTTGCAATTATTCCGGATTTAGAAACCGGTATTACCACGGTTTTTATCGTCTGCAGTTTTGTCGCGCCAAGCGCTAAAGCGGCTTCCCTATACTCCTTTGGGACTGCAGATATGATTTCACCCGAAACTCCAATGATAGTTGGAATAGACATTATTGCAAGCAGTATAGAGGCGGTGAGCGCTACTGTTCCGGTGGGTATCCCGAAGAAAGAGGCCACTTGTGGGGCTAAGAAGACAATTCCAATAAAGCCATATATTATTGACGGGATAGAGGCAAGGAGTTCAAGCAATGATTTAACTAAATCCCTAAATGTAAATGGCAGAACCTCCACTATGAATATTGATGTAGCGACCCCAAGAGGAACCGCTATGACTAGAGCAGCAGACACCACCATTAAGGAGCCGTATATCAACGGAAAAGCACCGTAAAGGCCCGCGTTAGTTTCCCAAATCTTGCCGATTATGAAATCTATTCCGAACGTAAAGAAGGCTTGCGCGCCTTCTCTGACTAGGAACATCAACATTAATAAAATGAAAAGTATTGAAGACGATGCGCATAGAAAGAGGATAACAACTATAGGCTCCTCTCTAACGGTTTTAAGAAGAAATTTCACCTTATGTGTTAGAGGGTTCATGATTCAGCCTCATCTACTTTACATTACGGAACGGGAAACACGTAGGGAAGCTTTAAGTGGCCGTTTGCCTCAACTATTCTTTGTCCCTCTTCACTTCTTACGAAGTCTATAAACCTGTCGACTAGAGAACCACTCTTCGGCTGTCCGTTTGTAATAAGATATAGGTATCTTGAAACCGGGTAGTCCCCCTTAACAATAGAAGCAGTCGTCGGATAGACGTATGGTTTTCCAGGCTCCTTAGCTAAGGATACAGCATGCATTTTTTCGCTTAGAAAGCCGAAGCCAACATAGCCTATTGAGTAGGGCGTGGTTTCAACCTTTGTTCTCACAGCGGGGTTACTCGGCTGCACACTTGCACGCACCGTCACGTTATATTTCCAGGGGTGCATCACGTATTCTTCGAAGGTGCCTCTTGTGCCTGATCCTGGCTCCCTAACAATTACAACTATCTCCCTGCGCGGCAATCCCTGTTTAACCTCATCCCAGTAAGTATATATTCCGGCGAAAATCTTGCCTACTTCTTGAAGAGTAAGGCTTAACGGATAGCTGGAGTTCGCTACCGAGGGGTGAACAACCACGACTACAGCATCCAGGGCTATCGGATGCAGCCATAGGTCAACTCCCTTGTTTTTAGCGTTATCTATTTCAGTGCTTCTCGGGTCTCTCGAAGTCATCCCAATGTCGACCACACCATCTATGATGTTGCTGAAACCAACTCCAGAACCACCGCCTTGAACAGTTATGGTGATTCCCGGATACTTGTTCATCAAACTAATGGCACAAGCGTTAGCTATCGGTAATACTGTTGTAGAACCTGAAATGGTTATACGGGCGCTTCGCCAAGCATAATCTTCTTCAAATTCTTTCAGGGCGGCTTCCAATTCCTGTAATCTAGCTCCTTGTGTAACATTGTTCACGTAGTATCCTATAACGAGGCCTATTACTGCTATTATAGCCATCATCCCTATCGTTTTACCTTTCATCTTTCATCCTCCTCCGGCGCGAAG
>FMJZ01032439.1_pt1 | contig 27832 bp, 25 predicted proteins | sample 1987881 | NCBI WGS metagenome assembly FMJZ01 (sample SAMEA4378227, study PRJEB15110) | soil metagenome | biome: soil; feature: Field; material: Soil | place: India | collected 2015-03-11 | depth 0 m
TAACCCCATTTCGGTAAGATTATTTTTGATTTAAATCGAGTTCTTGATTTTTTTCAAAATTTGAATATAATTCTTTTCTATGGAAAAAATTCATATATCAATTGCAGCAGAGGAATTATTCAGGATAGGTCCTTTACCTATAACTAACTCGTTGCTTGTAACATATCTTACGATTTTATTGTTTATCATTATTGTAATTCTGATAAGGGCGAAAAAGAATATCATACCTGTGGGAATACAGAATGTGGTGGAATATATTATGGAGTATTTTTATAATCTTATTTGCGAAGTCTTTGGCAGTGAAGAAAGAGGTAGGAAGTTCTTTCCGTTGATAATGACGATATTCTTATTTGTTTTGATAATCAATTGGTTCGGGCTCTTGCCCGGTGTTGGTTCTATCGGATTTTACCGGGAAAAAGCAGTTCAATCTGAAAATATTGAACATAAAGAGGTTTCGGGGGAACCAGCACACGAGGCTGAAATCCATAAACACAAGGAATTTATCCCTTTGTTCAGGGGTGCTTCAGCCGACCTGAATACCACGCTTGCCCTGGCATTGATATCTGTTATCTTCACCCAGATTTATAGTATTCAAATACTTGGGTTCAAGGGATTTATTAAACGATTCATAAAATTAAAAAATCCGATAATGTTTTTTGTTGGAGTACTTGAGTTGATTGCGGAGATTGCAAAAATCATTTCATTCTCTTTCCGTCTTTTTGGGAATATTTTTGCAGGTGAAGTTCTGCTGACCGTAATGCTATTTTTATTACCTTTTGTTGTCCCACTGCCATTTCTTGCACTTGAGATTTTTGTAGGTGTGATTCAGGCAGTGATATTTTCTCTTCTTACTTTGTTTTTTATAAAGGTTGCAACTACTGAAGAGGAACATTGAAACCTCCGCCTTCATCCTCCCCCAAAAGAGGAGGAGATTGACGGGGGTGAAAGGAGGAATTATTATGGAACCAGCAACAATGAAAACAATTGCTGCAGCACTGGCAATAGGGCTTGGTGCGATAGGACCCGCTCTGGGAATCGGATTTATAGGTGCAAAAGCTACTGAGGCCGCAGGTAGGAATCCTGAGGCAACCGGTAAGATACAAACATTTTTTATTCTTGCCCTGGCATTTGCTGAGGCGATAGCTATCTATGCCCTGGTCGTGGCATTGATAATCAAATTCTTGTAATTATGGAAGCCCTAACCAAGCTTGGTATAAATCCCTTACTCCTCATTGCCCAGATTGTAAATTTTCTATTGCTATTATGGATTTTGAATAAATTTCTCTACAAACCTATTTTAAAACTCTTCAGAGAACGATCCAGCAAGATAGAAGATGGAATAAAAACCGCAGAGACCTTGAAAAAACAGGCTGCGGAAGCTGATGAAAGACATCGTCAGTTAATTGAAGAGGCGAAGAAAGAGGCACATCGTATAATAGAGCAAGCGACAAAATTGGGTGATGAGGAAAAAAAGAAAATAATTGAGATTGCTAATGAGGAATCACGTAAAATCGTGGAGCGGACGATGCAGGAGATTAAAGCGGAAAAGCAGAATATTATGGCAGAGATAAAGAAAGAAGTTGGTGAGATGGTCGTTACACTCAGTGCGGATTTGATAAGAAAGAAATTGGATGAGAAATCTCAGAGGTCATTGATTGAAGAGGCGATAAAAGAAGTGGAGAAAGAACTTGAGAAGGCAGCGACAAGAGGATAATGCGCCAACAAGATTGGCGGACGAAATGCCCGATAAGGATATTGAAAAAATACTCTCTGAATTGGAACTTGTAGATTCTTCTTTTCGTTCTTCACCTAAACTGCGTGGTTACCTTGAAAATCCGCGGATTTCTTTCACGGATAAACAAAAGACCTTAAGAAACCTGTTCAAAGACTATATTGGTGCCCAAACCTATGATTTTGTCTTCTTGCTCCTCCGCTGTAATGCATTATCAAGTTTGAGTGAAATATTGAGAAATTACAAACGCACAAGGGTTGAGACAGGTATTTTAGAAATCGAAGTAAAGACCGCGGTTCCCCTGACAAATGAAGAGAAAGAAATTTTGTATAAAAAATTTTCTGAGAAATTGAAAAAACCGGTGAGTATTAAAAATATCATTGATCCCGAAATAATAGGTGGAGTGGTGGTTAAGAGTGGGGATATTATGATTGATGCAAGTTTGAAATCAAGGATTACAGAATTGCTGAAAACCATAAAACAGGGATAGATTATGAGTCAGGATATAAAGACAAAATTATTAAAAGAATTAAAGAAAGATATATTTGAGTTTGAAAAGAAGGTAAAAGTAGAGAGGGTGGGCACGGTGATTGAGATTGGAGATGGTGTTGCCCACATCAATGGACTTCAGGACTGTTTTGCTTCAGAGATGCTTGAATTCCCGAATGGTATATATGGTGTTGCGCTTAATCTCCTTGAAGACCGCATCGGTGCAATTGTGCTGGGTGATTATGAGAAGATTAAAGAAGGTGATGTAGTAAAAGGAACCGGCAGAATCCTTGAGGTTGGTGTTGGAGAAAATCTTATTGGTCGCGTTATAAACCCCCTCTGTGAATCACTTGATGGCAAAGGACCGGTGAAGCCCGCAACTTACTATCCGGTCGAAAAGATTGCTCCAAGAGTGATATTGCGTGAGGGTGTAAACACACCTCTACAAACAGGTATCAAGGCAATTGATAGTATGATTCCAATTGGCAGGGGACAGCGGGAATTGATAATAGGTGACCGTCAGACCGGCAAGACCGCAATTGTGATTGATACAATACTCAATCAGAAAGAGGAAAATGTAATCTGTATCTATGTGTCAATCGGTCAAAAAGAGTCAAAACTGGCAAGGATTGTTTCTGAACTGGAAAAATATGGGGCAATGGACTGGACAATTGTCGTTGGTGCCTGCTCTTCGGACCCGGCATCTTTGTGGTATATCGCACCATATGCGGGTTGTGCAATGGGTGAATATTTTATGGACCAGGGAAAGGATGCCCTTGTCATATATGACGACCTTTCAAAGCATGCCTGGGCATATCGTCAGATTTCTCTGCTATTGAGAAGACCGCCAGGCAGAGAAGCATATCCAGGAGATATCTTCTATCTTCATTCACGACTATTAGAACGTGCAGCAAAACTGAATAAAGAACACGGCGGTGGTTCATTAACTGCCCTGCCGATAATTGAGACCCAGGCCGGTGATATAACTTCATATATCCCCACCAATGTGATTTCAATCACGGATGGTCAGATATATCTTGAACCTGAGTTATTCTATCAAGGCATAAGACCAGCAATCAATGTTGGACTTTCTGTATCAAGGGTGGGTTCAAGTGCTCAGATAAAGGCGATGAAAAAGGTTGCGGGTAAATTGAGACTTGACCTTGCTCAGTATCGTGAAATGGCTGCATTTGCCGAATTTGCAAGCGACCTTGATGAGGCAACCCGCAAACAATTGACCCGAGGCAAGGTGATGACCGAGATTTTAAAACAGGGACAATATGTACCGATGTCCGTGGAAAAACAGGTGATGATAATCTACGCCGGCATTTCCGGCATGCTCGACGATATTTCAATTGATAAGATTAAGAAATTTGAAGATGAATTTTTAAGATATATGGATACATCTCATCCTGATATTGGAAGAAAGATAAAGGAAACCAAAGACCTTGATGAAGAAACAGAGAAAAAATTGAGTGCAGCAATCTTAGAATTTAAAGGGTTGTTCATTAGGTAATGACTGGAATTTGGCATTTAAGACTTGTTCGGGATTGGGTGCGTAGATTAGATTGGTGGATTAGAATTTAAACAGTTATGTCTTCGGTCCGTGAGATAAAAAGACATATCAAATCTGTAAGCAACATCAAGAAGATTACAAAAACTATGCAGATGGTCGCTGGTGCAAAGATGCAGAAATCCCTTTCTGCGCTATTATCTTCAAGACCCTATGCCCAGCTTGCTTGGAATCTCTTGTTAAATCTTGCACCTAAAACTGAGCGTGAACTTCATCCATTGTTGCAGAAAAGGGATATAATGAATACTTTGATTGTCATTATCACATCAGACCGTGGACTCTGTGGTTCCTTTAATATGAACATAATTGGTGAGGCATTGAAACAGATTAAGAACAAAGAAACCTGTTCTATACTTGCAGTCGGCAGGAAAGGAAGAGATTTTTTTATCCGTCGTGGGTATAAAGTTATTGCTGAATTTACCGGTCTTGGTGCACCGGTTCCTTTTATCAGCATTACACCAATTTCTCAGATTATTATTGATGAGTTTGTAAAAGGTAATGTTGATGAAGTAAAACTTGTATATAGTAATTATATATCAAATGTAGTCCAGCGTCCGACCGTCTTACAGTTATTACCATTTCAACAGGAACAACCTGAAGAGAGATTCCTTGCCCAGTTTATATATGAGCCTTCACCATCTGAAGTCGTAGCAACACTGCTCCTCAGGATAATTGAATACAAGATATATGCAGCAATCCTTGAATCCCAGGCATCTGAATTTTCAGCAAGAATGATGGCGATGAAGAATGCAACAGAGAATGCTGAAAATCTCATTCAAAGTCTTACCCTTTCTTATAACAAAGCCCGACAGGAAGGTATTACAAAAGAATTGACAGAACTTTCTACCACCAAGGCAGTTATTGAAAGTTTGGGGAAATAGGATATGAAGATTTTATACACTGATTACAATGTTTTGACTATCTACAAAGGCAAGAAAAAAGTGAGAATCCCTTTTCATGCATCCTTTATTAAAGGAGGATATAGGAGGATTCTAAAATGTTCAGCGAAAGTAATCGGGGAGGTTGAGATTTTATGAATAAAGGAAGAGTTTTGCAGGTGATAGGACCTGTCATAGATGTTGAATTTAATGAAAAATTACCTGAGATTTATGGTGCATTGAAATTGACTTTGAAAGATGGCGACCTCATCCTTGAAGTTCAGCAACACCTTGGATACAATGTTGTGCGAACAATTGCAATGGGACCAACCGAAAATGTTGCACGGGGAATGGAGGTAATTGATTTAGGTGAACCGATAACTGTTCCGGTTGGTCCGGAGACACTTGGAAGGTTATTCAATATTCTTGGTGAACCACTTGATGAAAAAGGTCCGGTCAATGGGAAATTGCGCAGACCTGTGCACTGTAAACCACCAGCATTTAAGGAACAATCAACGAATGTTGAAATCCTTGAGACCGGTATAAAGGTTATAGATTTGATCGCACCCATAATGAAAGGGGGAAAGGTTGGACTATTCGGTGGGGCAGGTGTTGGTAAAACGGTTGTTGTAATGGAATTAATAAGGAATATCGCAATTGAACATGGGGGTGTATCTGTATTTGCCGGAATTGGTGAGAGAACAAGGGAAGGGAATGATTTGTATACAGAAATGACTCGCTCCGGCGTTATCAACAAAACAGTTCTGGTCTTCGGTCAAATGAACGAACCCCCAGGCGTAAGGGCAAGGGTTGGATTGACTGCTTTGTCGATGGCTGAGTATTTCAGGGATATAGAACACAAGGATGTATTGTTATTTATTGATAATATCTATCGCTTCACTATGGCGGGTTCAGAGGTATCAGCATTGCTGGGCAGGATTCCATCAGCAGTCGGTTATCAGCCAACACTTGCTACCGAGATGGGCGAGTTGCAGGAACGTATCACCTCTACAAAACATGGTTCAATCACATCTGTCCAAGCAGTATATGTACCAGCAGATGATTTGACTGACCCTGCACCGGCAACGACATTCGGGCATCTTGATTCAACTATTGTCTTATCAAGACCGATTGCCGAGTTGGGAATCTATCCTGCAGTTGACCCGCTTGATTCAACTTCTACAATCCTTGACCCGAGATTTGTTGGTGAAGAGCATTACAATGTAGCAAGGGGTGTGCAGAGAGTATTGCAAAGATATAAAGATTTGCAGGATGTGATTGCAATCTTGGGCTTTGAGGAACTTTCTGAAGAAGACAAGCTTACCGTAACGCGAGCAAGAAAAATTCAAAAGTTTTTGTCCCAGCCATTCTTTGTTGCCGAGACATTTACAGGCAGACCAGGACAATATGTACCATTGAAAGATACAATAAAGGCATTCAAATCAATACTTGAAGGTGCGTGTGATGAATTGCCTGAACAGAGTCTCTATATGTGTGGGGGATTAAATATATAGCAGATGAAATTTCGGTTAGAGATTGTAACACCTGAACGTCTTCTATATTCAGAAGATATCGATGTTCTCACCGTTCCAACAGTTCAGGGTGAGATTAGTATCCTTGCAAAACATGTGCCTTTGGTTAGTATAATAAGCCCGGGTGAGATAAAGATAAAAAAAGGTAGTGAGACTGAATTTATTGCAATTACCGGCGGATTTGTCCAGGTTTTACCGCATAAGGTGATTATCCTTGCTGATGCTGCTGAACGCGCAGAAGAGATTGACCTTGAAAGGGCAATGAAGGCAAGGGAGCGGGCACAGAAGTTAATGGAAGAGAAGAGAGGGGATAAGATTTCCCACGCGGAGGCAATGGCATCATTCCAGCGTGCCCTGGTGAGGATAAAGGTTGGCCAGCGGAAAAGAAAGAAATAATAGTTAAATAAATCTATAAATAAATTCTACCCGATTGTTCTTTTCATTAAAGCATTTTTCTATCTGGATTATTTATAGCAATCTTTATGTTATTCTTATTCTGCATTTTATTAAAATCGTAAATTTTGGAGTTAATCCGTAAGGATTTTATAAAAGGCTCACGCCTTAACATTAAAGAGATAAAAGGCTAACGCCTTAACTCCAGGTATTCAATATCTACGAATCTCAAATGGATTCTGCCATTGAGTATGAATAATCCGGTTTAAAATTAGTATGTCTTGACAGGCATTAAAAATTCAGTATTATAGCAGTTAATGATTAAAGAATACTGGCATACTCTTTCCATAGATGCGGTTTTTGAATCTTTAAAAACCGATGCTTCTGGATTGAATTCTGAAGAGGCACGCTTACGCCTTGAAAGATTCGGGCCAAATGAGATAAAAGAAGCAAAAAAGAAGACCCCATTTGCAATGCTCCTCGGACAGTTCAAGGACTTTATGATCTTGATTCTTATTGCTGCAGCAATAATCTCAGGCATCGTGGGTGAGCCATTAGATACGATTGCAATAATCGTTATAGTGATTCTCAATGGCATCATCGGATTTATCCAGGAATATCGTGCAGAGAAGGCGATTGAGGCACTTAAAAAAATGGCACAGGCAAATGTAAATGTCAAAAGGGATGGTGCCATTCATTCCATACCGATAAATGAATTAGTCCCCGGTGATATTGTCTTGCTTGAGGCAGGGAATATTGTGCCTGCAGATATACGTCTTATTGAAGTTGCACAATTGAAGATTGATGAGGCACCATTGACCGGAGAGTCAATACCAGTGGAAAAATCAGCCAAGCAATTTCACGAAACATCTTTGCCCCTTGGTGACCGGAAGAATATTGCTTATAAGGGAACGATTGTAACCTATGGTCGTGGTCTGGGTGTGGTTGTAGCAACCGGGATGGAAACTGAATTGGGTAAGATTGCCAAGATGCTTCAGGAAGGGGATGAAGGCAAAACACCTTTGCAAAAAAGATTAGCAAACTTTGGAAGATGGCTTACCATTATTTGCCTTATTATATGTGCTATTGTTTTTGTATTGGGAATTCTTAGAGGCGAATCACCGAGCTTGATGTTTTTGACGGCAGTGAGTTTAGCAGTAGCGGCAATCCCTGAAGCTTTACCAGCGGTTATAACAATTTCTCTTGCTTTGGGTGCAAAGAAAATGGTAAAAGAAAATGCCTTGATACGAAAACTATCTGCTGTAGAGACGCTCGGTTCAGTGACCTACATCTGTTCAGATAAAACAGGAACTCTTACTCAAAATAAGATGATTGTGCGTGAGATTTTTATTAATAATAAAATTGTCAGAGAAGATGATTTTGTTGATTATGCAGAAAAGAATCCTGAATTCTTTCTTGCCCTTGCTTTGAGCAATGATGCCCAGTATGATAAGGACGGAAAAATTATTGGAGACCCGACCGAGACTGCTCTCTGTGTTGCGGCACATAAAGCAAAATATGATAAACGTGAGTTAATAGAAAAACATCCCAGGATTGCAGAAATTCCGTTTGATTCGGAAAGAAAATGTATGACCACAATTCATAAAATGGCAGATGGTAAAATTGTTTCATTTACCAAAGGAGCAATTGATTCTATTTTGGAGAAGTCCGTGGGAGTGTTGAGCGACGGTAAGGTTATTAAAGATATGGAATTTCTTAACCGGGCAAATCTAAAGATGGCTTCAGATGGTTTAAGGATTCTAACGATTGCAATGAGAGAATGGGAGCGATTACCCGCAAATTTGCATCCGGCAAATATTGAAGACAAATTAATAATCCTTGGACTGGTGGGTATGATCGACCCGCCTCGTCCCGAAGTGAAAGAGGCTATTCAACAATGTAAGACTGCTGGAATAATACCGGTAATGATAACTGGAGACCATCCAGTAACTGCGCATGCCATTGCTCGACAACTTGGAATATTCACAGATGATACCCATGCAGTAATGTCAGAAAAAGAACTTGATGCATTGCCTCTTGAGGCGTTTGAAAAAATGGTGGAGCATATCCGGGTATATGCCCGGGTTGCACCAGAACAAAAGTTGAAAATTGTTCAGGCCCTGCAGGATAAAGAACAATGTGTTGCTATGACCGGTGATGGCGTGAATGATGCCCCAGCGCTAAAACGAGCGGATATTGGTGTAGCGATGGGCATAATGGGAACCGAGGTGTCTAAAGAGGCTTCACATATGATTCTTCTTGATGACAATTTTGCGACGATTGTCAAGGCAGTCAAAGAAGGTAGAAGAATATTTGACAATATACGCAAATTTATTAAATATACAATGACAAGTAACTCTGGTGAGATATGGGTTATTTTTCTTGCCCCTCTATTAGGATTGCCAATTCCACTGTTACCCGTTCACATTCTCTGGATAAATCTTGTAACCGACGGCTTGCCAGGACTTGCTTTTGCTGCAGAACCATCAGAAAAGAATATAATGAATAGGCCACCAAGGCATCCAAAGGAAAGCATATTTGCCCATGGTCTTGGTCTTCACATTGTCTGGGTCGGACTTTTGATGGGTTTGGTTCCAATATTCACCCAGGCCTGGGCGCTAAAAATGGCAAATTTTCACTGGCAAACAATGGTGTTCACAATATTATGCTTGAGCCAATTGGGTCATTCTTTAGCAATAAGGTCGGAAAGGGAATCACTATTTACCTTGGGAATTTTTAGCAACAAACCACTAATTAGTGCTGTTTTGTTGACTTTTTTACTTCAAGTTGCTACGATATATGTGCCATTTTTAAATCCAATATTTAAAACCCAACCCCTTTCGTTGTTTGAATTGTTAATCTGTATTTGTCTCTCAATGGTTGTCTTTATTGCCGTAGAGATTGAAAAGTTAATAAAACGCCTTTTCACAAAAGTCTGAAATATGGGTAATAAAAATTCTATTTACAAAAAACCGAGCAAGAAAGGATTGTAAAATAAATTCACTAATACACAGTAATATGAAGATTACAAATTGACTTAACGGGGATTTTTAGATATAATTTAATGGGTATATAATGCGAATATTATTTTGCTGTTTGTTTTTCATCAGTTGTTCTGCATCTCTGAAAGAGTATAATTACAGTAATATTTTTGTCGGCGGAAAATGTGAGATAAAATTTTTTTGCCATAATGAATTACGGGCAAAAGAGATTCTGCAAGAAATTCACCGTGAACTAAAGGAAATAGATTCGCTATTGAATTATTTCTCACCCAGTAGTCTGGTAAGCGAAATAAATACCAAACATCGTGTCTGTCTGCCTATTGATATTAAAGAAATATTTGTGCTCAGCGATTCAATAGCGCGTTTGACCAATGGTTTATTTGATATCTCAATTGCGCCCCTTCTTGAGTTATGGGGTTTTTATGATAAAGAAAAGAAGGTTCCCACTAAACATGAAATTACACACGCAAAAGCTCTTGTCGATTATCGAAGGATAAAAATTAAAGCCGATACCATCATCATTCCGGCTAATATGAAGATTGACCTGGGTGGGATTGCCCAGGGATTTGCGGCGGACCGGGTGGCTGATATTCTAAGAAACTATGATATCAAATCGGCGATTATCAATATTGCGGGTGAGGTATATGCGATTGGTAAATCTCCAAGGAATAGGCCTTGGATTGTAGGAATAAAACATCCCCGGCAGGAAGGAGTGATTGAAAAAGTCGGATTGATTGATTGTGCGTTATCAACCTCGGGTGATTATGAAAAGTTCTTTATTGTTAATGGAGTCCGTTATGCCCATATCATAGATCCAAGAACTGGTTATCCGGCGCGGGATTTTGCTTCTGTTAGTATATTTGCAGAGAGTGCAACCTTTGCGGATGGTATCGCAACTGCGGTATCTGTAATGGGTGCAGAGCAGGGCAAAAAGTTTCTTGACTCTCTGGGGATTAAAGGTATAATATACTATGAAAAAGATAATAGACTTGAAAGGCTTGCAACAGAATGAAGGTTGAAGCAAGATACTACGAAGTCTTTGAAGGTTATGTCCAGTGTAAACTCTGCCCCCACCTGTGCAAGATTTTGCCAGGTAAAAAAGGGATCTGTCGTGCTCGTATAAATGAAGAAAACAAACTCTGGGCGATTGATTATGGCGAAACAACCTCAATTGCCTTGGATCCGATAGAAAAAAAACCATTGTACCATTTTTATCCCGGTTCTCAGATTCTCTCTATTGCCTGTAATAGTTGTAATATGAAGTGTCCATTTTGTCAGAACTGGGAGATTTCACAAATGGATGTAAATACTGAATATCTTTCACCTGAAATGCTCGTGAAGATTTATAAAGAACACCCATCCTTAGGCGTCTCATACACCTACACCGAACCATTAATGTGGTTTGAATATCTCCTTGATGCTGCAAAAGCAATAAGAGTTAATGGTGGAAAGAATGTCTTGGTTACAAATGGAATGATAAACGAAGAACCTTTGCGTGAACTTCTTCCTTTGATTGATGGAATGAATATTGACCTAAAGACAGTCAATCCTGAAGTGTATAAAAAGAAATTAGGCGGGAGTTTAAACACTGTTAAAAGAACAATTGAAATTGCACATAAATCCTGCCACATAGAAATAACAAACCTAATTGTGACCGGGTTAAATGATAAACCTGATGAGATAGATGCACTCATTGATTATGTTGCGGGTGTGAATTGTGAAATTCCTCTGCATTTTTCCCGCTATTATCCGAACTACAAATATGCAAAACCACCCACGCCGACTGGTACTCTCTTTGATGCTTATGAAAAGGCGAAGAAAAAATTGAAATATGTCTATCTTGGCAATATCCCTGGCGAAGATGGGTCTAATACCTATTGTCCAAAATGTAATACATTATTGATTGAACGGATGTATTTCAGGGCACTGATTAAAAATTTAAAAGCGTCCAATTGTGCCCAATGTGGGGAAAAGATAAATATCATTTTATGATAGTTTTCAATATTATTATGGATTTGTTAGTGCCGATTCGGGATTTAATTGTAAGGAGGTAAACTATGGCCGCAAAAAGAAGATTATCAACAATAATCTTAGGAATAATCATTGGTGGTATTATCGGTTCGGCGCTATCCCATTTTCTGGGTAGTATTTTCCCCCCCGGACCCGTAAAAAATTTTTTCTTTAATGCCTTAAAGATTGGTTTTTCAACCGTCCATATAAATCTTGGATTTATCGCCCTTTCCTTGGGTCTCTTTTTTAATATTACAATCTTAACAATTGTCTTTGTATTTGTTTTGATTTATTTGCTCCATAAATTATAGTAAACGATTGAGATATTATTTATTTAATGACTACTAATTTGGCATATCTTTAACTTTTTGTTTGCCTTTTCTAATTTATAGGAGATATCCCTGCGGGTAGATTGATCAATCCTTTTACAATCTTTTTGCCCAAGATATCGGTCACACCGAATAATATCTCAATGAATCTTTTCTGAATCTGCTGGCCGGGATTATTTGTCCGCGCAATTTATAAGCACCAACATTCCATTGACTTCCATAAGGTTTTGATAAGAGATTGAAATCATCTGATAATCCATTATGGTTGTCTAAATAAAGACCTTCTCCAACATCTATTATATGATGGATATGGTAGTACCGGATTGTGAGATAGATGAATGATTGACTCGCAGGATTTGCATTAATTCCTACTTTTAAATTCGAAACGGAGATATGCGATTTACTTATAGCAATTATCAAACCTAATGTTTTAATTTCATCTCAGAAGAATTCTCAAGTGGGGTCTACTTTGTTAGAATAATAACAGTGGAATCAACAGCAATCAAAAAAATTGTTATTATTCGCCAATAGTAAAATTATAGGTTGATGGGTCAAATAATTGTATTTTGCCCTTAAATTTATCAAAACGATAACTTGTTATTCCGGTGTTTAGGTGTAACGCCTCCGTACTAAAATCACTTTCGCAGTTCTTATTGAAAAATAGGCAAGAATCTGTAGGGACATTAAGGTCATAGCAAAGTATGTTCCGAAAATGAGTAATATCCTTCTTCGGTAATGATTATGTGGTCAATGACTCGTATTCCGATTATATCACCTGCATTTTTTAATCTTTCGGTTATCTTTAAATCATCTTCAGATGGTTTTAAGACTCCACTGGGATGGTTGTGGATTAAAAATAATCCACTTGCATTTTCTATTATTGCAAATTTAAAAACCTCCCTGGGATGGGTTAAACTCGCATCAAGGATTCCCTTAGAAATTGTAGTATCCTTCAAAAGAGAATTCTTTCCGTCAACTACTGCGACCTTGAATAATTCCTGCTTTAGACTACCGATGAGTGGAGCATAGTAGTCGTATAGGTCCTCAGGTTTCGTAAATTTTACTGTTTTTTCCTGTTTTTTTGAATATGAACGCCTGCCTGCTTCAAGCGCGGCAAGAATTGTGATAATCTTTGCCCTTCCCAATCCCGGGATTTTCAGGTTTTCAATTTCTTTTACAGATTTTTCGGCGAGTTTTTTCAAACTTCCAATCTTTGATAATATCTCTTTTGCAAGGTCAAGTGCTGAACGATTTTTTACACCTTTACCAATGACAATAGCAAGTAATTCTGCATCACTCAAAACATAACTTCCCTGTTCATAAAATCTTTCTCTGGGTCTTTCATTCTCAGGCCAGTCTTTAATCTTCATTGGTAAATTTTATTTGGCATTGATGATGTGTATTAAAAAAGATTGCGCAAATGCTACGAATCACTTCATTAAAGTAGCCTTAAGCACAAATCCCGCAAGAGTTATTGAGGATGTTGCCATAAGTTTTATCAAAATATTCAAGGAAGGACCCGATGTATCCTTAAATGGGTCACCGACTGTATCACCGACAACCGCCGCCTTATGCTCTGGTGAACCCTTACCACCTAAATTTCCCTTTTCAATATACTTCTTGGCATTATCCCAGGCACCGCCACTGTTTGCCATCATTAATGCCACAACAAATCCAGATATCAGGGCACCCGCAAGTATTCCAACAACACCACTCGGTCCTAAAAATATTCCCACGATGAGCGGTGAAAAGATAGCCAGAAGCGAAGGTAGTATCATCTCTTTCTGGGCTGCCTTTGTGCAGATGCTCACCGCATTGGCATAATCAGGTTTTGCTTTTCCATCCATTAATCCTTTTATTTCTTTAAATTGGCGTCGGACTTCAACAACAATCATTCCTGCTGCCCTGCCTACTGCCTTTAATGTGAGAGAACAGAATGCATATGGCATCATTGCACCGATAAATAATCCGGTGATAACCGCAGGATTAGCAATGCTTAAATCAAAATGCACTCCTGCAAGTTCAATCTGGTCGCGGTAGGCAGCGATGAGTGCCAAAGCGGTCAATGCGGCCGAGCCAATCGCGAATCCTTTACCGGTTGCTGCGGTGGTATTTCCCAGGGCATCAAGGGCATCGGTCCTTTGGCGTACCTCAGGTGGTAATCCAGACATTTGAGCATTGCCACCAGCATTATCCGCAACCGGACCATAGGCATCTGTAGCCAGTGTAATACCAAGAGTTGATAGCATTCCAACTGCGGCAAGGGAAACACCAAATAATCCTAAATTCGGATTGTGCAGACCACCACTCAAATAATATGCGCAAAGAACTGCTACTACAACCGCAATAACTGCGGGTGCAGTGGAAAGCATACCAACACTAATACCATTGAGAATAACGGTTGCAGGGCCGGTCTTTGAGCTATCTGATATGCTCCGTGTGGGTGAATAATTATCTGAAGTAAAGAACTCCGTATTAAATCCGATAAACACCCCTGCTGCAAGTCCAGCAAGGATTGCCCAATACAAACCAAAATGATCAGGAAGTAAATATTTTATTACAATTGCAGATATTATTGCAATCAGAATGCTTGAACTCCATATTCCGCGGCGTAGGGCAGTCAACAATGCTGACTGGGTTGCGTCTTCTTTTGTGCTCACCAGAAATGTGCCGATGATTGAACAGAGCACGCCCACCGTTGCCATTACCTGGGGAACTACGACACCCTGAATCCCAAGTCCCGCGGCAACTGCCAGTGCCATCGTAGCAATGATTGAACCAACATAGGACTCATACAAATCCGCACCCATTCCTGCAACATCACCAACATTATCACCGACATTGTCAGCAATAACCGCGGGATTGCGCGGGTCGTCCTCAGGGATTCCTGCTTCAACTTTGCCCACCAAATCAGCACCGACATCCGCAGCCTTGGTAAAAATCCCACCCCCAACACGGGCAAACAGAGCCTGGAAAGATGCACCCATACCAAAGCAGATCATTGTTGATGTAATATTCTGAATCTTCTGTGCCTCAGGTAGATTTCTATATATCCAGTTTAATAATACAAACCAGATGCTCAAATCTAATAAGCTCAGACCTACGACCACAAAACCCATCACGCCGCCCGCAGCAAATGCCACGCGCAGACCACTATTCAAACTCTGTCTTGCTGCATTGGCAGTTCGTGCTGAAGAATTCGTTGCCTGGATAAGTCCGATGAATCCGGATAATCCCGAGAAGAAACCACCTGTAATAAACGCAAATGGAACATATATCGGTAACATTCCACTCAATGCTATGATAAATAGAATAACAAAAACGACTGCAAAGAAAATTGTAACAACACCATACTGCCTCTTTATATATGCCCTCGCTCCTTCCCTTACTGCTCGGGCAATTTCGCGCATCACATCAGTTCCCTCGTCAAACTTTTTGACACTCAAAGATAGGTACCAAGCAAATAAAAGCGCAAGCACAGAACCAATTGGCGTTAGCCAGAATAATGGATGCATCGGACCTCCTTTTCAATATAATAATTGTGCATATTATATGGGGAAATCTGGAAAAATCAAGTGGTGAGCAGTATTTGTAGAAACTAATACAGGGTCAATCTCTCTTTTAAATAATCAGGTGAAAGTTTGCCATCCGCCACAAGTTTTCGTTTTGATTGTTCCATATCTTGCATACCGAATTGCCTTCCGGTTTGTATCACTGATTCAATTTGATAGACCTTTTGTTCGCGAATCAAATTACGCACTGCCTGGGTAGCGATTAAAATCTCAAAAGCGGCAACCCTGCCCAATTTGTCTCTCCTTGGATAAAGCCTCTGGGCAATTACACCCTGTAATGATTCTGATAATTGAACCCTTATTCGGTCCTGCTGATCAGCAGGGAAGACATCAATAACTCTGGTTACGGTCTTTGATGCACTTGATGTATGGAGTGTCCCGAAGACCAGATGACCGGTTTCGGCTGCAGTAAGGGCAAGACTGATCGTCTCTAAATCACGCATCTCTCCAACAAGGATGTAATCTGGGTCTTCTCTTAATGCACTCCTCAAAGCATTACTGAATGAGTGGGTATCAGAACCAACTTCTCTTTGGTTTACAACACAATTTTTGGATTTATGTATAAATTCAATTGGGTCTTCAATCGTTATTATATGTCCATCTTTATTGGTATTAATATAATCAATCATTGCTGCGAGCGTCGTTGATTTGCCACTTCCAGTGGGACCGGTGACGAGTATTAAACCATAATCAAGATCGATCAGTTCCTGCAGGACCTTTGGAAGTCCAAGTTCTTCCATACTTGGAATTCTTTCTGGAATCACTCTGAATACTGCACCGAGACCCTGCCTTTGATGGAAGACATTCACACGGAATCTACCAATGTCAGAAATATGGAGTGAAAAATCAAGTTCTCTTTCTTTCTCAAGAATCGATTTTTGCTCTTCACTCAATATTTCATAGACCAATTTGCAGATAATTTCAGGGGTTGCATCCTTTTCGTTCAATTTTTTCATTGAACCATGGATTCTAATCACGATTGGTGAACCAGCGCTCAAATGTAAGTCACTTGCATTTGATTCAATAGTATGTTTTAGTAATTGTTTGATTTCGGTCATAATTATTCTTTCTTTTCTGGTTGCATATATTTTATTGTGATATTTCCTTTAATTTTATAATTTTTTACATTCCCTTGCTCATCAATAAATTCAATATGCGCACCGTCTTCTGCGATATTAATATTAATCGTTCCAACAAAATTATCTTCACTTATAATTTTCTCAGATTGCTCGGCAAGGAAAAATTTGTCTAAAAGTTGCATTATCTTTGCCGGTTCGGCAGCCGATAAAACGATATCCCTTTTTGCAAATTCTTTAATTTTTTTAATCCCCTCAGTCTCGATAGGATTTCCGGTTGCAACATAAAGTTTCCCTTCTATTTCATATAATGGGATGATACAGTATTTGTATAACAAATTTTTAGGAAAAGAAAGAATCAATGTGCTATCTAACATTTCAGGTTTTAATTCAATGAAAGGTATTGAAACCTGTTCACTCAAGAGCCATATCAGTTCGCGTGGGTTTAAATACCCCAATTCAATTAGAATTTCACCTATTTTCTTTTTACTTTTTTCTTGAATTTTTAATGCCTCATTCAATTGTTCTTCAGTTATAATACCACTTTTTACCAATAATTCGCCAATACGCATTATATTGTTATACTCCTATCAGCTCAAAGACCTTTGCTTTCAATTCTTTTATTTCAATCGGCTTGGTTATGAATGCCGCTACTTTAGAAGTTTTAACAACAATATCATCCTCAAGGAGTTTATAGGCCGAGCATATCATTATTGGTATATCTTTATTTCTTTCCCTGATTCGTTCAATTACCTCAAATCCGTGGGTGCCGGGCATTTTTATATCGGTGATTAGCAGGTCAAAATTTTCTTTGGTTATGTATTTTATCACCTCTTTTCCGTTATCACACAACACGACCTCATAATCATCTTTTAATGCTTCATTGAGTAAGACTCTTATTGGTTCTTCATCATCAAGAATAAGTATTCTTTTCTTCATTTAGACCTCCTTCCAGACAGGGAGCCAGATTGATACCTTTGTTCCCTGCCTGAGTTTACTCTGTATTTCAATTTTGCCTTTATGGTCATCAACTATTTTTTTTACAATTGCAAGTCCAAGACCGGTGCCTCTTGGTTTGGTTGTAAAGAATGGTGTGAATATATTCTTTAAATCTTTTTCATCTATACCCTTACCATTATCTATTACATGGGTTATAAGATAGCCGTCTTGCATTTCAAAAGTAATTTTGATTACTCCATTTTCATCTATCGCTTCTACACTGTTCGTTATTAAATTGACAAAAAGACGACGGAGAGACTCTTCTTCACCCTGAACATTTGCTTCGTCACAATCTTCAAAAACTATTTTCACCTTTATGGTCTTAATTATATCGTTAATTAATTTTTTTAGATCTATCTTTTTGAGCTCTATTTTTTTGGAGCGCGCAAAGGTTAAAATATCATCAATGATATGATTTATCCGCTGGGTTCCTTTTCGAATTTCTTCAATATACATCTTTATCTTATCTTTATCACTAACATTCATTAACAACTGGGCAAAGCCGTCAATAGAAGTCAAAGGATTGCGAATCTCATGGGCAACCCAGCTCGCCATTTTACCGAGATAAGAGAGTCTTTCATTCTGCTTTACCTTTTCTTCAAGCCTTCTGATTTCAGACAGGTCTTTGAATATGAGCACGCAACCTGATATTTCTTTGTTCTGTGTTTCAAGAAGTGAAATATTAAAACCAATTGGAACCACATCACCGTTTTTGCTTAGAATTTCGACATCACCGCGAATTATTGGTTTTCCTGTTTTTATTGCCTGTTCCATCTTCTGCCATAAATTGTCGGAACCATTTATGCTTTTTATGTTATACCCAAGTAATTCTTCTTTTTTGTAGCCAAAGATCCTTTCTGCCTCAGGATTTAATGTCGTAATTATGCCGTCATTCTTGACGACCATTACTCCGCTTGCCACACTATTTATTATTCGCTCATTGTATAATCTCAATTCGACTTCTCTGGCGGTAACCCGTTCTACCTCTTTTTGTAATTCAATATTAAATTTTTCCAGTTCCTCTTTTTTTCTTAATTCCCTTCGTGTGGATTCCGCCCAGTAACTACTAACAAGGGAGATCACAAATAAAAATGGTATTCGGATTAAAAATCTTGAATCCAGAAATGAAATATTAGGGTATTCACGATGAATAAGCCAGGCGTATATAACACTGGCGACGATAGCGATAAAAAAACTACCGTTTAGACTCTGACTCACCGATGATATGAAAATAGCAAGGAAGTATATTAGATAAAAATCAGTCTGGATTCCTTCGGTCAAATATATCGCAAACGAAATTATGACAATATCAAACAAAAATGACAAGAATGAAAACCAGGGTCTGCTTGCGATTTTATCAGGGAGTCGGCTAAAAATAAGACTTATAATGAGATATATTAAGGCAACTATATAACCAGGTTCTCCGAAGTGTAGCCCTTTCTTTGAATATGTCATCACCAGGATTGTTGTTAGTATCAGGATGAGTCTGAGAAAGGCGAGTTTATTTTTTTCCATATAATCCCTCAACATAATATAATCAATCTCCTCGCTTTGTCAATGATATTTTGATGAGAACCCCTCTGATTGGCATAGATGGTAAAGTTATCATCGTAATCCCTGATATTTTTATAGAGCAATTTCTGTGCCTGAATAAGAGAAGAAATTTCATAATCTTTTTACAACTATATGTTCAAATATTGAACAAATATGCATTGAATGAACAAAGTTGTCTTTTATCTTGAAGGTCAATTTTTTGTATTCCTTGACTTATATTGATAATTCCGTATAATCCCATATGAATATATTCAATATCTATTCAAGATATGAAAGAATAATTCCGGATTTTGAGGAATTTAGTGAATTTTTGCACAAACCCCAGAGGATATCAGTTAGATTGAATACTTTGAAGTCTAAGAAGGAAATCATTCTTGGTTTATTAAAAGATTTTAATCTCAAACCATTAAAATTTTTGAATGATGCCTATGTGATAGAAAATGGTCATGGGGTTGGGAATCACTTCACTCATCAACTGGGTCTCATATATATTCAAGAAATTGCCTCTATGATTCCTGTAATTGTCCTTGAACCGAAACCAGATGATGTAGTCCTTGACCTCTGTGCCGCACCCGGTTCAAAAACGACTCAGATTGCCCAATTGATGGGTAATAAAGGTTTAATCGTAGCCAATGAGATTGACTATAAAAGAATTTCAAGTCTTATACATAATGTAAAAAAATGTGGTCTATTGAATGAAGTTTTGATTTCAATCCCTGGAGAGAAGATCGGAGATGTCCTGCCAAATTATTTTGATAAAATTTTGCTTGATGCTCCATGCTCTGCAGAAGGCACGATTAGAAAGTCAAAGAAGGTTCTGTATCACTGGGGTGTAAAGAATATCCAGAAGATGTCCAGAATCCAAAAAGGATTGATTGTTTCTGCATTCAGGGCATTAAAACCTGGTGGGATTATGGTCTATTCTACCTGCACGATTGCTCCTGAAGAAAATGAAGGGGTGATTGATTATCTTTTAAAAAAATTTCCTGAAGCGGAAATTTTGCCGGTAAATATTCCAGATTTTAAAGTACGACAGGGGATTATCAGATGGGAGAAGGATATTTATGACTCGAGGGTCAGGAATTGTATGAGAATTTTGCCGCAAGATAATGATACTGCCCCATTCTTTATTGCAAAGATGACAAAGATCGGTCGACCTCAGTTGCGGCCTGGATATCATGGCAAAATTGAATATCAACATAAGGTTATTGATTTATTTTCAAAACAGTATGATATAGCAAGTAGTAGATTCAGTGGATATGCTGTTTTTCAAAGGCAGGATAAGTACTTTATCTCTACTCCAGAATCTTACGCCTTCATTGAAATTTCAGGAATAAGGAAGGGATTGGAGATTGGCAGGATTTACGGCACAAATCTCAAGCCGGACAATGATTTTGTTCAGATATTTGGATTTGGTGCGAAAAAGAATATTGTAGAGGTCAAAGAATGGGAATTAAAAAAAATATTGCGCGGCGAAAGTATAAAAAGACCAAATAGTTTTAATGAATTTGTGATAGTTACATATAAGAATTTGCCGTTAAGTGTTGGTCATGTAAATAAAGATGAAATAAAATCTAATGTGAAGCGGTCAAGAAGGATACGAGAATAATACTTGAATCAACATAATATTCTGTATATAATAATGTTATGCCCGACCTTAAATTGATTAGAAACATAGGGCTTGCGGCTCATATTGATGCTGGCAAAACTACGACAACTGAAAGAATACTATTTTATACCGGAAAGATAAGGAAGATTGGTGAGGTTGATGAAGGTTCGGCAACAATGGATTGGATGCCGCAGGAAAGAGAAAGAGGAATTACAATAACCGCAGCCGCAACAACGGTTTATTGGAGGGACCATAGGATAAATATCATTGATACACCGGGGCATGTTGATTTCACCATTGAAGTTGAGAGATCGATGAAGGTGCTTGATGGTTTGATTGCAATATTCTGTGCGGTCGGTGGAGTTCAGCCCCAGAGTGAGACTGTATGGCGCCAGGCAGACCGATACCGAGTGCCAAGAATCGCTTTTGTCAATAAAATGGATCGGCTTGGCGCAGATTTTTATCGGGTAATTAAACAGATGAAAGATAAACTTTCTCTTAGGCCAGTTATCCTCCAGATACCAATAGGTGCCGAAGATAAATTTAAAGGAGTGATTGATATAATTGAACAGAAAGCGATCTACTGGGACGATGAGGAAGGCATACATTATCACACTGAGCCAGTTCCACAGGAATACCAGGCAGAAATGAAAAAATTACGCACAGAACTTTTGGAAGTGCTTGCAGAGCATGATGAGGATATATTTGAAAGTTACTTTTCTGATATTCCAATAAGTATAGAAAAGATAAAAGAAGTTTTAAGAAAGGGGACATTGCACCTTCATTTGTTTCCGGTTTTATGTGGTAGTGCCCTGCGCAATCGTGGCATACAACTTCTCATTGATGCAATTCTTGATTATCTGCCATCACCGGTTGATTTACCACCTGCGAAAGGTGAAAATCCAGAGACAGGGAAATGGGAAGCCAGAGAACCGTCTATTGCCACACCGTTTTCAGCACTTCTTTTTAAGACCCAGACCGACCTGCATCTCGGGCTTCTTTATTACATCCGTGTATATTCAGGAACAATAAATGCAGGTGACAAAGTCAAAGTATTTCCACCGGGTCGCGTTGATAGGATAGGTAGAATGTATCTCATGCATGCAAATAAAAGGGATGAAGTTCAACAATTGAGTGTGGGAGAGATTGGCGTTGTAACCGGAATCCGTGAATCAAGAACCGGTTATACATTGTGTGATCCAAAACACCCTATTACGTTTGAGCCAATCAAGTTTCCTGAACCGGTGATATTTGTTTCTCTGGAACCAAAGACAAAAATGGATGATGAAAAACTTGATAATGCTTTAAAGTATTTACAGATAGAAGATCCCACATTTAGGGTGAAAACCGATGAGGAAACAGGACAGCGCATAATATCAGGAATGGGGGAACTCCATCTCGATATAATCACTGACAGGTTGAGAAGGGAATACGGGGTTGATTGCTATGTGAGCAAACCACAGGTATCTTATCGTGAGACAATAACCCAATCCGCAACCGCTGAAGGCAGATTTATAAAACAAACCGGCGGGAAGGGGCATTATGGTGTAGTAAAACTACGGGTAAGTTCATTAAATAGAGAAGGGATTTTGATTAATAACCGGATCAAAGAAGGTACCATCCCAAAACAATTTATTCCTGCGATTGAAAAAGGAATAAAAGAACAGTGCGAGACCGGAATTTATATGGGCTATCCGATTGTAAACATTGAAATAGATATTATTGATGGCTCATACCATCCAGTTGACTCATCGGAACTTTCATTCCAGGTTGCAGCGCAACTTGCAATGCGCGAGGCATTTATGAATGGAAAACCGATTTTACTTGAGCCCGTGATGTCTTTAGAAATTGTAGTTCCTGAAGATTATCTTGGAGATGTACTTAATGACCTTAATTCCCGCAAAGCGCAGATATTGAATATTGAAACCAACAAAAAAGAAAAAATCATCACCGCCACACTTGCCCTTGCAAAATCATTTGGTTATGCGACGGATTTACGGTCCATAACCCAGGGCAGAGGAATCTATACAATGCAGTTTTCTCATTATGCACCAAAAGAGGATTGATGGAATCAGATATTGAAATTGCTCGTAAGATAAGGTTAATGTCTATTTCTGAAATTGCAGGAAAACTGAAAATTGCTGAAGATTTTATCTTACCATACGGCCATTACAAGGCAAAGATATCATTGAAGTTTTTTGACCAGATAAAAGAAGAACCGGATGGAAAATTGATTCTGATCAGTGCAATTACTCCCACGGCATATGGTGAAGGTAAAACAACCGTGGCGATTGGTTTGAGTATGGCATTAAATCGTTTAGGCAAGAGCTCAATCGTCACCCTGCGTGAACCCTCATTGGGACCTGTTTTGGGTATAAAAGGTGGTGCAGCAGGCGGAGGCTATTCTCAGGTCTTACCGATGGAAGATATAAATCTCCATTTTACTGGTGATATCCATGCGGTATCCTCGGCACACAATCTTCTTTCTGCTGTGTTAGATAATCATATCCATTTTGGGAATCAGCTCCAGATTGATGAGAGAGAAATTTTATTTCCGAGAACAATGGATATGAATGACCGTTCTTTAAGAAACATTGTTGTAGGACTTGGTAAAAAGGCAAATGGACCTGCAAGAGAAGATGGATTTATAATAACCGCGGCAAGTGAAGTGATGGCGATACTTGGTTTATCAACTTCAATCAAGGAACTAAAAGATAAATTGTGTAAAATACTTGTTGCATTTGACCGGGAAGGAAATCTTGTTTTTTCGGAGCAACTTGGCGTTTGCGGCGCAATGGCGGTTCTATTAAAAGATGCAATAAAACCGAATTTGGTTCAGACAATTGAACATACCCCTGCTTTTATTCATACCGGACCTTTCGCCAATATCGCTTACGGAACTTGCAGTTTAATTTCAATGAAGATGGCTCTTAAACTTTGTGACTATGTTGTTACTGAAGCAGGTTTTGGCACAGACCTTGGTGCGGAGAAATTTTTTAATATTATATGCAGAATCGGTGGTTTCCGGGTGAGTAGCGGAATAATAGTCGCAACGATAAGGGCATTAAAGTTGCATGGTGGAGCAGATGAAAAGAATTTAAAATCAGGGACGTGCGAACACTTGAAAAAAGGGCTCCTTAATTTGAGGAAACATATTGAAAATATCAAAAAGTTTAATGTCCCTGTAATCGTTGGTTTAAATGTCTTTGCAGATGATTCATCCGAAGAGATGGAAATTGTAAAATCTTTTTGTTATGAAGACAACACCCCGTGTGTTGAGGTAAGGGCATTTACCAAGGGAAGTGAAGGGGCTATGGACCTTGCAATGGAAGTGCTGAGGATAAGAGAAATCTCTAAAACCGCTCAAACTTATCTTTATGATTTAGAAGATTCTATAACAAAGAAGATAGAAAAAGTTGCTTCTGAGCTTTATGGTGCAGAGCAAGTGATCTATACTCCGAAGGCAGAGAAGGATATAAGGCGATTGGAGCGATTGGGTTTTGATAAATTACCAATTTGTATCGCCAAGACACACCGTTCATTGAGTGATGACCCGAAATTGTACGGGTTGCCGGAGAATTTTAAAATAACAATTAATGAAATAAAGATTGCGTCGGGTGCAGGATTTTTGGTGCCGATTGCCGGTGAGATAAATCTTATGCCTGGTCTGGCAAAAAATCCAAACGCTTTAAAGATTGATATTGATGAGCAGGATAGAATAATTGGTCTTTCTTAAATATTGACATATAAAAGGTTTTAAGTATAATTGCACACTATGAAAAAATTAATCTTAATTCCATTATTGTTTGTTTTCTGTTCTGATGCACCAAAGGTTCATTTTCCTGAACCCACAAGTAGAATAGTTCTTGCAGAACTCTTTACAGAGGATGGCTGAGGATACTGTGTGCTTGCGGAGCAAGCACTAATTGATAGTGTGGCTAATAAAACAGGAGATACCTTGGTTGTTGTTTGCTATCATGTTAATGGACCATATATAATACCAGAGGCACAAGAGCGAGAGGACTTTTATAACACCGGCTATCGTCCGCCATTTGTAGTTTTTGATGGTACTGATGCGGTCTGGGAGCAAACGCCTTCCAAGTATGATAGTGTCTATGATTTTCATTATCAAATGGCACGTACCAAAACTCCATATTACAATCTCAGTATTGACAGTGCATTTACACAGCAATCCATTGCCAGTTTTAGCTTAAAAATAGTTGCCGCAGATACAATTCCACAAGGGGAAATACAGGCGTTTATCGCAGTCACCCAAGATAGTCTACATGGTGCCTTTGCAACATTTTACCGTGTCTGCAAGGCATTATATAAATTTCCAGTAGACCTGCAATACCCGGACAGTACTATTCAGCATTTTGAATTCAATCATAATATTCCTGTATCTAAGTTGCGTGCCACAGTGTTTATCCAGAATATGGATACAAAAGAAATAATGCAGTCCATAACCACAAAATTTGAGGAAGCCAAGTGATATCCTCAGTTTTGTCCTTCCGAATTGAAGAATAAAAAAAGGGGGTTTTATGTCTAAGCTAAAAATAAATCATTTGAATCAAATCAAAAATTTGTGTATGTCTGTAACCATAATTCTGCTGTTATTCGTATTCAACCCTATTTATGCCGAGGAAAAAGAATTGCCTTCCGCTCCTGATTTTACACTTCAGGATGTGGATGGGAATACTGTATGTCTTGATTCGTTGCTGAAAAAAGGTCCGGTCTTTATGAGTTTCTGGGCATTGTGGTGTAAGATGTGTATTAAGGAACTGGATGCACTGAGACCTTATTATGATGAATTTGATTCCCTGGGATTACAGATGCTTGCAATCAGTCAGGATAAAGCAAGGGCAGTGCCAAAGGTAAAACCATTTGCGCTTAGTCATAAATGGAAATATGTTGTAGTGCTTGACCCTGATAACATAATGCGTGACCTTTACAATGTCCAGGCAATGCCTACAAGTTTCATTATCAATCAAGAGAAAAAGATTGTTTTTGTGCATCAGGGGTATAAGCCAGGGGATGAAGAGATAATTGTAGAAAAGGTACGTAGCCTTGTTGGCAAAAAATGTAAAGGGGATTGCAAGGGAAACTGCAAAGGTGAATGCACGGGAAAATGTAAAGGGAAGTGTCATGAATAAACAAATAAATCCCAAACAGACGACAAATTACAAATTCCAAATGTCAAATTCCAAAAAAGAAGACGGTTCAAAGGTTAAGGTTGAGACGCTGGTAATTTTTACGCTACTGATAGCTATTATATTACCCTGTAGTTTTGCCCAGGATTTGCGTATCACTGGTGCAAATCGTGCTGAATACTGGCTTTTTGTTGATTCAAGGCTTGATACTGCGAATTTCAAAGACCATATAACAGAAAAGCTGAAATTAACACTTGATTACAAAGACATAACCCTCCGTGGCATCTTTTTCTTCTGGGACCCATCCCTGCGTTCACTTGACAAGCTCTATTATATTGACTATTCTGCCCAGTATAAAAAAGAGCCAGTGAACTTGCTCTATGGAAGATACTATGCTACATTTGGCAGAGGGCTATGTTTGAATCAATTCCTTGATGAAGATTTCAATAATGATAATTCACTCTATGGTTTAAAAGCTGATTTGGTTGGTTTTAAGACTCAGTTAACTATGCTAACGGGCAAACCACGAAACATATTTTTTGAAGAACTTCAGTACACAATTAAAAATGATACTACCGATAAAATTCGGGGCGTAAATTTAGAGACAAGACTTTTGAATTTTCAGAATAATTTTGGTTTCAATACAAGCATTGGTGGTCGTTATGTGCGCATAAATAGAACAACTGATTTGACACCCAAGGCGTTCACCGAATTGTTCGGTGGCGACATCAATCTAAAATTTGGTCCCTGGGAAAATTATTTTGAATATGGCAGACATCTGGGAACTGTTCCGGTTGTAGGAGGAAGATTGATAGGCGACGGTTATTTATTTACTACCGGATTATCTTTATCGGGATTTGGTATATCTTTCCAGTATGTTGATTATAAGGATATGGGATTTGGCGGTGCAGAGTATCGGTATAATGAGCCACCCACACCGATTAAATCCGGCATATCAGTAAATCGAGGTATTGATGAAATTGGCTATGGTGTATCAATTGTAACATCACCATTTGATTTTTTATCACTTGAGATTGATAATAATAAGGTTTCAACCCATGACCAGCGCCTCAGCAAATTTGAAGAACTCTTCTATCTAAAGGATAATATGGGTGGTGTATTAGAGCAAGGGGCAAAGGCAATAATCCATCCTACTGATTTATCTGAGATTTCTTTTGGAATTGACCATATCATAAAGCAGAAGATTGAATTGCCGGTCCAGAAAAAAACCGAGGTCAAACCTTATTATGAACTCCAATACGATTTTGGCGTTGTATTTATTGAGGTGGGTCTTGAACAGACAACGATTACAAGTGATACAAGTAAATACAATGACCGTGCATTTTCAATTTCTGTGGGCAGACCAGAAAGATATGTGATTACCCTTCGTATGGAAAAAAGGGACCGCGTTCCTGAATGGTTAATACCAAAACTCGGTGAAGAAACATTCTGGCCTATGCTGGAGTTGAGCCTTGATCTAACAACGAGGCACAACCTTAGATTGAGAGTCGGTGGTGAAAAGGGTGGACTGGTCTGCTCCGGTGGCGTCTGCAGATTTGAAGAACCATTTCGTGGTGTAAAGGCAGTTCTGACAAGCATCTTTTGATGAGAAAAAAGAGTATTCAAATCCCAATTCCAAAATCCTAAGTAAATCCCAAATTCAAAGCCTCTAATTTACCGGAAGATTTAACTGTCAAGAACACAGCATTTTTTGTAATTGGGATTTAATAGATTGGAGGTGATATGAAACGGATGATTCTGGTGGTCATTATAAAACTAAGAAAACTGGATTTTACACCACGATGTTGTGAATAAGGGAACATTTGGAGATAATTCCAGGCTCCATTATGAACAGAAGTAGCAAAAGTAAAGCTACCCAAATTAGCGGGCGAATAATATGTTTCCGTGCCATGGGCCGCTCTGCTTTTGTGACC
>FMJZ01000106.1_pt1 | contig 27809 bp, 25 predicted proteins | sample 1987881 | NCBI WGS metagenome assembly FMJZ01 (sample SAMEA4378227, study PRJEB15110) | soil metagenome | biome: soil; feature: Field; material: Soil | place: India | collected 2015-03-11 | depth 0 m
TGTGCCATCACATGTGTTTACGGTTTCCGGTAATAGGAGTAGTGTTCCATATAATGGTCCATTAGCAATCCCAACACTTGTAGATACAATAAATTTGAGTCCCATTAATTCATCTGGTTATTGCTGGGGTCTTGCCTATGACTGGGAAAGGGATGCTTTGTGGGTTACCCAGTGGAACCCTTCCTTTAATAAAATGTACGCTATCCGAAAGCGTTCACCCTGCACAAAGGTAGATTCAGTAACTCTTGGGTCAGGTGTTCCTACCTACCGATTAGGTATCGGATATGGTGGTAACAATATAATGTATATGGCCGGATATAATAACACCATCTATAGAATAAATATGACCAATGGAACCGGTTCAGTTTATCGGACTGTCAGTGGGCAACTTGAAGGGCTTGATTTTAATGGTGTTGATGATGTAGTCTATGCCACGGACTGGAGTACAAATGTGCTTGGGTATGCCAAACCATCCCAGACTGGAACTTGGACTACAATTGCAAGGCCACAATATCCTTGCGGAGTTAGTGGTGCATATGGTACCACTGCACCGACATTGTTATTCCAGGCTGAGGAGGCAAACCCGTCACACTTCTACCAGTTTCGTCTAACCAATGGTGTGCCTGCAGCTACACCGGAATCAGTATGGCAGTGTGATCCAGGTCAAACCCAGGGTTATGAGGCAGACTGTGCATTCGATGGTCAGTATGTCTATATCCTTGACCAGTCAGGTCCGGACAAAATCTGGGTCTATGATATCGGGATTATCCTGAACGATACGATTCGCTGGACATTTGAGACCGGCTGGCAGGGCTGGACCCATACAAGTGCATACACATTCCCGAATGCCTGGGGTGTTGCACGCTCAAACCTTCATTCTGGCTGGATGCCTCCAAATGCTCAGGATTCCTGCTTGTGGTTTGATGATGATGCAGCAGGTATTGGTGCACCTCCGTTGAAAGATACAGCACTCTCACCAGTCATTGTTCCACATTCAACAACTAACTGGTTAAAATGGGGTGTGACATACAATTATTTAACAACACCGGAAAAACTTGAGGTGGGCATTAAATACTTCAATGGTTCGGTCTGGACCGTCGTGCCATTAAGGACTTATACTTCTGATATCGCTGGTGCATGGGATTCAGCAGATGTAAGTGCATACAAGACCTATCCAAGATTACAGGTCTATGCATACTATGATGATGGTAATGGCTGGCAATGGTATGGTGCAATTGACAATGTGACGATCAATGGCGAACTCTATGTTCCAAGTCATGATGTGGGAACCACACTAATCAACCAGCCACCTAATAATGTTCTACCCAATACTACTTACCAGCCAACTGCAACCTACAAGAATTTTGGCAACAATAATGAAACCTTCAATGTCTATTTCCAGATTGACTCTTCAGGAACGATTATCTACAATCAGACCCAGAATTTAACACTCCCAGCCGGTGAAGATACAGTTATCATGTTTCCTAACTGGACAAGTTGCGGAACCACCGGTGTAACCTACATTTTCAAGGCATTCACAGTCCTTGCTGGTGATATCAATCCAGCAAACGACACGCTGACAAAGACCGGTGTTGTTAATCCTACATTCTGGGAAATTCTTTCTGCTCAATTCCCGACTCCAAGTTCAGGACATTCAATGGCAACAATCAATGATGGTAAGTATATGGTGTTCGGAATAAGAACAACCGGTGGTTATACAAATCAGACTCAGATATATGATATAGCAGGCGGTTCCTGGACAGCGGGTCCAACCAATCCATATGGTTGTGGAGCCTATGGTACTGCCCAGGGTGTGAATGGCAAATACTACAGACTTGGTGGAACCGATTCCTGGCCCACTGCCCTGACAAGGGTTGATATATATGACCCAGGTTCAAATCAGTGGTCAAGTGGAGCTTCATCACCAACCGGGAATATAGACCAGGTATCAGGCGTTTATAAAGATTCACTCATCTTTACATTGGGTGGTGGTAACTGGGGCGGAACTGTCCCTCCACATACCAATTGTTACTTCTATGATACCTATCTCAATTCCTGGACACAAGCAACCAATATGACTGGTGTGGGTAGGGGTTGCGCAGCGGGTGGAGTGATTGATACATTTGCAATCGTTGCCTGCGGTTATGATGGTTCTTCCACATACCGAAATGACTATATCGTTGGTAGAATCAATCCTGCGAACTGCTCACAGATCACCTGGGGTTCACCAGCGACAATCCCCGGTATGACTGATGGTCGTTACCGTGTGCCAAGTGGTGTTGACCGTGTTAATAAAGAACTCTGGGTCGTCTGTGGTCAGACAGCAAGTGGTTCAAGCGATCAAACCTGGTCATACAATCCATATACAAATACCTGGACCAACTGGAACAAACCAAAGCCAACACCGGTAGGAAATGTATCACCGATTGCAGTAACCTTGAGTGCTGCAGGCGATGTCGGTGTATTCGTTGCCAGTGGTTATCAGGGCGGTGCATATGTGCCTGCTCACGAGGTCTTCCATACTGGAAAAGTCCCAGGTGTTCAGGAAAAACCGACTGTGCCAATCTCCCAGCTCAAATTTGGATTTGCTCCAAATATGCCGACTCCAACAAAAGACTATGCTCCAATTTCTTACACTACAACAAAGTCGGGAAAGGTGACGCTCAGGGTCTATGATGCAACTGGTAGACTTATTCGAACGCTTGTAAATCGTCCTAATGAACCTGCGGGTTCAAAGACCGTTTACTGGAATGGTGAAGATGATAATCGCAGACCCGCTACGGATGGTGTCTACTTCCTGAAACTTGAGGCAGAAGGTAAAGTTGCTACTCACAAGCTCGTCTTTGTGAAATAAGGAAAATAGAATGGCTAAGAGCCCCGCCTGATAGGCGGGGCTCTTTTGTTTTTCAAGGATTGACAATAAAATCAAACTGAATATAATATAAATATTAAAACTATGATTTTTTTAATGTCAGCAAATGTAACTGACGATAGCGGTAGCGTGCACCAATTTTTCCAACAGATGTCAAACGAAGTGTAGACAGATAAGGTTGAAAATTAAATGTTCTGGGCGGAGCGGGAGAGACCATAAATGGAGGTAATGATGAAAGCCAAGATATTGGTTGTAAGTCAGGATCAGGAGATAATTAAAGGGATTAGCAATATTCTTGAAGGCATCGGACACATTGTAAAATCATCAAGTACCGCTGATAGCTGTTTAATTCAGTGCAGGTCCGAGAAATTTGATGTGATATTTGTAGATGTTCACCTTCCGACACTTCCATTTAATCTTATCATTCCGGATTTAAAGAGAATTTGTTCTGATAGTGAAATAATATTGATTACCGCTAACACAATAACTGAGGCACTGGCAAAGATAGAAGCCTATCAACTGAACAACTTTATTATATTACCATTGAGTGCTGATAAAATAAAATTGACTCTAAATCGCGCCCTGCGTCAGGTTGAATTATTAAGAGAAAACCGAAGACTCTTGTTGAATGTGACTGCTGCAAAAAAGGAATGGGAAGCAACAGTTGATGCAATTGAGGAACCAATTTTTGTTACTGATTTTGATTACAAAATCCTGCGGGCAAACCTTGCTACTTTTCAGATGTTGGGCAAAGGTGTGAATGAAGTCATAGGCCACACATGCTATGAAATACTGCACTGTGCAAAAGAGCCGGTACCTGATTGTCCAGGGAAAAAAGCAAGAGACAGCGGTGAACCAGCAAGTGATACTCTATCATTCAAAGGAATAAAAAAGAGAATGACCTGTAGTGTTTATCCTCAGGTATTTGCCAATGGCGGTGGTCTTGTCCATCTTCTGCATGAACCGAGCATAGCAACTGAACAGCAGGCACAGGCAATGGCAAAATATGAAAGATTGTTTGAAGATGCAGCAATTCCTATTATTGTTGTTAGTTCGGAAGATTATAAAATCACCGATGCCAACCAATCAGCATTAGAATTGTTAAAATATGACCCTGAAAATTTAGTTGATATGGACTGGGAAAATATATTTGGTCGGGATGTGAGGGAGAATACGATAAAAGAGATTTTGAGTCAGATTTCTACCGGTAAGGCAATCGTGAAATCTAAACTTTTAGATAAAAATTATAAAGAGATGGAGGTTGAAATTTTTATAAACCCAGTTGAGGTCGGAAATCTGCAATTTATGGAACTATTTTTCATAACGGGCAAAAACATCTAAACATCTGTGATTCTTGGAAAGATTATCAAAAACATTTAATATATCAATTACCTAATTTACCTGCAGAAAACAACGATATTCAATAGACATCCCTGAAAAATGAAAAAGATCTGGGTTAATAAAACGAAATCATTCAAATCTGCAGAAAGATTTGATATTGAATACTATCTAAAGATGAGCCCTGCACAAAGGTTAGAATTGATGCAGATTTTAAGAGAGATGTATAATAAAATTAAGTTTCCTAAAATTAATGAAGGTAGAAAAAGATTACGAAGATCTATTAAAATTATTCAACAAGTATAAAGTAAAATATTGTATCGTTGGTGCATTTGCAGTAGCGTTTTATGCACGACCAAGATACACAAAGGACATTGATATTCTGATTGAACCGAGTGAGAAAAATAGTATTAAAATTATTAAAGCACTGAACGATTTCGGATTTGGCAGTCTTGGCTTGAAATTGGAAGATTTTATGAAAGAAGGTAGGATTATTCAATTGGGCTATGAACCGGTAAGGATAGATATAATAACATCTATCAGTGGTTGCACCTTTGATGAGGTCTGGGAAAATAAGAAAGTAGGTAGATACGGGAAAGAAAAAGTCTATTACATAGGTCTTCAGGAATTAATAAAAAATAAGAAGACTGCAAAACGTAAACAAGATAAGATTGATTTGGCAATTCTATTAAAGGTAAAAGATTAACTAAAAGATTTTTAAATTTCTGAATAAAAATGCTGAACATAAAACTGGATAAAGACACTTATGAAAAAACGATTAACCATCAAGTTGTAAATTTATCATATAAACTATGAAGAAATCGAGAAAATTGTGCGCCCCGTTAGACACAAAGTGTCTTATCGATCTCAGAGAATACAATTGTGGTATGCAGAAACCCGGACATTACAAAATTTACTGGGATGGCAATGATAATCACGGCCAATTTGTGGGCACTGGCATCTGTTTCTGCCACTTAAATACCGAAATCTGGAAAAAAACAATAAAGGTAGTGCTGATAAAAAAATGAAAGAGAAATTGACATAAGAAACCTTGGTTAGTTTAAAAATCAGCAGTTTTTCCGAATATTCCAATTGATATTAAAGAAGCTATGGATTAAAAAAAGTGGCGAATGAAGGTTCAAAGGTCTACCTTTCTTCTACGCAAAATGGTTAAGAGCCAAAAATATTTAATGTCTTTGGAAATTTTGCGGGACTTTGTCAAAAAGGTCGTGCCACCTGTAATTTATTTGAAAAATCTCATTATTGATGGCATTGAAACACCAAATAAAAGGCTCTGGACATTACGGGAATTTCTTAGTCTTGAAGAAAAAATTTTTGCTGAAAAACTAAATTTAGATGTTGTAATCTATTACCAATATGAAAAATGTAGTAATTCAATCTCTGATAAAATCGTGTGAAAGATTACCCAAATCTTTAACATCTCCATGGATTGATTATTATGCAAAACACCATTATATACAATAGCCATTATTTCTATCTATTAGAAACCTGTAAGAATTACAATGAATTTTCTTCTCTTTAAAGTTAACTACCTTTTCTTGAACATGAATTTAAGGACTTAAATTGATGAGGAAATCTTTAAAAATTCAAAATATAAAAGGTTTATTAACTTTGCCAACCAATAAAAGATTGGTGGAAAATTTTTTTTCGCTTTCGATTCTTCAGGTAATGAACTATATTTTTCCATTAATCACGCTACCTTATTTGGTAAGAATTTTGGGTCCAGAAAAATATGGGCTCATCGCCTTTTCCCAAGCATTTGCTAGTTACTTTATCATCATCATTAACTATGGATTTGACCTTTCAGCCACAAGGGAAATATCCATAAATAGAGAAAACAAAGAAAAACTATCGGAAATTTTTAGTTCGGTGATGACCGTGAAAGTTATTCTTCTAATTTTATGCTTTTTAATAATGTGGATAATACTGCAAATAGATAAATTTAAAAAAGATTTTTTAATATATTACTTCACATTTGGGATACCGCTCGGCCAAGTACTTTTTCCACTATGGCTATTTTTGGGAACTGAAAAAATGAAATTCATTACTTTAATAACTATTATTGATAGAACATTTTACACAATAACAATTTTTATCTTCATCAAAACTACTTCCGATTATATTTATGTCCCCCTATTAAACTCTTTTGGCTATATAATTGGTGGTATTTTTAGTCTGATAGTTTCATTTTTCCATTTCAAAATTAAGTATCACTGCCCCACTAAAAAAAACATTTTGCATCAGCTAAAAGATGGCTGGAATACTTTTATTGCTACCATAAGCACAACTCTATATACAAGTTCCAATGCTTTTATTTTAGGTATTTTTGCTAATAATACCATAGTAGGATACTATGCGGCAGCAGAAAAGCTCATATATGCCGCTCAAAGACTACTATATCCGCTATCGCAATCCGTTTATCCTCACATTAGCAAATTAGCAAATGAATCAAAAACACAGACAATTATTTTTATAAAAAAATTGTTATACCTCCGCGGATTGGGAAGTTTTATATTTTCTTTATTGTTATTTATTTTCGCCGAATTAATTATCAATATTATTTTAGGAAAAGAGTATCATCAATCAATAATTGTATTCAAAATCATAGCGTTCTTACCTTTTATGACTGCATTGAGTTCTATTTTAGGCCTTGAAACAATGTTAGCATTTAAGATGGACAGTGCACTTTCGCGAATACTCTTAGGAGCCGGTCTTTTAAACATTATAAGCGCTGTTATTCTCTCATCTTTAATAAAACATATCGGTGCATCTATTGCAGCTTTGACTACCGCAATATTTATTGTAATCACCACATTCTTTTATTTGGAAAACAAAGGTATTCGAATTCTAAAAGGAGAAATTGCACACGAAGAGGTAGAGCATGACTATTGATTTGTCTGGGGCTAATAACATAAAGAACTTGACAAAAACAGTTTATGCAGTCATTGTTACCTATGATGACCGTTTTCTTTATGTGAAGAGGATTGCCAATGCAATTTTACAAAGTTCCATAGGCAAAATTGTTATTGTCGTTAACAAGACAACCCCGGAAATGCTTGAATCACTGAGGGAAATGGAATCTAAAACAGAGAAAATAGAAATTATTTACAAAGTCGATAATCTGGGGTCAGCAATTGGGTTTGGTATGGGAATAAAACTGGCTCTATCACATCGGGATTGTGATTTTATCTGGCTATTGGATGATGATACCTTGTCTGAGCCCGCTATGCTTCAAATTCTGCTGAATAAGTGGCAAAACCTTAGTCAAATTCATAATCCAAGCGATTTTGTTTGATTTGTTTTCGACCAGACCAGCAGCCGGAAATTGCCCTCGCGTGTATTGAAATCTATCCTGCCGTTTAGATGCAAGAACTATGAATATCCAGAATTTATACATGTACCTTACACACCCTATAACGGATTTTTTGCCCATAGATTTGTTTATGAAAAAATTGGTTTACCTGACTCAGATTTTGTCTTATATCAGGATGACTTGGAATATACGTTACGTCTAACCCACCTTGGTAGGTCTATCTACCTCTGCCCTGAAGCTCGTATCAATTCTCAGGAGATTGCCTGGGACAATTTGAGGCGATTTCCACTGGGTATGCTCCCCTAGTTAGATTCCCAGGAAGAATTCAAGGTATATTATGGAGCAAGAAATATCGCATATTTTGAAAAGAAATACTACAATAAAAAGATATATCGGCAAATAAATCGTACAATCTATCTTTTGCTCCTTATCTTATTGAAGATATATATGAAGAAAACAAAACGCCTGAAATTGATTCTTACCGCAATTAAAGAAGGAGAATCAGGAAGATTAGGATACAACAAATTTTTTCCCCTTCCATGAATACGAATCATTATCCCAAATACATCATAATTACACCGCTAAAAAACGAAGTCAAATTTCTTCCTGAAGTGTTAAAGTGTGTAATAAATCAAACCATCTTACCTTCTTTATGGTTATTTGTTGATGATGGCAGCACGGATGGTTCTTATGAATTACTTACAGAATGGGCCAAAAAAAATTCATGGATTAAGGTATTAAAACTCAAGGGGAAGGAAAAGCGCGAGATTGGCTTTCACTATGCAGAAGTTGTATCAAGTGGATTTGATTATTTAAAGAAAATATGGGATGGTTTATACGATTATATTGGCATTCTTGATGCGGATATTATTCTTACAGATGACTATTTTGAAAGACTCATTAGAAAATTTGAGGAAGATAAGAACTTAGGAATTGCCAGCGGAATTGTACTATGTAAGGTAAAAAATAGAATTATCTGGGAAAAGGAACCACCAGAATGGCCATGCGGAGCTGCAAGACTCTGGACAAAAGAGTGTTTTGAAAAAACAGGATGGAAATTAGCAAGGGCACCTGATAGTGTCTCAACTGCATTGGCAATGAACATGGGATATAAGACGCGCAGTTTCAAAGATTTACCCGTAATCCATCTGCGTCCCACATGGAGTGGCAGCGGTTTTTGGTATGGATTTATTGATATTGGTAAAAGCAGGTACTATCTCGGCTATGACCCGATTTTTATTGCCTTTGCCTCATTGAAGTATACACTTAATTATCCACATATCGGAACTATTCCATTTTTGATTGGGTATTTCAGTGATTTTATGCGATATTCAAAACGGACTGATGAAAAGTTAGTCATTGATTTTTTTAAGAAAAGATTAATTAATAAAATGCATTCAGGCATTAGAAGGTTATTTATAGGAAAGGAATGAAAAAACTAAATATTGTATTTGCCGCAGATTACATTGCACCAAGTCCAGGTGCTTTTATTCGTAGTCTTGAACTATTGTCAGAAAATATCACTAAAAATGGTGGTAAAGTGGCATACCTCTTCAGTGAGAAACGGGATTATTTTGATAGACTCAAAAACTTTGGTGATATTTATTTCTGCAAAAGAACTTCAAATAGACGATTCAGTATTTATTCTCTTTTAAATATGGCACATGCTTTGAAAAAAATCAACGGTGACTTCGTCCATATCCATTTTTTAGGATTAGCGTATCTATTATCTGCAATCGTACTTAAATTTTTCTATCATCATAGAATAATAGTCCATTACCGCAACCCACCAGTGAGTCTATTAGGGAAATCAAAAATCCGCCATAAATTTAGCTCTTTATTTTATTATCTACTAAATCTTATATTTATCGACGCCAACGTCGTTATTAGCGAATCCATTAAAAATATGCTGGTGGAAAAAAAGTTTGCAATGCCCTATAAGATTAATGTTATATATAATGGCATCGACCCAAATCTCATAAAAAATGATTACATACAAGCAGAAAAGATACTTGAACACAAAATAGGAGCAAAATTATCCGGCCGTTTTGTTGTTGGGATGATAGCGAATTTTTCGCCGCAAAAAGACCACGAGACAGTAATAAAGGCTGTGGAGCTTTTGATAAAAAAATACGCCCATCTATTAGTCATTTTTGTTGGCTCAGAAAAACTCGTTGAAGGCACCGGATATATGGAAAAAGCAAAATTGCTTGTTGCTAAGAATAATTTAACAAGTTATATCTATTTTGCCGGAGAAGTGGAAAATGTTTATGAAATAATACCACGTTTTGATATAGGACTTTTAATTTCAAATTTTGAAGGTTTTGGTAATGCTTTGATTGAATGTGCAATGGCCGGTAAACCAATAATTGGAACTGCTGTCGGTGGGATAGAAGAGATTATTGAAGACGGATATAATGGTTTTTTGATCAAACCGGGTGATTATAATGGACTTGCTCAAAAAATTGAATTACTTTTCACTAACTCAGAGTTAAGAAACGAGATGGGACATCGCGCTAAGAAAATCGCACTGGATAAATTTTCCATTGACACATGGGCTGAGCATGTACTTTCCCTTTATGAAAAAATTTTATCAAACAAATGAAGGTAGTATTTACGGCTGACTATATTGCTTCGAGTTCAGGTACATTTATAACAAGTTTAAAGTATCTGGCTAAACATTTAAATAAGTACATAAATTTGCATTTCTTTTCAATAAATGGTTGGGTGGAGGATAACTGAGCAGATTATTGCAAACTTCTAAATGTAGGATAATTATATATTAATGATATTTGACTTTAAAAAAGATTAATATGATGGTATATTCTGGAAACTTCAATATGGTAAGAAAGCAAGCACTAAAAAATTATACCGATAAAAATAAGCTAGTTTATATTGGTGATGGTTTAAGCATTATAGACGATAATCCAAAAGAAAGTATTATGATTCAAAATTCAAAGCAATTGCTAATTTTTGCCAAAGGAAATCTTTTGAATTTCACAAAGGAATCATTTTCATCTGAGTACGAATGTATCAATAGTAATTTTTTTAAAAAATTAGAAGGATATTTTTGTCTTATTATCTGGGATAAAATAAAAAAGAAACTATTTATAATCAATGATAAGTTAGGTTTGAACCCTCTTTATTATACGGTCACTTCCCAGAATGAATTGATAGTGTCTACGAAAATAGAAGACTTTGTGCATATGTTTGAAATCCCGATTAACATTGACCTCATAGCTCTTAAACAATTTGCAACATTTAACTATTTTATCGGAGAAAGAACTTTTATAAAAAATATTTACCGTTTAAAACCAGGGACCGCAATAATCTGGGAAGATAGAAACATGACTAAAGAGAATTATTGGAATGTTTCCCAATTTTTTTCCGGTGAATGTATTCAGGCGAATGAATTTTTGAAACAATTTACACAAATATTTTGTGAGGTAGTATCTAATTGGACTTATGGAAACAAGAGAGTGGGCTTACTACTTTCTGGAGGTTATGATTCAAGGGTAATTCTTGCCTGCCTTTATAATCTGGGTGTCAAGGGATATGCTTACACCTGGGACAATCCCGCAGTTGAAGAAACAAACATTGCCCGAAGACTTGCTGATGCCACAGGTTTTACTTTGAAATTTCTGCCTTTTTATCCAGAAGAGCAATATATAGGTGGTCTTATCTTTGAGGTAGAAGCATCCACAGACTTCTCTTTTCCCCTATTCCATATAGGGCGCTATAATGCAATAAAGCAAATTTCAGGTGAAGTTGACATAATCTTTTCCGGTCAGGGTGAGTTGATAAGGATTACACCTGTTCCCAATGATTATGTTTCTCAGAGCACATTATCATACATTTATAATCGCAAACCTTTTGAAAAAGTGCAACATTTTTTCAAAATTGAAAATGAGAGTGATGAAATATTCAAAGAATTTGGTTATCAGCATCTTTCTCCGAGCCAGCAATTAACCCTCTTTCTTTTATACAATGCCTACAGAGATGACTATGGTATGCTCAGATATGGAGAGAGTAATGTGATTCCTGTGGCGATGCCATTTTTTCACGGTCGGGTAATTGAGTTGTTGATAAAAAGCCCTTTTTCAATTGCCCGATTAGAATCATGGAAAAGAAATATTCCTTTTACAATAAAAACGCGCAAAATTTATTATGAGATAGTGAGGCAGATGGCACCCCATCTATTGGATATTCCACTTGACCGTGGTTATCCCCAGAGATTTGATAACTGCTACTTGAATTCAATCCTGACTGGTATATGGGGTCTTAAAAATGCAATAAATCATAAACTGAAGAAAAAAGAGACTCCTCCCTGGTGGAAGTTTATTTATGATTTATTACTGGAGAATAAAACATTGAATAGAGATATTTATTGTAAAGAAAAAATCCAGGAATCTCTAAATAGATTTCCGCATTGGTCTCAAGAAGAGAGTTATGAATTAGAAAAGGTTGCAAGGTTTGAACTCTTTTATCGCTATTTTATAGAGTCTAATCAAGAAAAATGAGCAAGAACCCAAAGGTTTGTATAATTCGGCAATATTACTTTCCTCAAGAAGTCCATCTGCGTCGCGATGCAAAGGCGCTAATAGAAAGTGGCTTTGAAGTGGATGTAATATGTGCAAGGGATAAAGGCGAGAGATTATATGAAAAATGGAATGGAATTAATATCTATAGAATAACCATACGCCACCTAAGAAAGGGAATATTTAGATATCTTTATGAGTACCTCTATTTCCTTATCAGAGCTACCCTACTTCTTACAAGATTATTTTTCAAAAAAAAATATAATTGCATAGAAGTCGATACAATGCCAGATTTCTTAGTGTTTAGCGCAATTATTCCTAAATTATTTGGGAGAAAAGTGATTCTTTATCTTTTTGAAAATATGCCAATATTGTTCTCCGATAAATATAATTTGTCACTGAATCATCCTCTGATACAAATTCTAAGAATTATAGAATGGCTGTGTGTCAAGTTCGCAGATCAAACTATTATTACCCACAAACGCGAAGAAGACTTTTTGAAAAAAGCGATTCTTGTGTTGAATGTACCTGATGAAGAACTCTTTTTCTCTAAGAATTGGGAAATTACTTATACGAAAAATGGTAATATCAATATTTACGATATAAAACAGAATTTCAAAATAATTACTCATTCAACATTAACTAAGATATACGGCATTCATAATATCCTAAAAGCAATAGCCATTTTGAAAGATAAATATCCTAAAATAAGATGTGAAATAATTGGAGACGGCGAGTATAAAAAGACATTAATAGACCTTGCAAAATCTTTAGCAATTGAGGATTACATTCTATTTACAGGTTTTGTTCCTTTTGAAGAGATTGTTGATCACTTAAAAACAGCAGATATCGGAATTGTTTCAGTATTGAGCGATTATCTGTTGCCTAACAAGTTATTTGAGTACATAGCCTTGGGTATCCCGGTGATATGCTCGTCAGTAAAGGCGGTTAAAGATTTTTTTTATGATGATGAATTATTCTTTTATACCCCCCATGATTCTCATGAACTTGCAAAGCAAATTGAATGGCTTATGTTCCATTATGATATTGCAATAGAGAGGACAAAGAAGGCACAGCTGAAATACCAAGAAAATAGTTGGTCTAAACAAAAAAATATCTACACCGCCTGCCACCGTCAATTAGCGAGGAGGTAATTGTGAACTTTACAATCTTCCTGCAATTAATGATAGGATTTTTCATTGCTTCATTCATGTTGATTTTTCTTATAAAGAAATGGAATGAATTACCATTGATTCTTCTTCCATTAGTCTGGTATCTTCCTGAACAAACATCTGCAGGTAGACTCTTGGAAAATTACATATTTATAAGATGGTTTACAATCGTTTTGATACCTGTTGTAATTCTTATTGAAGTTTTGCGGCGAAGGGATCTTTTCAAGACAATGACGGTTGGAAAAATTTTGCCGGCAATTGCATTTTTCATTTTCTTCACTGTTCTCTCAGCAATCATTAATAACATTTCCTGGGTTGAAACACTCGGATATCTTGCGGTCTACCTGCGATATCCGCTTTTCTATATTCTTCTGATCAACATAAACTGGGAAGAAAAGACAGCACAAAAATTTGTAGTCTTGTTTCTATTTCTAATTTTCATCCAACTTCCTGAAGTTCTCTATAGACATTATGCCCTTGGCATTACCGGAGACGATATCTCCTGGTCCCTTGGTGCCTGGGGAACAACAAACCTTGGAATTTATAGTATATATGCTTCATCTATTATCGTTGCGCATGGCTTACATACCCGCTTCACAATATGGCACATTTTCGGGAATATTCTGTTATTATTGTTCGCACTATTTGGCGAAATTAAATCAATCGTAATCTGGCTACCAATGACTATTTTAATAACTATATATTTGCATCCCTTTAAGACCCGGGTAAAGACATATTCAGTTATATTTATTGCATTGTTAATCGGAGTTATTTGTTTCCGGGTATTTTATACTAACTGGCAGAAATTACATGGGCGCAATATCGCCTCTATCCTACAGACAACTTACCTGACGCTTGAAGGCGAGGTAGCCACAGAAACCAAGTATTCAGCATACAGGTTAGGAATTTTGATACGGATTTGGGAAGAGATACAGAGCAACACCACCTCTCTTATATTTGGTGTGGGACCTGGTTCTAGTTTGGTCGGCAACTTTTTTGGCAGACCTGGTAGGATAACACAAGTTTTAACTAATACAAAAGATACACCGAATCAAATTGCATCTACGATACTGGATGTTGGTATCGGGGGATTGATACTTTATTATTTTATACTGATTGTGCTACTATTCAATATTAGAAAAAGAGTTCTAGCTAATAATAACAATCCAAGTAAACTATTCAACATATTAAAAACTGCTTATCCCGGAATGATTTTTTATTATCTGTTCATTGGACCATTGTATCATCCAGTATGGCGATTTGATGCTGCTTCTTTCATTTTCTATTTTGTTTCAGCTGAAATTTACCGTCGCTCAACGGTCTCTGATATAAAATAGATATGAAATCAATTTTTTCGACTATCTTATTATCGGACAACCGTTGGGATGAATTCGTTTATAAACATCCTAATGGGTTAGTCTTTCATACTTCACACTGGGCAAGGGTTATTCAAAACACTTATGGATATCAACCATATTTTCTCGTTTGTGAAGGAGATGGCAAAATAAAGGCAGGAATACCCTTTTTTCTCGTGAAAAATAGTTTTGGGTATACCCGTCTTGTCTGTTTACCTTTCACTGATATGTGCACACCATTATTTAACACGCATAAAGATTTAGAAAATGATATTTCAAAGCTTATAAAAATGAGCCAGGATGGAATAGTACATCATATTGAAATCAGAGGCAGCAATGTTGATTTATCCAAAGAATTTGATTTCAAACCTTACAATTATTATAAATTATTCCGGCTAAATATTGGCTGTAGTTTGGATTTACTCTGGAAAAACTTTAAGCAAAAATCAATAAGATATCCAATTAAGAAGGCACAGCGTTATGGTGTCAAAATAGTTAAGAGTGTTGAAGCTACTGGTATGGAGATTTTCTATAAACTCAATCTGTTTACCCGCAGGAAACACGGTGTAATTCCGCAACCTTATCGGTTTTTCAAAAATATTTTGACTGAGATTTTCAATCAGGGACTTGGTTTTTTGCTGATTGCACAATATGGTAAAACGCCCATTGGTGCCAGTATATTTTTTACTTTCAAAGATACAATATATCATAAATTCAATGCCTCCAATAGTAATTATCTTGAGTATCAACCCAATCATTTGATCTTATGGCACGCAATTCAATGGGCCGTAGAAAACGGTTACAAAACCCTTGACTTGGGTCGGACTTCGCCCGACAACCAAGGTTTAATGGCTTTTAAACGACACTGGGGCGCCGAAGAAATAGATTTGCCCTATTATTATTGGCCTGAAATTAGGGGTATCAGTGCTACTAAAGAAAGTAGCAAGAAATACAAGATAGCAAGTTCGGTCTTAAGAAAAATGCCCATACCGATATTAAAGATTTCAGGAAATTTGCTTTATAAGTATTTTGGCTAAAGTGGGCGAGTTAATAAGATTCTGGAAAGTCCCAATAGAACATGAGGCCCTTTTCACCCCTTTTGAAACTGAATTTGAAAAATTTCTTTTAGAAAAATATAAAAGTTATGAACATGATAAAAGGATCAAATTCTTTTATACTGTACGATTCTTAATTCCCCGTATTCTGCAAATTTCCTTGAGGAAAATAAAAGCAAGATACATAAGAAATGATTTTCCCCATTGGCCGATTGAAACCTATCTTGAAGATTTGAAAAGAAAAATGCTCAAAAACATGGATAAAGAAATTCCTTTTATCTGGTTCTGGCCCGATAATAAAAATTTTACTTTCTGTTTAACTCATGATGTGGAGACTAAAGAAGGTTTAAAAAAAATTAATAGAATTTGTGCGATTGAAAAAAATTTGGGATTGCGCTCTGCTTGGTATTTTGTGGCTGAAAAATATCGAGTTTCAGAGAATTTGATTGAAGAATTGAAAGAGCAGGGGTTTGAAGTGGGTATTCATGGTTTAAAACATGATGGTAAATTATTCAACTCAAAGCAAATCTTTGAAAAAAGGATGGAAAGATTGAGGATGTATGCCCAAAAATGGGATGCAAAGGGTTTTCGTTCCCCTTCCCTTTTAAGAAAGTATGAATGGTTAAAAAATTTGCCTTTTGAATATGACTCATCTTTTCCTGATACCGACCCATATGGACCACAACCTGGAGGATGCCTATCAATCTTCCCATTTTTTATTGGCAATATTGTGGAATTGCCGGTCACACTCCCTCAAGACCACACTCTATTTGAAATTTTGAAGGAAAAGGATATAAATATTTGGCGAGAAAAAGTTAACTGGATTGAAAAGATGAATGGTCTTGCTTTAATTATTGTCCATCCCGACTATTTCAACAAATATGTTGAGAGATACTACATTGAGTTTTTAGAATTTATTTCAGATAAAAAAAATGTGTGGATAGCAAAGCCAATAGAAGTTTGCAGATGGTGGCGCTCAAGAGACGAATCTTCTTTAATTTTAGATAAAGATAATAAATTTGCCATTGCCGGTCCAACAGCATTACAAGGTAGTGTGCACTATGTTAAGAATTTTTTCGAACCCTGAAAATGCAGGGTGATTATATGGATATCAAAAATTTTATCTTAAAAATTCTCGTTATAGATTTTAAAGCTTCTTGACTTTATAAAAAGTTTTAATATAATAAGAGCGATAATGAAGATAGCAGTTATCGGTGTTGGTTATTGGGGTCCGAATTTAGTGCGCAATTTGCTCAATAATAAATCAGTAAGTGAAATCTATTGCTTTGATATTGATGCAAAAAGATTGCATAAAATTCAGCAACAGTTTCCAATGGTAAAGATTGTTGATAACTACAAGGATATATTAAACAATCCTAAAATTGATGGTGTGTGTATTGCAACCCCGGCAAGCACCCATTTCCCCCTTGCAAAGATGGCAATAGAACACAATAAACATGTGTTAGTAGAAAAACCGTTCACCGTTACTGTAAGTGAGGCAGAAGACTTAGTTGAACTCGTCAGCAAAAAGGGACTAAAACTTTTGGTTGACCATATATTTATGTATAATGGAGCGGTTCGTAAAATAAGGGAAATAATAGATTCAGGGGAAATAGGAAAAATCCTCTACTTTGATGCGGTAAGGGTAAATCTCGGGCTTTTTCAACATGATGTCAATGTTTTATATGATCTCGCCACCCATGATATCTCAATAATGCTATATCTTTTAAATAATAATCCTAAAGCAGTGTCTGCTATCGGCATTGGTCATTATAACACAATTGAAGACATTGCCTATTTGACATTATTCTTTGATGATGATTGCATAGCCCATTTCCATGTAAACTGGCTTGCACCGGTGAAAATTAGGAGGATATTAATTGGTGGTTCTCAGAAGATGATTGTTTATGATGATATGGAAACTATAGAGAAGATAAAAGTTTATGATAAGGGCGTTGAAATAAAAACGAAAGAAGGCATTTATAAAACATTGATTGAATATCGTACCGGTGATATGTATGCACCAAAATTCGATACAACAGAACCCCTTTCATTGTTAATAGAAGAATTTATAGATGTGATAAAAAATGGGGGTGAGCCGTTATCAGATGGTAAAACCGGCCTCGAGGTTATTAAAATTTTGAATGCGGCTCAAAAATCTTTAAAAAATAATGGTTGCATAGTGGAGTTAAGATGAAAACAATAAATAAAGTTGATAATCACCAGATAATAAAGGATGTTAAATTGGGTAAAAATGTAAAAATTTTTGGGTTCGTCAATTTATATGGTTGCGAAATCGGTGATAATACAAAGATTGGAACATTCGTGGAAGTTCAAAAAAATGCCAAAATCGGAAAAAATTGTAAGATATCAACACACACCTTTATCTGCGAGGGTGTAACAATAGAGGATAATGTCTTTATCGGACACAATGTTACTTTCATTAATGACAAATATCCCAAGGCAACAAATCCAGATGGTTCTATGCAAACCGAAGCTGATTGGCAAGTAGTACCAACACTTGTAAAAAAAGGTGCTTCAATCGGTTCCAGTGCAACGATTCTTTGTGGGGTCACGATTGGTGAAAATGCAATTATCGGTGCTGGTAGTGTTGTGACAAAAGATGTCCCAGATAATACAATAGTTGCTGGTATCCCAGCAAGGATTATCAGGAAAATTAAATAAATCAAAATGGAGGATTAATTGCAGGTACCTTTTATGGATTTAAGAAGGCAGTATGAAATGATAAAAAATGAAATAGATGAGGCTATTCAAAAGACAATTGATTCTTGTGCGTTCGTTGCGGGAGAAAAGGTGAAGGAATTTGAAAACAATTTTGTTAATTATTGCGGGGCAAAATGTGGTATTGCAATATCGTCAGGAACCAGTGCAATCTATGTGGCACTAAAAGCACTAGATATCGGCAGGCATGATGCAGTAATTACTGTTCCATATACGTTTATTGCTACTGCTGAGGCAATCAGTTTGACAGGTGCTACACCAATATTTGTTGATATTAGAGAAGATTCTTATACCATTGACCCGGAAAAGATAAAACAATATATTGAAAAAAAATGTGAATGGATTGAGAAAAAAAATGTTTTAAGAGATCAAGAAAGAAAATTAAACGTCAAAGCGATAATCCCTGTCCATCTTTATGGCCAGACTGCTGATATGGATGAGATTATGAATATTGCAAAAAAATATAAACTTTTTGTGATTGAAGATGCTGCGCAGGCACACGGTGCATTATATAAAGACAAAAAAGCAGGCACGATCGGAGATCTAAGCGCCTTCAGTTTCTATCCCAGCAAAAATTTAGGAGCTTATGGTCAAGGTGGTATGGTTTTGACGAATAACGAAGAGTTAGCAGAAAGGGTGAGGATGTTGATTGACCACGGACAGAAAGAAAGATATTTGCATGAATTTGAAGGTTGGAATTTCAAAATGGATGGGTTCCAGGCAGCAATTCTTAATGTAAAATTGAATTATCTTGATGACTGGAATGAGGATCGCCGACAGAATGCTTATTATTATAATAAACTTCTGAATGGAATTGATAAAATAATAACTCCAAAAGAAATGGATTATGGGAAACATATTTACCACCTGTATGTATTACGGGTTCCTGATAGAGATGGTTTCATGAAATTTTTTAAAGAAAATGGCATTGGTACAGGGATACATTATCCCAAGCCTTTACATTTACAAAAGGCATATAGTCATCTTGGATACAAGGAGGGTGACTTCCCGGTTTCTGAAAGGTGTGCCAGTGAGATTGTATCTCTGCCGATGTTCCCGGAATTAACCAAACATGAGATTGAATATGTTTGTGCCAAAATAAAAGAATGGGCAATGCAGATTTAAAAATTTTAAAAAATACGTATGCTTAAAATTATCTTATTGTTTACTGACATTATTGCGATTTCTGCATCATATTCCTTGGCAAAATTTTTACGATACCATGGTGATGTTCATTACATCCCCAATCAACTAACTACATTTCTATTCCTTATTTTCGTGATACTTTTGATTAATTATCTTTATAATTTATATAACCATTATTATTATGTCCAATCGGGGCGTGTTTTTTTCAAACTGGTCAATGTCTGGATAAATTCCTTCATTGCCTATGTTATTATCGGATTTCTCACAAAATTCTATTTCTTAAATAATAGTCGTGGTTTTATATTCTATTTTTTCTTTATTACCTATCCCCTCATTGTCTCTTACTTACGAATATTTATAATCCCCAGGATTTTAATTGGTTACTTTTCAAAACCAGAGCGTCGAACCATATGTAAATATATCGGACCCGAAGATAAATTTATCCAATTCAACCAATTTTTTGAGGAAAATCCAATCATTGGACTTAATCTAATTAATTCAAATACCAATGATGAGAAATTAAAAACATCCGAAATTTTTTTATTTAGCGTAGCAAAGGAATTCGGTAGTTTATATAAAGAACTAAAAGAGCATTCATTAATTGGTAAAAAAGTGCATATTGTTACGAATTTATTCAATGACCTTCCATTGAGATGGGAATGGTGTAAGATTGGTAATTTACCAATAGTTTCATTGAAGATCAATGGTGAGAAAAAATGGCAGATGATTGTCAGAAGGATTATTGATATTGTCATTTCATCAATATTATTAATTATTTTACTGCCTTTTTTTGTTATCGTGGCAATTGCAATAAAATCAGATTCTCCGGGTCCTGTAATCTACAAACAAAAAAGATGTGGTAAGGATGGAAGGGAATTCACACTTTATAAATTTCGTTCAATGTATAACAATAGTTCTCACGAAAAAAGGGAAAAAGATTTTCAGAAATTCATTGAAAATAAAACACAAAAAGCCAAGATTGTAAACTATAATGAGATAACAAAAGTTGGCAGGATACTAAGAAGAACGTCTATTGATGAATTTCCTCAGTTTTTCAATGTATTAAAGGGAGATATGACTTTGATCGGACCAAGACCACCTATCCCTTATGAAGTTAAATACTACAAAGATTGGCATAAAGATAGATTAAAAATAAAACCCGGGGTGAGCGGTCTCTGGCAGGTTTACGGGCGGGGTAGCATGCCATGCGATTCTTCAATATTTTTAGATTTAATATATGCCCTAAATCGTTCCCTTACTCTCGACATTAAATTGCTATTCCAAACAGTTCCTGCGGTGATATTGGGAAAAGGAGCATACTAATATTAAGATTCTAAACGAACCATAAAATTTTTAATTTTACTTTGAGGTTTTGAAATTTAGAATTTTTTTGTTCTTCATACAAGCAATGAATAGTTTTGAGAATGGCTTATGGTAATATTACTGTTCTTGACATTTTATCCTATTGATTCCTGGCAGAACGAAATCCTCGAGGAATTACAGGTAAGGGGATTGTATTTTGCAAAATTCCCTGGTGTTCGGCCCTACTATATTCCCCAATTAGATTCATTTTCTATTATTGATGAGAATTTTGTCCGCCTCAGGTTACCAAATCTCTCATTAAAGATTAAGATTGATACGGTGCAAGTCGCCAGATTTAAACCGATGGTGAATTATAGGTTCCATGATTTCTTGCTCTATCTGCAACCCGATGTGAAATTTGGAACCGACAGTCTACCACCGAATAAAGTATTTAAAAATCTTTTCTCAGCAGACTATGAAAGAGTCTATGCACGATATGATAATGGACATTTTGGAATTTTTATCGGTAGAGAAAGATTTTCAATTGGTCCTTCTCCAAGATATAATATGCTCCTTTCTGGTTATGGTCCACCTCTTGACTGGTTTAACTACCGACTTACAGCAAAGTATATTCAATTAAGTTATTATCTAAGCCGGCTCGATGATATGTTTTGTAAACCACTGGAATACAGTGGGGATACAATTACTACACTCATAAATGCAAGAAGGTATTTGATAATAAAAAGACTTGATTTTACACCTGTACACTGGTTTAATTGCAGTTTTTCTGAAGGAGCAACATTCGGGGGCGAGGATTATGTATTAACGCCCTACCATTTCAATCCCCTAGTATTTATCCACACCTTGCAACACAATTGGGGGAAAGATGCCAATCTATTTTTTCATCTTGATGCTCGAATCTTTCTTAAGAATTTTTCTATTTATTCAGCCCTGCTTGTGGATGATTTTCAACTTGAGCCAGATCCCAATGGCGAGCCAAACCATTTTGGTGTAAATTTGGGGTTAGAATTTGCGGATTTATTCATACCTAATAATTTTCTTATTTTAGAATATCATCTTATGTCCCGTTGGATTTACTGTATTTATGCACCATATCAAAGATATATGTACTATGGATATTCAATTGGTTTTCCTTACGGTCCTGATTGTGATGAATGGTATTCTAAGTACATCCACCATCTGAATGAAAAAGTTGATCTGTTTGTGAGTGGTTCTTATTTCAGAAAAGGTGAAAATAATGTAAATTCAATTTGGCCCATACCGGAGAAACCGCGTATTCCTGGCACTTCTTTCCCGGAAGATAATTTTCTGTCAGGCATTTCTCAAAATGTGGCAAATATTAACATAGGGGTGAGATTTTTTTACAAGAATTTGTTTTTACTTGAATTTTCTGCAGGATACCTTAATATCCAGAATAGTCAGCATATCAAGGGTAATTCAAAGAATTCAATACAATTACTGGTGCAGGTTGATTTTTTACATTTGTAAATCAAATAGCGTGAAATGTAAAAATTCTATCTGGGATTATATTTTCCTCGCCCGACCGATTCTACTCGTTCCGGTCTGGGCATTTTTTTTGCTTGGTTATTATAAGGCAGGTGGTGGAAGATTCCAGTTTAATAGTACCGTTATTTCAAGTTTTTTAGCATACACTGCCCTTATTTCAATTTTATACATCCTCAATCAAATAGCAGATAGAAAATCTGATGCAATAAACCAGAAACATTTACTTATTGCCGAAGGCATGATTTCAACTCGGAATGCTTATATTGAAATTGGCTTATTGTTTTTGGTTATAGTATTTTTATTAATTAAACTCCCCCTGAGTATCATTATATTTATGGTAATTTCTTTTCTGTTTGGCATTTTTTACTCTTTTCCACCATTTAAATTGAAGGCAGTTCCATTTGCAGATTTTCTAATCAACGGCATCGGTTATGGATTTGTAAATTTTTCTGTAGGATGGTTAACATTTAATAAATTTTCTTCCCAGACTGTTATAAGTTCTTTACCTTATGTCTTAGCAGTAAGTGCGATATTTGTTAATACCACAATCCTTGATATTGAAGGAGATAAAAAATGCGGTTATTTGACAACAGGGGTTCTTTTGAATAAAAGAAAATCTGCGCTATTTGCATTGGTTTTAATCATTGCTTGCATATTCTATTCACTTATCATTAAGGATTACATCTGTCTTATTCCCTCTTTAATATCATTTCCGCTTTTTTTACTTGCAGGAATCAGGGGCGATGATAAATATGTAAAATTATCAATACGGATAGGAGGGCCATTGCTTATTTTGGTTGTAGGTCTTCTCTTCCCGTATTTTCTTGTACTCTCAATTTTAATTTTTATATTCCTAAGAATTTATTATAAGAAAAAATTTGGCATAAAATACCCTGGGTTTTAGACTATATGGAATCAGACAAAAAATCATACTGGCTTCAATGCGAAATAAACATCTGGTTAAGAAAATGAAGAAAATAATATTTTTAATTCCCATATTTTTCATTTTTGCCCAGGAAAGTGATTCACTAAATGATACTATTAATCTATATATAAACCCGGAAATCAAAAAAATGATAAAACCTCAGCGTGATGAGTGGTTTTCACAGGATAAATTTTTACATTTCTATTTTTGCGCGACAATGGTTGGCTTGGGTTACCACACTTTAGTCTGTAGAATGGAAAGAGATGAAACGGAAAGCAAAATCTTTTCAATATCGTTTACTGTCATGGTAGGAATAGGAAAAGAGATTTATGATAAAAAGAAAAAAAATCATTTTTCCTGGAAGGATCTATGCTGGGATGGAGCAGGATTGACTTTCGGCTATTTAGCTTTTGTTCATAGGTATTAAGTAATCGGAGATTTTGAAAATAATGTAGGGCAAGGCTTTACGCCTTGCCTTTTTTGTTTTATACCACGGAAAAAATTTGTATGACTTCTTTCCTGATCACAGGTATAATACCCAGTCTAACCCTTGGATGGACACTGTTTGATAATAGAATTATTATTATATTTTTCTTCGGGTCAGCCATAATCATTGTGCCGGTGAATCCGGTATGCCCGAATGCCGAAGAAGATAGTATCCCCGGATAAGGATTTACCCACCAACCAAGCCCCCTCTTTTCTTTCCCTCTGGTCCAGTCTTTTATCATTAAATTCAAAGTGCTCATTTTAACAATCTCCCCATTCAAATAGGCTCGCATTATCTTAGCCAATTCTTCAGCATTTGAGAATAGTCCTGCATTTCCAGAAACCCCATTAAATGCATAAAAGCAATTTCCATCATGAACTTCGCCCTTGATTAAATAATTGCGCCACTTCACAACCGATATATTACCATACTCTTTTGCCTTTTGTTTTTCGTGTTTATTTCCTATTTCAGTAGGAGCGATGTTTTTTAATTTTTTAGAGGGATTGAACATTGTTTTTTTCAGATGTAATCTCTTAAATATTTTTTCTTTGCAAAATTTATCCAAACTTTGGTTTGTAATTCTTTTGATTATCAAACCAAGGATGATATAATCTAAACACGAATAAATAACTCTTTTCTTGCCGGTATTAGCTTGTGAAAGATAATCAATTCTTTTTTGTTTATTTAACAAATATAAAGGAAACCATGCAGGGATACCTGAAGTATGGGTCAATAATTCTCTAAGTGTTATTTTAGCATTGGATTTATTTTTGAATTCAGGTAGATATTTTTCAATATAATTATCCAGTTTAATCTCCTTTTCTTCAAATAGCAACATAACAGACATAGCAGTGCACAAAGGTTTTGTTAGCGAGGCAAGGTCATATATAGTATCTTTATTCAATACTTCCTTTTTGGGAATGATTTGTTTAAAACCATAGGATTCAAAAAAATAAGTATCTTTGGTATTTCCAACCCATAATACCGCACCAGGAATCCTTCTTTTTTTAACACACTCATTCAAATAAGTACCGACTTTTAAGAAATCCATAATTAAAGAGTTAAACAATTGATTAATTGTTTAATTGTTAAAATAAGACTGCACAATCTGTGGAATCCAAAATCGTTTAACTCAATATCCAGCAATTCAAGGCCGCGGGGGATGAATTTTTTAAAATGTATTTTGTTTTTATTTAGAGAAAGATTGGCAAAGGCACCGAGTGCCTGCATATGCCGCTGGATTCCAGTTAATCTATAAATTTCACAAAAATGATTTTTAGTAATATTTATTCCCTTTTTTTTCAAACCGGTTAGATAATATTCAATAAGATATTCTTCACTTTTTCCATCAACATTCACATAAGCATCCCTTAATAAAGAGACAAGGTCATAAGTCAGAGGGCCTATCCTTGCGGACTGGAAATCAACAATTCTAATTTTGCTGTTTTTAATAAAGATATTCTGCGATTGATAATCTCTATGCATTAAAAAATTGCTTATGGGCGTTATTGCCTCAATAACTCTTCTATGTAATAAATTTAAATCTTCTTCAATCTCACAAATTTTATCATCAGGTATTTTACAGAATTGTTTCAAGAAGAATTGTTTAAAATAATCCTGTTCCCATTTAATATGTTCGCCATCGTAATAATTATTCACCGGCGCATTTTTATATCCGTCAATCTGTAATTTCACAAGTTCATCTATGGCTTTTTTATATAATTGTAGCCAATCACGGCATTGTTTACGCATCAAGTCATACAACGAATTTTTTCCTAAATCCTCAACGACTGCATAATTATCATTAAATTCAATCAATTCAGGGACGCCAATCCCTGTCTGAAAAAGATGGTTTAAAATTTTTACATAATCCTTAATATTCTTATCCTCAATGAATATATATGTCTTTTTGCCTTTTCTGACTCGATAGAATCGTCGATCCGAACCACCGGTAATAATCTTCTCAATGACTTCATACTCTAATCGAATCATATTTATTTTTTACACTTGTTTTGCTTCCATATAGGATTATTGTTGTGTTTTAGAAAATGATATAATTGAGGAGTCCCAATATCATACCAGGTATCATGTGCAAAATAGGGATAGAGCAATTCGCCACTTCTAATTGCTCTATTATAGACTTCAGTCAGACTGAAGACTTTCTTATTTTGGGGGAAATATTTAAAGACTCTCTTTGAAAGCACAGCAATTCCTGCATAAGTATAACAATCATTCATTCTTTTTTTATAAAATTTGACAATTCTTTTTTTCATAACGCGAACCCGATTTGTCTTGTAGTTATTTACAAGTACAATCGTTGCAAGTGGGTTTATTTTTTTATGCTCTTTCAATACTTTTTTCAAATTTATATTTGAAAGAACATCACAATTATGAATCAGAAAATCTTCGGATACATAATTTTTGAAATTCAATAATGCGCCACCGGTTCCAGAAAGATATTTTTCCATAACAAATTTTATTCCGGGGATGTCTTTCAAAGATTCTTTTATAATATCACCTTTGTAAAATAGATTGATTCCAATGGCTTTTATCCCTGTTTTTTGCATTTTTTTAATAATCAGTCTTATTACCGGAGTGCCTTTGATTGGTAATAATGGTTTTGGGATTTTTTTGGTTATACTACCAAGTCTTTTTCCTAAACCTGCTGCAAGGATTATCCCTTTCATAAACTGGTTAAATAGTCGAATGGTAATTTGAAAATCTATTCATATAGGAGATATTGCTTTCTTTTTCTTTTAAATCTTTCCAAACCCTCTATCCATTTCTTTCTCATTGAGTCAACTGAACCCCCTGTTTCTATCGCCCTTCTTATCCAGGAGTTTCCAATCAATATATCAAAAGGCATTTTCTTTTTCTCAAATTCATAGGGTGGTTTACGCCAGGCAAATTTCTTTGGATAGAGTCTTTTTATAGCAGAGATTATCTCAAGTCCGGCACATACCGGGTCAAATCTTTCTAAATCACTCACATAAATTTGGGCACCGCCACATACCTTACCACAATATTTATTGAATGTCGGTATGAATTTTAGGGGTCGGAATTCCACGCCCTGGATATTTCTCTCTTCTAATTCTTTTACCAGTTCCTCTTCTTTTATCCAGGGTGCACCAAATATTTCAAATGGTCTGGTTGTTCCTCTACCTTCAGATACATTGGTTCCTTCAAGCAGACACATTCCTGGATAAACCAATGCAGTCTCAAATGAAGGCATATTGGGTGAAGGAACTGTCCATTTCAAACCACAATCAGGAAAATAGAATCTTCTTTTCCAGCCTTTCATTTTTATTATTTCTAAATCCGTCCCAATATTCTCTTCAATATTTATCATTTTACAGATTTCTCCAATTGTCAACCCATGTCTTACGGGTAGGGAATATAATCCAACAAATGATGAAAAATCATGTTCAAGGACCGGACCTTGGACGGTCAAGCCATTCAAGGGATTAGGACGGTCGAGTAGGAACATTTTTTTCTTTAATCGGGCTAACTGTTTCAATAATAATACTGCGCTCCAGACAAATGTATAGTATCGAGTTCCTATATCTATTAAATCAACTACCAGCGCATCAATTTCACTAAGAATACTAATTCGTGGTACAAGTTTTTTGTTATAGAGACTTAAAACCGGAATCCTGTTCTGCTTATGATTTTTTACATAGACTTGATCTTGTAAGGCACTGAATAATCCGTGCTCGGGCGCAAAAATAAATTTTAAATTAATTTTTTTGCAATTAATAAAATGATAAATTGTGGGTCTTAATTCATGGTCAGTTGCTGAGATATTTGTTAATAAAGCGAGGTTTTTGTTTTTAAAAAGAAAAAAATTTTTATTTATGATTCGGTCAATACCATTGAGCATAGAGATAAAAATATATCCTGAATTAAGAAAAAGTCAATTGCGATGTTAAATTCCCTGACTCCTCTTTACTTTTAATCTTCTACAGGAAACAGACAGTATCACAGTGGATGCCTAATTTTGCTTCTCACTGAACTGT
>FMJZ01030562.1_pt1 | contig 27802 bp, 22 predicted proteins | sample 1987881 | NCBI WGS metagenome assembly FMJZ01 (sample SAMEA4378227, study PRJEB15110) | soil metagenome | biome: soil; feature: Field; material: Soil | place: India | collected 2015-03-11 | depth 0 m
TGCCGCGCTCAGGCCTAAGCCCATCAGAGAAACAGCCGGGGTTGAGAGCGCATGGCAGAGCGAGCTTCTCTCACAGGCCAGGGCGGGAGGAAGGTCGGCCACCGGCCACGCTGCACTTGATTGCAGATGCCGATTTCAGATGACAGAAGAATCTGGGCAACGTCGGCTGTTGTACGCCGGTCGCCCATGGCAACAATCGTCCGCGTATTTCACCGGTACGGCCAATGGCGGCTTGGCAAGTATAACGGTTGTGGGCAGATGATCGTTGATTTGTCAGTTGCCGAGCATTTGCACGCTGAGCCACTGGAACAAGCCCAGCCCACGACTTTACGCATTTGGTGGAGGAACTGTTTCAGCCACGGTTCGAACCGCTGCTACCCCACTGGAATGAAAGTATGCAATTGCTGGTTAAACAGACTCATAGGACCCGTTAGTGGAACAGTCCCAACACAGTTTAGTATCTGGCCAAACCGGCTTTAATCATCCAAACTCTCGCTATCGACAAACATGACCCCCGCGGGAATGGTAAAGGTTAATTTCTGTCGACTGTAAATTTTTCTCAGAGTATCATGGCGGGTGATTTTTATGAAGGCTTTAGTGTTAAGCGGTTGGATTGCTTTGTTACTCACTGGCTGTGCCACGTCTAAAAATGCGTCCCGCAACCATTTCACCAACTGGGACGCTGGCACTTCGCCAGCTGAGGTCGGCAAGCGCGTGGCGGAGAACTTCCTGCTGCGCAAGTTCGACTTCGAGACTAACCCGAGACGGAAATATGTGATCTATCCCGAGGCATGCACATGGTACGGCGCACTGAAAGTGGCAAAACTGACCAGTGACAAAGATTTGCAGCAGCGCCTGATTCGGAAGTTTGACTATCTGCTTACTCCTGAGGGCACAAACCGAATTTCGCCCGAGGCGCATGTGGACTTTCGTGTGTTCGGCATTGTCCCGTTGGAAATTTACTTGCAGACCGGCGACAAGAAATACCTCGAGCTCGGCAAACGGCTAGCAGACGCGCAATGGGACAATCCAACCGAGGATGGTATAACCCGCGAAGCACGGTACTGGGTGGACGACGTGTACATGATCTGTGCTGTGCAAGTGCAGGCGTATCGGGCCACGGGCGATACCAAGTACTTGGACCGGGCCGCACTCACCACAGCGGCGTACCTCGACAAACTGCAACAGCCGAACGGGTTGTTTTATCACGCAGCCGACTCGCCGTTCTTTTGGGGGCGTGGCAACGGCTGGTTCGCCGCAGGTATGACCGAGCTGTTGAGCGAACTGCCCTCTGACCACCCCAAGCGCGCATGGATCATGGAAGGTTACAAAAAAATGATGACCACACTGCTCAAATACCAGAGCGATGAAGGGCGATGGCGCCAGCTCATTGATAGACCGGAAGCATGGCTTGAATCATCCAGCACCGGCATGTTCGCATTTGCAATGGTCACCGGTGTCAAACGTGGCTGGTTGGACGCCGATGCTTTTGGCCCGGCGGCACGCAAAGCATGGCTTGCGCTTGTGAACAACCTCGACCAAGACGGTAATGTCAAAGACGTCTGCGTGGGCACAAACAAAGCCGCAAGAGAAGTCGGCACAGACCCAGAAGTACAGTTGAAGTTTTACCTTGATCGGGGACGAAAGACAGGCGATCTGCACGGGCAAGCACCTATCCTATGGATGGCAATGGCGTTACTTAACTAAACACCTGCCTCAGAAGTGCCTGTTGCAGAGGTGGTGGACGCGGATTTCAACCTTGCGCAACAACAAACAAATGCCAGACCGGAACACGTAAAACTGCAAAACCAAAACCGGCGACTTCAAATCATGAAACCAAAGCAGATTCTCGTAGGCGCGATTGTGACACTGACCGTGTTGGGCAGCGGCTGTCGCACCACAAAACAGCATCTTGCTTTCACAAACTGGCCGCCAGGCGCTTCACCACGTGAGGTGGGCTACAAGCTGGCCACAAACATGTTGCCGCGCTGGATCATTACGCGGCCATCGGTGCATTACGCCGAAGACTCAGCGTGGATGACAGCGTTAAAGTTTGCGGCAAAAATCAAAGACGAAGAACTCAGAACGGCACTAATCAGGCGTTTTGACCCATTTCTGACGCCTGAGGGCAGAAAAAACATTTCAATGACACGCCACGTTGACCACACCATTTTCGGGATTGTGCCGCTCGAAATTTACATCCAGACCAAAGACACCCGATACCTCGAGATCGGCAAGATGCTCGCAGACAGGCAGTGGGAATTCCCAACACCGGAAGGGCTCTCGGGCGAGACGCGGTTCTGGATTGATGACATGTACATGATCACCATATTGCAAGTGCAAGCGTACCGCGCCACGGGTGACATGGTGTACCTCGACCGTGCTGCACTTGAAATGGAAGTATACCTCAATAAGCTTCAGCAACCCAATGGATTGTTCTATCACGGCTTGGGTTATCCGTTTTTCTGGGGCCGCGGTAATGGCTGGGTGGCTGGCGGCATGGCAGAATTGCTAAGTGAGCTGCCCAAAAATCATCCGCGCCGCGCGCGGATACTCGATGCCTACCGCAAAATGATGACCACACTGCTTAAACATCAAGATGCAGACGGCATGTGGCACCAGCTCATTGATCACCCTGAGTCATACAAGGAAACATCCAGCACCGCAATGTTCACCTTCGCCATGATTAAAGGCGTCAAGAACGGGTGGTTCAAAAACCCATGGCCGTATGCGCAAGCTGCGCGCAAAGGCTGGCTTGCTTTGCAAAAATACATAGATGCTGACGGGAACGTTGACCAAGTTTGCATTGGCACCGGCCAAAGCAAAGACATCAAGTATTACCTGACGCGCCCGACGCGGAAGGGCGACCCGCATGGCCAAGCACCAGTTCTCTGGTGTGCCTTGGCATTACTAGAGTAGCCATAGCAAACACTCTTTATTGCCATCAGCTCTTCAGCAACACGCGTCGGAATGACATCGCTTTTACTCTCAAAACGATCGGTTTTAACCAGTGCAGTTTCGGGTGGGGCCATGGCTCTCTAACCCGCGGTGGAGTCTGCCTCTGAGAATCCAGGTCTCGAGTTTCAAAGCCGACCTGAAACGCTTTGTTGCAGAAGCGCGCCTGCGTGGTGCAACGCCGGTCCTGATCACACCTATGCACCGCAAGACACTCGGCAACAACGGTGTTGTTACCAACAGTCTGGGAGACTACCCAGAAGCTACACGGCAAGCCGCCGCCGAAGAAAATGTGCCGTTAATTGGTCTGCACAAGATGAGCAAGACACTGTACGAAGCGCTTGGACCGGAAAACATCAATCACGCATTCGTTGACGGCAGCCACCACACAAGTTACGGGAGTTACCTGCTCGCAAAATGCGTCGTCGAGGGCATTAGAGCTAACCAACTGAGGCTGGCGCAGTTTATCGTACCAGACACCCCCGTATTTGACCTGGCAAAACCAGACCGGTACGAAACCTTCGCGGTGCAGCCTAGCCCTCAGGCAGCCCCCATGCCTCCAGACGGCAACTAACGGATGGTTAACCCAACCTGAGCACACACCCGCGTGCGCGGCGCATACGGCGCCAACCGCCACTACTCTTCAAACACAAATGCGCCGTAACCGACTACACGGCTGCGCGGTCCAGCCGTGTCGCCTGAGTTCCGCAGGTCGATCGTCCGAGCCCGCAGCCCACGTCGCTTCGCGGCATATAACATCCCGCGGATTGGTGCCGCGCCGCATGCGTGTTCGTCGCTGATTTCCTCAGGGCGCAATTGCTCGATTGCAGCAGCCGTAGCCCGGTCCAACTTTTCCGCCGTCCGATAATCGCAATAATGGCTCAGGTCGGAGCTGATCACGATACGCGACTCTTCCCCGTCCCACAGCTGTTCAATCACATCTGCCACCTCAACATCCGAAGCACCGCCAACAACGATCGGCACGAGCTTGAACTCGGGCAGTACAACCTGCAAAAACGGCAGTTGCACCTCGAGCGAATGCTCGTACGCATGTGCTTCGTCTAGCACGATCACTTGCCGCAACGAACAAACCGTACTCGTCGCAGCCGCATCAAGCTTGACCATACCCAGCGGAGTTGCAAAGGCCTCGGCTCCACTCAATGCCAGTCCGCGAAAAGGTACCTGATGCGATGGCCCGAGCAAAACTATGCGCTTGACTACGTCGGCGGCCCTAGCCAGACACACGTATGCGCTGGCTGCAATCGGGCCCGAGTAGATATAGCCTGCGTGCGGTGCAATGATCGCTTTGGGCGCCGGCCCATGCGCCGGTTTAACAGCGCGGATGAATCCCTCGAGCATCGCCCGCAGCTGCACCGCATCTGCGGGGTAAAACTGGCCGGCTACCGCAGGTTGACGAATTTTTGGCGACGCACGTTGTTGGAACATTGGCATGGGTAAACTACACTTTTGGTTACCTCGGTTCTGCTAAAAATCCGAAAACTAAAGCACGACCCGAAATCAAAGCTGCAAATGCAACGGCACAACGCATTGCGACCGGAACTCGAATTTGGGATTTCAAACATGCGTGTTGGTTTTGGATTCCATTATTTAGACTTGGGCGCTTTACTCTGGATTCCGCTCGGGCCAAATGCCCGGGATTTTTGTCTGGCAACTTGGGCACCTACCCTCAAGCGTAATTTTATACTGGCGCACCAAAAAACCGTATCGGTCTATCAACATTTCGCGGCACTTCGGGCAATACGTGTTTTCCCATGGACCAACGCGCCCGGGCAGGTTGCCAGCGTACACAAACCGTAGTCCTTCTTCAGCGCCTAGCTCGGCTGCGCGAATGAGCTGACGCGCGTTCGTTGGAGGCGGCTCGATCATTTTGTAGTCCGGATGAAACGCTGTCACATGCCACGGGATATCGGGACTCACAGACGCAATAAACCTGGCGATCTGGCGCAACTCAGTCTCGCTATCGTTGAACCCAGGAACAACAAGCGTGACTATTTCGATCCACAGGCCGTGCCGGTGTACAAGGCGGATGCCGTTCATGACTCCTTCTAGCGTGCCGCCTAAGATGCGGTAGTGTTTATCATCAAAGCTTTTGAGATCAATTTTGTATGCCGCGACCCACGGTTTGATAAACTCGATTACTTCGGTCGTTGCGTAGCCATTGGAAACAACTGCACAGGCAAGCCCGAGCGGCTTTGCCTTCTGAAAGATTGCAACTGCCCATTCGATCGTGATTAACGGTTCGTTGTAGCTTGACACTACAAGACGCGCACCGCTGCGTTGCGCTGCGTTTACGATCTGTTCTGGCGTAAGCTCGATGATAGATGAGCCGCTCACGCGCTCGCGCAATGTCTGGCTTGTGACCCAATTCTGGCAAAATGGACAATGAAAATTGCAACCCAACATGCCAAAGGTGAGTGCGTCCGAGCCAGGATACACATGAAAGAACGGCTTCTTTTCGACCGGGTCGCTTGCTAATCCCCCGGCCACATACCCGTATGGCACACGCAATTCACCGCCCCTGACAAACCGCACCCTGCAAACGCCGCGTCTGCCTTCGGCTATAAGACATCTATGCGCACACGCTAGACACCGCACGCGCTCACCCTCACGGCGACAAAGCGCACCGACCGCTGTGCGGCTGTCCAATGCGCGCGCAAGGCTGTCATTTCCCGGCTCGGCTTTAATCGAACTATCCGCATTTTCCAGACTTGCGGAATTGCACAGGCTATTTCGGTCTGGTTCAGACATCTTCATGAACACACTTGTTGAATTGAGCCTGCTACATTGTGGCCTTACCGAGTGCGCTTGTCAAAGCTACACCCTACAAAAACAGCTGGGCCCTTGCGCGCCAAGATCACACTGCACGACTCTGAATGAAAACGCGAAACAAACTGCCTAAATGCTCCGGATGCACCAATGTCTTGAATTGTCTAATTTGCGAATCTGACCATTTGCACCAAGCTATGTTAGTTTGCAAAGCACGTTCAGCTATTCGCGTCAGGAATTGGCCATGCGTAAACAACCCGTCGGTTGACAAGCCGGCTGCTTCACCTGCAAGCTGCAACGCCGTAAAATCAACATGCGCGGTGATGTCTTGCTGGCCCGGATCAGCCAATACATCCACAGAAACCTGATGGCGCCGATAGGCGCGCACGGTGCCTTCGGTGCGCGCTGGATGAAGCAGTTCTTGCCTGCTCAACCCGTAGTCAATCGCAATGAGTTTCCCAGCACTGAGTACACGCGCTGCGTTGCCCCACCATCGCGCAGCTTCCGGACACGCCTCAACGGTATACCCGTCTGGCAACGCATCCAGTAATTCAGATGGCAACTGGATGGGTAACTGTGGTTTGCAATTTGGTTTTCGAATTTTTGCCCAAACAAAGTTGCCTTGGCTGTAAGTTACACCCCACTCGAACCATTCCCGCTTCTGTGCGTCCCAGCCGAACCTGTGAACTGGCAAAGAATCAAGGAACTCATTTGAAAAGATAACGCCGTTAAAACCGCCTCTGTGCCGGTCCAGCGCATCAATCCACCGCACGCGATTACCGAATCGTTCGAGAGTTTTGTGTTGCCACTCACGTCTGCGCGGTGACGGTTCGACAATCCAGTATTCGATCCGCGCGAAAAGCGCAGGGTGCCAGGTCTGGAACCAGCTCAAAATGTCGGCTGCCAACCGGCCGTCATGCGCACCTGCCTCCACCAGTTGAAGGACCTGCTTTGCGGGAAGTACTCCGAACCAATCAGCAAACTGCAGTGCAAGTAACTCGCCGAACAAGTTGCCCGTGCTAACGCTGGTGTAGTAGTGTCCGCGCCGGCCGACGGTGTCCGGTTCCTGTTCATAAAATCCATAAACCGGACAATACAGCGCAAGCTCCATAAAACGCGCGAAACTGATAACACCGCAATTTTCAATTTCGCTGCAAATAATTTCGTGCAGTTGTGTCACGAAGCCTACAGACTGGTGTGGTTTGAGCTATTAGAAAGCCGGATCAAAATGGCCTATGGCAAAGATTGACGCTTTTTTCAACATGGTCGTCGAATATAACGCGTCTGACCTGCACTTGTCATCGGGCAACTCGCCGATGCTGCGCATTGACGGTCAGTTACAGCGCGTTGATTACCCGCCACTGGACAACGACGAACTTAAAAGAATGCTCTACGAAATCGCACCTGAATACAAGATCAAGACTTTCGAAGAAACGGGCGACGTAGATTTTGCCTACGAGATACCCAACGTAATCCGGTTTCGCGTTAACTATTACCAGCAGAAAAACGGGATTGCAGCCGCCTTTAGGCAAATACCGACCAACGTATGGTCGTTTGAAGACTTTGAAAAAGCGGATGCGCCAATGCCACCCGTACTGAAGAAATTTGCAATGCTAAATCGCGGACTGATAATCGTAACGGGCCCCACCGGTTCAGGTAAATCAACCACCCTTGCTGCGATCATTGACTACGCAAACAAGAACAGACGCGACCACATCATCACGCTAGAGGACCCGATCGAGTTTGTGCACCAGAGCAAAAACTGTCTTGTAAACCAGCGTGAAGTGGGTGTACACACAAAATCGTTCGCAAGCGGTTTGCGTGGCGCGTTGCGCGAAGACCCGGACATCATTCTGGTGGGCGAGATGCGCGATTTGGAAACAATCGAACTGGCGATCACAGCGGCAAATACCGGCCACCTGGTCTTTGCTACGCTCCACACCCCAAGCGCCGCAAAAACAGTTGACCGCATCATCGACGTCTTCCCGGCCGAGCAGCAAAACAAAATCCGAGCTACGCTGTCCGAAGCACTCAAAGGTATCGTTGCACAGACACTGTTCAGGCGGATCGACAAGAAGGGCCGGATCGCCGCTTATGAAATTCTTGTGTTCACCACCGCAATTGCAAACCTTGTGCGCGAAAACAAAACGCATCAAATCCCAGGCATGATCCAGGTCGGCAAACGAATTGGCAACCAACCGTTGGACGACCACATCATGGAACACATCAGAATGAAACGGATCGGCCCCGAAGAAGCGTACGAAAAGGCCCAGGACAAAAAGAAGTTTCGGCAGTTTTTGCCGAATCCACCAGATGATGAAGACTTCTAACTCGAACAGAATCGAGCCATGCGCAGATCAGAACTTGAATTTATCCTGACGACGATGCTGGAGGCATATCCGGACGTGTCGGACCTTCTATTCACGGTTGACCGGCCATTGCAGGTCGAATCCGAGGGGCAACTAAAACCCGTCGAGATAGACCCGCCGATCGGCAAATTGACCCCGTTCCAAACCGAGATGGTGGCATTGAATCTGATCGGTGAAAATCAGTGGCATCTTGAAGACCTGCTTCGACGCGGTTCATGTGACGTTGCATACACGCTGTCCGAACAGGCGCGTTTCCGCATTAGCGTGTTTTCGCAGCGCGGCAATTACTCGATCGTCTTGCGGCGCCTAAACACACGCATACCTACGATCGAAGAGTTAAACCTGCCGTTAATATTGAAAGAAATTCCGAAGGAAACAATGGGTCTTGTGCTCGTGACCGGCGCGACCGGCAGTGGCAAAACCACCACACTTGCAGCGTTGCTCGGCGAACTAAACAGGCAAAGGCCCGTTCATGTCATTACGCTGGAAGACCCAATTGAGTACATCCATACACACGACAAGGCTACTTTTAACCAACGCGAACTGGGGACAGACTTTGACGACTACGCCTCTGGTTTGCGTGCTGCGATGCGGCAGGCGCCCAAGGTTATTCTTGTGGGCGAAATGCGCGATCGCGAAACGGTGCGCGTGGCGCTAAGCGCAGCGGAAACAGGTCACCTAGTGATGAGCACGTTGCACACGAGCGACGCGTCCCAAACCATCAACCGCATTCTTGGTCTGTTCGAGGCCGAAGACCAGGAGCAAATCCGAATCAGGCTAGCGGATTCACTGCGCTGGGTTGTCAGCCAACGGCTTGTGCCCAGAATTGGAGGCGGGCGATACCCGCTTGTCGAGGTCATGGGCTCAAACCTGCGCACGCAGGAAACAATCCGGGTGGGTGAGAGCGAAGGTAAAACGTTCTACGAGATCATCGAAGCAAGCTACCCATTCGGGTGGCGGACCTTTGACCATGCATGCCTTGAAGCATACGAAAAGGGTTATATAACTGAGGAAACCGCAATAATGTACTGCACCAAACGCGGCGTTGTCACACGCGGCATTGATATGATCAAGAAAACACGCGGCGAACCGACAACACCCATCACGAGCCTGAGGCTCAAACCAACCGGACCAGCCGCTGCACCGGGTACGGCTGCAACACCAAGACTCAAACTCAAATGACCAATTGCCATGGCTGAGAAATTCGATTTCATAACTGCGACCGATAAACCTGCGCTTGTAGCGTTTTCGAATCCAGAGCTATTGCAGGCAGCGAAAACCGCCTTGCAGGAGCTCGGCTACAAGGTCCACACCGCCGCAACCCACGGCGACTTCATGATCCGGTTCAGCCAGATACGGTATCAAGTTGTGGTTTTAGAAGAATTGTTCTGCGCAAATTCACTCGCCGAAAACACAACCTTGCGCGCCCTGCAGCAAATGCCAATGAACCAGCGCAGACACGCAACTATAATCTTGATAGGTGACTCGTTTCAGACGTTCACACCAATGCAGGCTTTCCAACAAAGCGTCCACGCGGTCATTAACCCAAGCGAATTGTTCCTGCTACGCCAATTGATCGAAAAGGCCGTCGCCGATAATGCAATGTTTATGCACAACTTCCGCATGGTGCAGGAACGGTTGGTCATGGGTAAAACACGGGATTGACGTGCTTCTGTTCCCACGCTTGCTCCGCTGAAACAAACGCCGTGTTTGAGGCTGAATTATGCCCGTGGAAATGTTAGACTCGGCTCAATGCAAAAGCGTTTGGACCAGGCACTTGTTGAGCTTGGCCTTTGCACAAGCCGCGAGCAGGCTAAACGCGCAATCATGGCCGGTCAAGTCATCGTAAACCAACAGCAGGTGCTGAAACCGAGCCGGACAGTACGCCCTGACGACAAAATCATAATTGCCAATCCACAGCGGTACGTAAGTCGGGGCGGTGAAAAGCTCGAAGGCGCACTTGCGCATTTTGGATTGGACGTTACCAATGCCGTTGTGATTGATATCGGGGCCAGCACAGGCGGTTTCACAGACTGCGTTCTTCAACACGGAGCGAAAAAGGTTTACGCTGTTGACGTCGGTCGTGGTCAGCTCGCATGGAAACTGCGCAACGATCCACGCGTGATTGTAATGGAAAACGTCAATGCGCGGTATTTAGCCCCAGAAAAAATGCCAGCCGGGTTTAATCCGGCCGACCTTGTGTTGATTGATTGCTCGTTTATCTCATTGCGAAAAATACTCCCGACTGCAATTGCCCTTGTACGTAGTTCAGGTAAAATACTTGCATTGGTGAAACCACAGTTTGAAGCTGGAAAACACGAAGCAGCTCGCGGCAAGGGAGTCATCAAAGACCCGGCTGTGCACGACCGTGTGATAGCCGACTTAAAACTTTTCGTGGAACAGACCGGCACACTAAAATGGCTCAGTCAGGTCGAGTCACCTTTACTCGGCCCAGCCGGCAACAAAGAATTTTTTGTGCTGCTTGAAAAAACAACGTAAAAATTTTTGTCGTGTCGGGGTCACTGGCAACGCTGATAAACCCGAGTTCGGCCCATTGGTGCGCAAGATTGCAGAAATAACAATGCGCACCGGCCGAACGCTTCTCACCGACAAACAAACGGCACAGGTTGCACGTGTAAAAACGGGCTCGTGCAGCACCGTTGCCGTCCTGGCAAACCAGGTTGATCTACTGCTTGTTGTTGGTGGTGACGGTACCCTGCTGCGTGTGGCGCGTGAAGTAGCAGACTCAGCAACGCCGATCCTCGGTATTAACACCGGCGGCCTCGGTTTTTTGACCCCCATTTCCGCCGATGAAGTCGAACATGCACTTGAAACGTTATGGCAGGGCCGTATCGCACTCGAAACGCGCCCGATAATAACTGCACTGGTAAACTCCGGCGGAAAACATGTTAATCACAACGCGCTTAATGATTTCGTTGTTGTGCGCGGGCAAACACCACGCCTGATCGAGCTTGAAGTAAACGTCAACGGCGAACTGATGAGCAGATACAGGTGCGACGGATTAATTGTCAGTTCGCCAACAGGCTCTACCGCATACTCGCTTGCCGCAGGTGGCCCGGTTATTTGCCCAAATGCTAATGTGTTCGCAATTACACCGATCTGTCCGCACACCTTATCGAACAGGTCTGTTATTGCTGAGCTTGATTCTATCATCCAGATAAAAGTCATTAGCTCAAAAGCACCAGCCATATTCAGTGCAGACGGTCAGGAAAGCACCGAGCTTGGCCAAGGCGACACGGTAACAATCCGCCGAAGCAACAAGACAGTCAGTCTCGTACATCCGACCGGCACATCATTTTTCGAAACGTTGCGCCGCAAACTGCACTGGCGTGGCGCAAGCGTATGAGACTCTCAATGCCCCTGAGTGATCGACCGACAAACCAGACATAACTAAACAAGCAAATGGGATCAGTCACACTTAAAGACATCGCAGCACGCGCAGGTGTCTCGATGATGACGGTCTCGAAGGTAATGCGCGATGCGCCCGATATTTCGGCTGAAACAAAAACACGCATCAAACTCATCGCCCAACAGATGGGTTACGTACCCGACGGGGTCGCCCGCGGCCTACGGTATCGCAAGACCAAACTGCTTGGCTTGATCATCCCGAGCATTGCAAACCCCGTATTCGCACGAATGGTGCTGGCAATTGAAGATAAGGCACACGAACTTGGCTTCGAACTTATCCTGGCTCAAACGCATAACATCGCAGAACGCGAAGACTCGAACATAATCAGATTACTCTCGCGCAAGGTTGAGGGATTGCTCATCTGGCCGGTGTACAGGCCCACCGAAGAAGTTCGTGTGTACCGCGAGTTGCAAAACCGCGGCACGCCAACTGTCATACTAGGGCCGACAGTCGGATACACCCGACAATTCATAAACGTTGAGTGCGATGATGAAGGGGGAAGCCGCACCGTTACACAACACTTGGTTAAGCTCGGGCACCGGCGTATAGCGTTTTTGACCGGGCCAATCCTGGCGCCTTGGGCACAGCGCAGACTCAATGGATACCGGGCAGCGTTGCGCGAGGCTGGAATTGACACAGATGACAAGCTCGTTTTCCAAGCCGGTAGCACAATTGAAGATGGCACAAAAGCAGCCCAACAAATGCAGGCCGAGTCATGCGACGCAACAGCTATACAAGCCGTCAATGACATGGCAGCAATCGGTTGTGCGGAAGTTTACTTGCGGGCGGGTGTAACCATCCCGGAAAAACTGTCAATTGCAGGGTTCGGAAACATAATGAGTGCAGAATTTTTCCGTGTCCCACTTACTACGGTACGCCAGCCAAAACATAGACTTGGCGAGGCTGCCATGGAAATACTCCTGCAACTGTTGGGTGGTAAAAAGGCCGACCCAGTTCAGTTGCCCACAGAGCTGATTGTACGCTCCAGCACAGGACCGGCTCCGCACCAAACCAAAGACTGAAAACTTGGTATTCAACCTGCATCCATGACAAAGCATGAAAAAGGTAATTTTGGGTGTTGTGCTTGTGCTGCTGGCGGCGTGCGTTGGTTGGCAGGCCGTGCGTTCTTCCCGGGCACGACTTGACCCGCGCATAGCCAAATTTAACGAAGACGCCGAAAATCTTCTGCTTGCACTGCAGCAATACAAGGAATTTGTGGGTGCCTACCCCGCTGGCAACAATCTGGACATTGCCAGAGCGCTTTCTGGACAGGGCGATAAGAAAATTGTCATTTTAGCCGTCCGCAAAAGTGACCTTAACCAAAAGGGTGAAATAATTGATCCCTGGGGTACACCATTGCAGTTCTATTTCGCGGGTAACAGCCTGCTCATCCGGTCGGCAGGACCGAACAAGGTCTTTGAAGACAGCTCCGCCCCTGCGTGTGACGATTTGTTCAGATCAAATTAGTCCCCTGCCCCTGAACCATAGACCATCACCACCCCGGCTGCGAAAAGGCCGCGTTTTAACGATCTAATCGAAAAACGGATTTTCGTCAGTCGTTTTACCCATTAGTTTGCGCAGGAATTCTGTCACACGCTTCTTCGGTGGCGGTTTGATAACCACTATCGGCTCGCAATGACCACTGCATACGGGGCAAAGACGCAAGTATTTCCCTCCGGTACGGCGTAACACGTGTACACACGCACCACAGAAAATTTTGCCGCACTGCCGACATCGCATACTGGCCAACTGACTCGGATGATTATAACAGTTTTTCGCAGGTTCGGCCGCCGGCACGGGTGCCTGTTCGACCAACAAGCGCACTTGCCCCAACTGCAAAATCTGCCCAGGCTGAAGCTGAGCTTGCGTGACCGGTTGACCGTCAACGTATGTGCCGTTCGACGAGTCTAAATCGCGCACAAACATCCCCTCGTCACGCACTTCAATCTCGCAGTGCAACCGCGATACACTGGGATCAATAATCACAAAGTCATTCGCCGAAGACCTGCCCAGCCGGTTGAGGCCTTTTTTCAACTGAATGACCTCATTGGCGCCGTCGCTATTTTGAATCACCAGTCTAGCCGTGCCGGGCATAAAATCAGCTTAAGCCAACTTTAGGGCCTATTATCACCAAAGTCATAAATTCTGCAACATAAAAAAACGGTGCTCACCCAACGCCCGCTGCAGCTCAAAATACAGGCAGTTGACAGGTTAATTTCATTGACACGCGGCTCTGCGCGCACACCGCAAAAGCCGCTGAAACGGCTCGGGCTACCAGATGCACGTTTATTTACACCCCACTGAGAAGTCGGATGCTCACCAAAGAAGTGTAAACACAGGGATTAGTGTACACTTTAAATCCCCAGCAACTTGAAGAATTACGCTCCATCAAAACCGCTAATTCACTAAACTGCAGGTTATGCTCGGCTTCAATCGCGATACTATATCTGCTACGCCACCACCAACAGCTCAATTAACTGTCTGCAGTGTAGTCCTGCGTCTGCGGGAGCACACTGCGTCTCGGGCAAAAGAAAGCCTCGCTCTTGGTTTCGCCATCAAAGAGAGTGTTTCATTCGTGTCACAAATTATCAGGGCAAAAGCAAAATCTAACCCGCTTTTGGATTGACCGAGATATACTGCGAATTCTAAACTCCCGAGCCATGTTCCAAGACGCAATCCGCTTGCAACCGCATCCAAAGGAACTCGAGTGCATGGCAACAGCCGAGTTGCTCGATGCGTTCCTTGTTAAAGACATATTTGTTCCTGGCACGCTCCACGGGTTGTTTACCGGACTTGACAGGCTTGTCGTTGGCGGCGCTATGCCAACAGACAAACCAATCGAGCTTGAAAATCATCGTGCAACCGGTCGTGCGTATTTCCTGGAACAACGTGAACTTGGCTCAATCAACATCGGCGGCCCCGGCTCAGTACATGCAGACGGTAAAACATTCACCGTGGAACCGCTTAGCTGTGTTTACGTGGGCGCAGGCACACGCCAGGTTATCTTTGAAAGCCATAACGCAAACAACCCGGCAAAGTTTTTCTTCTTGAGCTGTCCGGCGCATGCGCAATACCCAAGCGCAGTAATGAAACGCGAAGACGCTGACGCTGTCATGATTGGCACAACAGCAACCGCAAGCTTGCGAACAATCCGGCGCTTTATACACCTAAATGGCATACGAAGTTGCCAGCTTGTAATGGGCTACACTGAATTGGCCGAGGGCAGCGTGTGGAACACGTTTCCGCCGCACACGCACAATCGGCGTTCGGAGGTGTACTTCTACTTCGACCTAGGCGACCGGCTGGTGGTGCATTTTCTGGGATTGCCAACTGCAACACGCCATTTGTTCGTGCGAAACGAACAGGCTGTACTCTCCCCGCTATGGTCAATTCACTCAGCCTGCGGGTACGGCGCATATAAATTTATTTGGGGCATGGCCGGCGAAAACCAAACGTTCGAAGACATGGACAATGTAGCTCTTGCCCAGTTGCAGTAAACAGGCGAACCGGACGAGTTTGGATACTGTGAAGTAAAAATCAACTCAACCGAAAAAAATACGCACATACAATTGTCACCATGGAACTGAAACGGTTAACCGGTAAAGTCGCAGTTGTGACCGGCGCAAGTCGCGGCATCGGTCAGGCAATCACGGTTGCATTTGGCGGTGAGGGGGCAAAAGTTGTCGGTGTTGACATAGCTGACCAAACCGACACGGCAAATAAAATGCGTAGCCTCGGCGCCAACTTTACTGCGATACAGGCCGATTTCGGTAAATACACACGCAAAGATGCATTCGACCTAATTGCCCGAGTGGTCGAACAAGCCGGACGCGTTGATATCCTTGTCAACAACGCTGGCATCATAAGGCGCGCGCCGGCCGTTGATTATCCGGAAGAAGACTGGAATGCAATTATCCACATCAACCTAACGGTGCCTTTTTTCCTTTGTCAGGCCGTAGCAAAATGGTGGCTCACAGGCGGGCGCGAAAAATCACCGCCGAACGCACGACTCAAGATCGTTAATATTGCTTCCATGCTGTCTTTCCAAGGTGGCATTCTTGTGCCCGGCTACACGGCAAGCAAAAGCGGCATAGCTGGCATCACACGCGCACTCGCCAATGAATGGGCCAAGGAACGAATAAACGTCAACGCGGTTGCACCGGGTTATATCGCAACCGAAAACACACGGCAATTACGCGAAGACACGAAACGGAACCAGGCGATTCTCGACCGCATCCCTGAAGGTCGTTGGGGACAACCCGAAGACATCGCCGGCGGATGCGTTTTCCTGGCCTCGAGCGAGGCTGACTATCTCAACGGCGCGATCATTAACATTGACGGCGGTTGGCTCGCCAGATAAGTGGTCACACCCGGCCCAGACCGAACCACTCTACGACTGTTCATGAAGTAAACTGACTTCAGCATAAATTCGTGTAATTGGACGAAGGGCCAGCAATCTGGCCAGGGGTGTTTTGCCCGACCGATCAAGTGATGCACGCAACGCTTGCGCTTTACCATGCCCGACAACCAAAACCCACACACGTTGTGCTGCTGCAAGTGTATTGTACCCAATCGTTACTCGGGCATACGGCGGTTTGGGACCTGTAACTGCGCGATACACAGCATTTGAACCTGCAACTTCAGCAGGCTCACCCGGGAATAAGGATGCAATGTGGCCATCCTCACCCATTCCGAGAAAAATCTGATCCAGTACGGGCTGACCACCGGTGTTTACATTAACAACATTGCGTAACTCGGCCTCCGCTTCAGCGGCTGCAGCAGCCGGGTCGAGCTCGGTCCTAATCCGGTGAACTTGCTCGCTTGAAATCCCAAGCGGACTGAAGAGGTGCCGTTCTGCAAGCCAAAAGTTGCTTTGCGAATCCGTGGGTGGAACACAGCGTTCGTCTGCCCAGAAAAAATGTACATGACCAAAACTCGCGCGGGACCGCTTTGTTGTCCAGACAACTGCATCAAAAAATGTAGATGCAATGCGCCCCCCTGACAAAGCCACAAAATGTTGTCGCCCAGCAAGCCAAGCAACCATAACTTCCTCCAACCATGCCTCTGCAACCTCGTCAGCTAACTGCCTCGCGTTTGCGAAACTGATCAGCTCAAATCCACCCATCGCGCCTGTCCATGGTAAACTCAAGATTCACTCCTGATCTACAATCCCACACGGCTGTGGATTGCGCCATGCATGACCCGCCTGGGCGAGCAATTCATCTGCTGTTGCCGGTCCCCAAGTACCGGCCGGATAAAACTCACTTGGCTGCAAAGGTTTCCCGCGCCAAGCTCGGAGTACTGGGTCTATCAATCCCCAAGCTGTCTCCACCTCGTCACGCCGCAAAAAAAGCGTTGTATTGCCCGCAATTGCATCCAGTAACAACCGCTCGTAAGCTTCTGGCGTGTAAGCGCCAAATTCGGCCCTGTATTTGAACTGCATTCGTACGGGCCGCAGCGTAAGGCTCGCCCCCGGCACTTTGCCATTCACAAACAGCGTAATTCCCTCCTCCGGCTGCAGACGCAGCACAAGTGCGTTCGCGTCCAGACACGGCCCGCATCGTGCCGCAAACAGTACTTCAGGCGCACGTCTGAACTGGACTCTTACCTCGCTTGCGTCACAAGGCATGCACTTGCCCGTGCGCAGATAAAACGGCACACCCGACCAACGCCAGTTGTCTATCAACAACCTTAGCGCAATAAATGTCTCAACATTCGAGTCCGAGGCAACGTTTTGTTCCTCGCGGTAGGCGCGTTGCATTTGGCCACCTACTTCGCCGGCAGCATACTGACCACGTGCAACACAGCGGGCCAGTTCGGCGGGCGCAATTGGACGTATTGCCTTCAGCAGTTTGACCTTTTCATCGCGAATTGCATCTGCCTCAAGTGACACGGGTGGTTCCATTGCAATCAGGGCCAAAACCTGCAATAGATGATTTTGCACCATGTCACGTAACGCGCCGGCTTGTTCGTAGTAACCACCGCGCTGGCCAACGCCAGTCTTTTCTGCAACTGTAATCTGCACGTGGTCAACTATCTCTCGGTTCCAGAGCCGTTCAAAAATCGTATTCGAAAACCTAAACACGACAATGTTTTGAACGGTCTCCTTGCCAAGATAATGGTCTATCCGCAAAATTTGCTGTTCCCATGCGTAATTTAGAAGCGTTTCGTTCAAACTGCGCGCGGACTCTAAGTCGTGCCCTAACGGTTTTTCAACCACAACGCGTTGCCAACCAACTGTGGGTTCCTTCTGCAAAAGGTGAGCACGATGCAGTTGCTCGACAACGGTCCCAAACTGGCCCGGTACGGTGGCGAGGTAAAACAATAGATTGTGCCGGAGGGCAGGTATCCCAGCCGACAAAATTTGTTGTTTCAGTCGCTGGTAGGTTGCCGGATCGGTTATGTCCCCCTCACAATAAAAAATGTTGGCCGCAAATTCGGCCCATGTAACCTCGTCTGCTGGCTGCCGTCGCGAAAACTTTGCAACCGTTTCTCGTAGCTCTGCACGCCAAGTTTCATCTGTTTTCTGCCGCCGTGCACAACCTATTATTCGAATCGGTTTGGGCAGGTGTCCTTCACGATATAGATTGTAAAGTGCAGGAATGAGCTTGCGGCCAGTTAAATCGCCACTCGCACCAAATACCACAAACGTACATGGATCAAGCTGTTTGTAGTCCTGTTCGAGGCTACACTCGAAATGTTTCATCGGCTGATTGGCTGTATCCACAACCCAACAATGTCCACGCTGCTACCCAAATTCAACCTGAATCTAGTGCAGAGTTGGCTGCGTTAAACCACGACCTCGCAGCGACTTTCCTAGTCAAATGTATCGGGCAAGAATCGGCTCGAGCCGGCGCCTCGTCTGCGCCGGCCAAAATTTCTTATCTGTGAGAATTGCATTTTTCAAGGCATCATGACATGAACACCCGGGCACGCGCGGTATGCTTTCTATGGTTTGGAGTACGATTCGTTTGGCTGTCTGAGCGTTACGATGCAAATACTCGAGCACCATATCCACTGTCACATGCTCGGCATCTTCTTTCCATGAATCGTAATCCGTGACCATGGCAAGTGTTGCATAGGCTATCTCAGCCTCACGCGCGCATTTTGCTTCCCCAAGGTTAGTCATGCCAATTACATCGTAACCGAGCTTGTGGTTTGTAAGCGACTCTGCACGCGTGCTGAAAGCCGGTCCTTCCATGCATACGTAAGTGCCGCCGTCGTGCACACGCACACCACAGGCACGTGCGCTCGCAAACAGTATCCGGCGTAACTCTTCGCAAACCGGATGCGCAAACGCTACATGCGCAACTATACCGTCCCCGAAAAAAGTGTGTTCGGCAGATTTCTTTGTCCGGTCCAAGAACTGGTCAACAACAACCACATCACACGGCTTGTATTTGGCCTGTAGTGACCCGACCGCACTCACGCTAATGATCCAGGCGACCCCAAGCTTTTTCATCGCCCAAATGTTGGCCCGGTGGTTAATCTCACTTGGCATAATCCGATGCCCACGCCCATGCCGCGCTAGAAAAACCACATCGCGCCCTCCAAGCTTTCCAACCAAAAATTCATCGGACGGCGATCCGAACGGGGTTTGCAGACCGACCCATTTTGGGTTCTGCAGACCTTCAATCTCATAAAGGCCCGTGCCACCAATTATCCCAATGCGATGCACCAGAGTCGTGCCCAAGTTTCGTGTCCGTGATTTCATGGGAATAATTTTGATTTGTGTCTCCGTTGCGCCGGCCCCAACTCAAACGATTGCGGCGGCCAGATCTTTTGTGGCACGAAAATAATCGGGACGCAATCCCCGCAAAAGCAACTTTTTCCACTGAAACAAAATCTTAACCAGTCGAAAAAATCAGATCCAGTTGCGCCGAAACAACATCGAGTTCGCCCTCTGTCCAAATGACGTAATCCGCGCGTGTCATTTTCTCCTCGATCGGAAGCTGTGCCTGGAGGCGTTGCTCGATCTGCGTGTCTGTCCAGCCGCGAGCGCGTAAGCGTGCATACTGCGTTTCAGCGGTACAAGCCACACATATCACCGCATCAAAATCAGCCTCGGCACAAATCTCATACAAAAGTGGCACAACAACAACTGCACGCTCACAACTCGCACGTTGCCAAACGGCAATCTGCTCACGCCACATACGCCGAATGCGCGGATGCAAAATCTGCTCTAGCCGGCTACGCGCTTCCGAATCCGAAAAAACAATGTCGGCAAGCACTTGCCTGCGCAGCCGGCCTTCCGGACTAATCACACGCCTGCCAAATACGCCAGCGATTTCTTCAAGAGCAGGTTCGCCGGGTTCAACTAACCTGTGTGCAAACTCGTCTGCGTCTGCAACCGGAATTCCACGGCGCCGGAGCAGCTCAGCAACAGCCGATTTGCCCATTCCCATGCCGCCTGTCAGACTATAAACTTTCATCGCCCAACTCAGCGGTGCTGCTAGGAACGGAACGAGGCGTTGCCTCCGCTCAAGCAGGCTGCACTAAAAAACAACTCGACGGATTCGTTTTTACTGTGCGGGCACAACCGCACGATAAAATCGGGTGTTATTCGTGAGCGAGCTAGGATCAATTACACGGAAGAACCCGTCCAGCGCGATATTGGTGGCAATGTTTTGCCATGTGGTCAGGTTCGTCGAAACTTGCGTGACATACATTTGATTGGCTTGGCCCAAACCCTCGATATAGAACACACCGTCCGTGGTCCGGTTGATCGTCAAACGTGCACGCGCAGTGCCATCTGGCTCGACAACAATAGGCAACATAATATTGTCAATAAACGCTGCATCCATGCCTGCGCTTACATTTGCATCCTTTGTATAGCGCCATTCAAATGTATGCGTGCCGGCCGCCAATGGAAATTCGTGTGTGGCCCAACCTACTTCACCTGACCAGCGACCGGACAAAAGTCCGTCTATATAAAACTCCAGGAAATCAAAACCTGCTTCAGAGCTGACGCGGTAGTCAAATGAACCCATACCAGCACGCACTCTGGCTGTTAGTAGCAACGAGCTACTCTGGCCGTTTGTGATTAGCCCGGACCGCGCAGCAAACTGTCCTGCTGCCACGTTGGTTGTTTGAATGACCCATGGCTTGGCGCCAGCGCTTGTCCAACTCAATCTCCCAAAGTCACCACTCTCAAAGCCATCGGTAAAGGCAACCCTTACAAACTGAGCATCAATGCTCAGGTCTTGATTCACAAGCAAGTTAAGTGGATTACTAAACAAGTGCACATCACCCCTCCACGAGTCAAACCTAAACCCCAATTCTGGCAGGGCTGTAATTGTTACGGTTGCATTTGATGGCACGTCTATCACCTGCGCCAATGTAATTCCCCCGAGCCTTACATCAACTGCCCCACCCAGCGTATTACCTACGGCCAAGCGATATATAGGCGATTCGGTGAACGACCAGCTCAGCCTGACAGTGCCACTGACACCATCATACCCGTCAACAGCAATTTGGTACGTCTGATTGGACCGGACGGCATGCGTGACTCGGCTCCACCTCACGCCGCCGTAGGCATCGTCATTGGCACAGACAAATGCAAGCGAACCGACACGATCGCCGGTGTAAACAGCCAGGACCGTGTCAAATGTGGAGTTACTCGTTGAAAGCGTCAAAACACCATCCGCCGGTGCAGTAAACGACCACCAGACAGATTTGCCGCCTGCATTACCCGCATGATTCGGTTCACCGATTTCCTTAGTAGCATTAACGTTCGTAACAGAAACGCTACCACTACGATTCGTAAGAACAATCGCATTGGCGAACAGATCGTTTTGCGGGTTCAAAACTATAGAATAAACCTGTATTGTTACGTCTGGCGACGAGTTGCCAGCAAAGTCAAACGCACGAACCTGAATAATGTTAATACCCTCACGCAATACGGCTATTGCAGACCAATTCGTTGTGCCAGCAGCCGTGTACGGCAAATCACCGTTGACGCTGATTTTAACCTCTTGCAAACCGCTTACGTTGGGTGGCGGGTCCACAGCAGAACCAATTACGGTCACAACATTCCCAAACACAGAACTTCCATTTACCGGACTAGTAACGAAGACCGCTGGAGCTACAATGTCAGGCTGTCCCCCAGGGGCGATGCGTGTTTGTATTGACCCAAGCATGTTCGTGCCATTGCTGGCCACCGCAATGCGATAGGTCTGGCCGGCCTGGGCATTAAAACTTAGATGCGCCTGTTTCTTTTGGCCCACATCGTTTACGGCCGCGACAGCCTGAAGACCAGCCAACGTATTGCCTGTATAAACAGCCACAATTGTATCCACGCCGCTGCCTGTTGTGTCAACAAACACATTCGTGGTATTGGCTGGTGTGTAATCCCACCACAATGAGCCTGCATTGGTAGTGACACCTGCATGGATGGGCTCGCCCGGTTCGCGAGACGCAAACCGGTTGTTTAACTGGTATGTTGCGCCGGCCGAAGGTACCTTGATTGAATTTGTGAAGTGGTCATTGGGCGGCGGCGGCACTATCACATACTCCAACAAGTTGGTCACAGGTATTTTTTCAGGCGCAGTCACGACAAGAACCATTTGAATTGTGTAGTTTGTGAGGTTCGGCACCCTGAAAAGCGCACTGTAAATAGCATCGCTTGGAAATGCGTCCGGCGGCCGGCCGTCGTTCGCAAAAACAAGATTTGTAATGCCGACCACCGTTGCCGTGACCGTGGCGTTGACAACCGAGAATGGGTCCTTAACTTTTACAAAAATTGGCTGCTGAGAGCCAGCAAGCAAAAACGATTTGGTTGGCGGGTCAACTGTCACATAAAGCACCGGGCCCCTGCCCGCAATGGAAAGCGAGTTATATGCATTGAGCCTGCCACCGGTTGTTGTTCGGCCCTGTAACGCGGGCGTGGGAACCGTTCCCAGAATAATCCGTGCGCGCAACTCTTCCAAATCTGCGCTTGGATATCTGCTCAATATTAGGGCCGCTGTGCCACTGACATGTGGCGCTGCCATACTGGTGCCATCCCACAGATCGTACGAACTGTCCGAGTCAGCCGTAGAAGAATAGATCTCAACCCCTGGCGCACCCAAATGAACAGTCTTAAGTCCGTAATTTGAAAAATCTGCCAGGCGGTCACGCCGGTCAATTGCAGCAACAGAAACGATGTTCTCTAACGGATATGATGCAGGATACATGGGAAAAACATCATTATTGTTTTCCTCATTACCGGCAGCCGCCACGAACAGAACACCAGCAGCCCTTGCGCGGTCAATCGCCTCGTAAAGCGCGCGTGAATATCCGTACCCGCCCCAACTATTGTTCAGTATTTTTGCACCCTTGCTTACCGCGTAATCTATGCATTCAATCGCGTCACTATATGTGCCGCCACCGGAAGCTCCCAAGAACTTGCACGCCATCAGCCGCACCTGCCACGCCACGCCTACATGCGGATAACCATTGTTTGCCGCTGCGCCGATTGTACCGGCACAATGCGTGCCGTGACTATGATCATCAAGCGGATCACCGGACCCTGTAATCGCATTTATGCCAAACACATCGTCTATGTAACCATTGCCATCGTCGTCCAACCTGTTGTTAGGTATCTCGCCCGGGTTACGCCACATCTGAGCAGCCAGGTCCTGGTGCGTGTACCGAATGCCGGTGTCAATCACTGCCACAACCACGTTGGTGGACCCTGTCGTTATATCCCATGCGTTAGTTGCGGAAATGTCAACCCTTGGCACACCGCCAAACTGGCCAACGTTACGAAGCCCCCACAACAAGCCATTAACAAACGCCGAATCGTTTGGCTCCAAGGAAATTTCAGCTAAGTAGTCCGGCTCGACATATTCGAACAGGCCCGACTCCTCCAACAACCGAATTCTGTGCAAGAGCCGATTGCGCTTTGCCTCATCTGCAGCCGCAACAGGTGGCAGAACACCGGGGACTTCATCGAGCACAACATGCCTGGAGTCCAACCTGGAACGGCGCATCACCTTGGATGCAAATTGTCTTTTCTGGTTTTCACTCAGCGAAACCTGAACGTTCTCCTTGAACTTGGCCAAGATTCGCGTTGGATGCGCTTTAGCGCGGCCAATTGTGACAAAGTTTGTTTGTCCGTTGGCGCCAACCTGTCCTCCGAAAGCCAAAGATTCAAAGAGCAGTGCCGCCGCAAAAACGAGCGCTTGGACGCCAAGTCGGACTCGCCGCCCAAATGGAAAAAGTAACCCGATACAGGTACCGTAAACGCGTTGCCGTGTCATTGTTCCTATATTTGGCATAACACGCTAAAAAATCACAAAATCATCCGCAAAATGCATAATCTACTCTACTTTGCAGCCAATCTTTTTTGTGGCTGAACCATAAACCGGGGTATGCACCGCTATGGAAGCTGCCTTACACGATAGAACTTCCGCGGCGCGCCTGTTGGTGCATTGGTATCCCAAACTGTAACCACTCGACTTGTCGGCATTTGGTTTGTATAGACCAGCAACGGTTGCCAGCCCGACAATGGCACATTCGTCGTGTACTCAACCTGATACGACGCAAATGGTTGAGCTTCCCATGAAATTGCCAATACGGGTTTGGGTGGCTGATTTGTCGCTGTGAGCGATGCGGTCAGACGCGGCGCCGGAGGATCAAACGGGTACGGATCGTAGTAGTTCGGGATGCCGTCACCGTCAGAATCCAAAATCCGGCTTGTGCGCAAGGCTCGATTAACCGCAATGGACACACCATTGCTAATAACGTAGGCTGAACTGCCCGGCCCAGCAAAGCTGCTTACCCACCGCAACCGACCATTAAATTGCCCGTCAAGGTATTCCTCAGGCTGCATCAAGCCTGGTGGGGTAAATCCAACTCTCGCAGCAGCGTAATAAATTGTCAGGTTTGGCGCGATCTCAATCCATCGGGCATAATTTGCTCCCAAGCCGCTGATGTCCAACACATCTACATAAAGAGCGTTGCTAGTGTCCGTGCCAGCAAAATAAAATACCGGCTCCTGACTCTGAGACGTGAGCACCAACCGGCCCACTGCCGCGTTGCTGACATAACCTGCAGGCGTAGTGCCTCTGTTCACTCCAGCCCATTTGTGCTCGATCCAAACGCTTGGGTAGTTGGGCGCAAGGCTACTGATAGTTGTGCCAAGCAGGTCGCCGCCTTGAGGTTTAACAAGCAACCTGAAACCGTCGCCGCAAGTGATTGTGTTGGTATTAGGTGGATCGCCCCCAGCGTCAAATAAGAAATTGGTAACACTTATATCAAGCCGGCCGCCTACTGATATCGTGCTCCTGCTCAACTTTAGCGTGTTGCCCTGCAGTAGCATGTCAAAACCGGAACTCAAACTGCCGCCCTCAATTTTCCCCGAACGCGTGTTCAGATTCAACGGCCCCTGCGCCTGGTTCAACCCGCTTATTTCAACGTAGTCTGCGTTAATGTCCTGGCCAAAGCTGTAAACGCTTCCACGATTAACAAACGACAAATATGGAACCGAACGGTCCGCGCCAAAATACGCCGCGCTCGGCACCATGAGCGAACCTAAGTTGGTGAAAAACAACAGGTTGGGCGCTAATCCCGCATGCCAACTTTGCAGACCGTAATCCAACTCAAGACCGCCTTCGATCGTCATCGAACGACCTTCCACACGGAATATATTTGTCACGGTCATGTAATCGCGGATTACAACATTTGTACTCCGCGAGACGAAATTAAACACATACGCAGGCAAAATTGTGGGGCCAAGGTCACTTGCGTCCAGCAACAACGCGTGCAACTGGATCGAAACCGCATTTGTAATAGGCGATAACACTTCCGGCGGGGTAGCATTCGTATCAATTGTATAGTTGGTGAGAACAATTGACGCGATATTACTCCAGTAACCGCTCCAGGCATAAACGGTGCCGAGAAATCGCACTGCTGCCTCGGGCGCAAGATTCTGAATCGTTAAAAGGCCATTTGTTGAATTAAGATCGTAACTCAAGTGTTCACTGTCGATTACAGCGCCGCTGCTACTTTCCAGATGCCGGGTTTGGATATTAATCAACCCCTCGGCCCGAATTTGTGTCTTTGTCAGGTTCAAAGTGTCCGCGATTATTGTGACTCGACCCGGAATGTTTGTTACTGCTCCCCCTGGCAACGACGGTGGTCGGGAAACCACATTGTCTATAGTTGCAGAGTAACCTGCATACGCACCTTCCACAGTTGCGTTCGTATAAGTTGGATCATACAAAAAGTTGCTCACCAAGGGAAAGTTCCCCGGCCGCCCTGTCAAATACTCCTGCGGTGCCGTCCTTTGCAGTAAGTAATTTGCCGGTCGACCCGTGAGTGGATTTTGTGTGTTAGCGAGAATACCTCGATTGGTTTCCGAAGCAAGCCTGTCAACAAAATAAATGGCGTGCTGATCAACTCCACCGGTTGCGTTAGTTGTGGTGGCAAAAATCCCGACCGAAACCGTTTGCATATAATTTGTTGGGAGTGAGCTCGGAGAAAAACGTATATCGGCAATTATGCTCGGGTTTGCTACCCCGACAAACACAGCTTGCTTAACTATATTTGTAGGTACAGCCACATTAGTGGTCGAGCCGTCCCGGTTGGTGACAGTAACGCTCATTATACCCACCGCGTTTGAGTAAAAACTACCAATAGCTGTGAAGGGGCCTACCCTTTCGTATCCACTAAAACCATCCGGGTACATAACGAAATGGTTAGGTGAGGTTGCTACAGCATTTGGACCAAAAACCTCATACAAGGCAGCGCTGTTAAAAATCATATTCGTCTGCCCCCAATACTCATCGTAGATAGCGATGTCTGGCTGAAAGTAGTTGGTATCATACGGACTACCCATGCCTTGAATCGGCACAACGCGCAACCTGCTGTAGGAAAGGTCAACGTTGGTGCCCACCAGTTCCATTCGTCCGTTTGCCCCGATCGACAGTAGCCCCCTGTTAACTATGTTCGTGGCCGAGATAAGCAGAAAATTAGGATAATAAGACCCAAAAATGCTTGGCCCACTGATTATCGAGCCATTTGCTCGATTATGAAAATTTTCGGCCAAGTAACGTTGTCCTGTACCAGTGGGTGCATTATTGAACCTGAACCCTACGGTACAGTTCATTGTACCCGCATTTGTGAAGTTGCGGTTGTTTGACATCTCGAACGGCCATGGATAAGTGTCGATGTACCAATAGCCACTATTAAGCACGCTGATTGCGTTAATTTGTGGCGGAGTGGTGATGGTGCCCGTAATGTTTGTGTATTGCAGTGGCGTGGCTTCAACCCACCACACCACGCTCAAACCAATCAACCCAATAGCGAATAATTGTCTCATACAGCCTTTCAGGGTTGTGTTTCTACCGACCACCCAAAATGAGTCGTTCTAGCATTTGTATCGAAGTACCACTGGGATAAACTACAGGCGGATTTGTGGAACCGTCAAATGAGCCCCAAACCCAATAAAAACCACCATAAGACGACGCCTCATCAAGGAAATACGGCCAAACGTTGTTAAACCATTCCGGGGTGACCTTGTTAAACGCTATCCAGATTGGGCCTTGAATCTGGCCTGGCCCAGACAAACTCCAAGGACCTGAGTTATTCAGTGCCGAATTGTTTTGATAACGTTCCGGCCCTGGCGACCGCATTAATACTACAGGTACGGGCCCTTGCGACTGCTCAAACGCACCTGAAAAATAGAACTCCCAAGCCGCCAAATCCGCCGCACAAAAGATAATGTCCGGTTGAGTCAATACCCTCCTAATGGTCTGCGTCTTCACCATACCGTTGGTTATGTAAGTGTCGGTGTATTGCTGTGTAATCGTGATAAAATTGCCGATTATGGATTCACGCGGCATGTATTGGAACACGATCTTGTCAACCCCTGGTCGTAAGGCGACGTTAACAAAATTCGTTTGGCCAATAACGTTGGTGGGATACACAGGCGTCCATGGGCTGCTTAACCCAGCTATGACATTCGTTGGCAACGTTTCGACGTTAATGTTGTTGTACCTGTAGATATACCGCAAGCCACCGACGTCATCTCTGGTAAGACCGATAAAAAACTCGCCTGGTTGCAAGTCTACAACGCCCCATGGCGAAGCTGCAGAAGCAACCGCAGTAGGGCTAAAAGCCAACGGATCAACAACCAGTTCAATGGCGTCTGCGAGCATGGGGTTCCCAATATTGTCCACTATCGTATAGGTGTAAAGTGTCCCATTTACATACCGTGTCGGTGCCCAAGTAACAGGATCGAAATTGCGCATTATGACCATATAATTTGTCACAGGTG
>FMJZ01014207.1_pt1 | contig 27768 bp, 17 predicted proteins | sample 1987881 | NCBI WGS metagenome assembly FMJZ01 (sample SAMEA4378227, study PRJEB15110) | soil metagenome | biome: soil; feature: Field; material: Soil | place: India | collected 2015-03-11 | depth 0 m
AAAATAACTCGGTCAATGTTACAACAACAAATGCAAAACAGTAAAAAACAATTCCACAATTACAAAAAACTGCAACCCGACAACACGGGGGCCGCCTCCGCCAACGTTACTATGCCCGCGCCCGAAGTCGTAGCTGGACAAATTCGGCGTGTCACCAAGCTGCGACCGGCGCTGGCAATTGTGCTGGGCAGCGGGTTTGATGGTGTGCCCGGTGCACTCGAGCCGGAATGTAAAATTCCATTCGTTGAACTTGCTGGTTTCCCAAAAACTACTGTGCCAGGTCATGCCGGTGCGGTTTTGATCGGCCAGATGGCAGGCGTAGCTGTTGTGCTGCTTTCGGGCCGCGGGCATTTTTATGAAGGTTACTCGATGCAAACCGTCACATTCCCAATCCGCGTGCTTGCCGCGTTTGGGATCAAGACGTTGTTGCTTACAAATGCAGCCGGTGGTATCAACCGAAAATTTCGGCCAGGCGATTTCATGCTCGTGCGTGATCACATAAATTTTATGGGCGAAAATCCATTGCGCGGTCACAATGAACCAGGACTGCTGCAGTTCGTTGACATGACGTACGCCTACGACAACGAGTTGAACAAACTCATAAAAATTGCGGCGCGCACAGCCCATATCAAGCTTTGGTCGGGTGTGTACATTGCCGTTGCCGGACCAAGCTACGAAACACCGGCTGAAATCCGTGCCTATGCAAGGCTTGGCGCAGATGCAATTGGCATGAGCACTGTGCCGGAAGTAATCGTCGCCCGGCAATGCGGCATTCGTGTAGCCGCAATATCATGCATCACAAACCTCGCAGCAGGCCGTGCAAAAGAAAGCCTCTCTCATAAAGAAGTGCTTGATACAGCCAAAAAAGTCGGTCCCGCAGCAACTGCATTGCTGAAAAACTTCGTGCAACTGTACGCAAGCACCAAGTAACATAGTTGTTTCCATTGAGTCGTAGCGCGCGGCTGCGCTTAAGTAACCGAGCCAACGGCTACGCGTGGTTCACCGAGGAATTTTGTGAAAAATGAACTTTGCAGGGTTACCTCCAGCAAGATCGAGTTCAACAATGTAAAACCCGCCGTCTTTGAGCAGTTCGATCCCGGCTAACGCAGGGCAAAGCTTGACGTTAAATTTCCACCACACCTGTGCATCGTGCAATGCGGTGCTGAACCGCTTCACCGAGCTGCCGAGGAAATTTATCCGCGGCATACCAGCCAGCAACCGACTCTTCCAAAGCACAAGGTTCGAATGCAAATGCCCAATAAGAGTACACTCGATTTGACCAAGCCGTGCTCGTACGCTCTGCTGTTGCCACAAAAACGGCAGTGCACTCGGGTCGTGGCAAAACAAAAGCACCTTTTTGTCGTGTTCCAACGCCTCAAACGCCTTTGTTATATCCGCCAAGTGTTGCTCGCGCAGTTGAAACCAACGTTCTTTTTCAACCGAAAGCAGGTCCGGCTCAAAAACAGACAACGCAAGCATCGACGATGTCACGCCAATCAAAGCGTATCTGCCAAGGTCAACCTGCCAAAACGGGCGCAACCCTAGTGCAGCTGCTCGCTCGATGCTCGCCAAGCGCATGCCGCCGCGGTCGCCTGCAAGGCTAATTTTGCCAAGGTCATGATCGCCCAAGGCAACCAATACCCTGTCGCCAAAACGCTGGTGCAATTTATCCAAACACTCACAAGCACTTTGAAAAGCTGCGTCATCACTTAGCCCTAAGAAGGCCGAATCGCACGCAAGGTCACCTAGGCAAATCACATACTCGGCTGAACCTGCTCCGGCAATGAACCTGTCGAGCAGATAATTCAGGCGTAGCGGATACCGAATCCAAACTAAACTCCGGTAAACCTTGAGCGCGGCGCGTTTGACGGGGTTTTGCAAACCGACAAGCTCGAAACCGTGACCACGCGCCTGCTCTGCTGCACCCGCGTAGTGAATGTCACTGACAACTGCCAAGGTATAAACCCTGCGCATGCCCAATACGCATACATGCACAACGTCGACGCGTCACGGCTAAACATACTCCATGACGCACTAAGCAGGTAATAGTTGCGCTAGACCCGAATCCCTAGCCCTCGGACAACTTCGCCACCTGTCAGGTGAAATGGCCAGGTCGCATATATGCAGAAGGCAAACATCAAAAGTACTCAGCCACGCCACAATGCACGGCACTTCAAGTTGCAAAGGGGTAAAGGCACCAAACTTAGGCTTGCTTTTGGCAGTGCAGTTTGTGATTTTTGTGGCCAACATTTATGGCACACGTCAAATTGCACATTCCCGGCCCGGTCGAGGTAAGCGAAAAAACCCTACAAGCGTTTCGCTCGCCAATGATTGGGCATCGGAGCCAAGCCTTTAAAGACCTCTACGCAAGTATTCAACCGAAGCTGCAGCAACTGCTCTATACAAAACAACTCGTTTTTTTGAGCACGTCGTCGGCATGGGGTGTAATGGAGGGTGCAATACGTAACCTTGTTGCAAAACGCGTCCTCAACTGCATGTGCGGCGCGTTTTCTGACAAATGGCATGATGTATCGAAACGTTGCGGCAAAGAAGCTGAACCGCTGCAGGTGCCCTGGGGCTCACCAGTCCGGGCCGAGGCAGTTGATAAAATGCTCGCCACAGGGCGTTTTGATGCTGTCACCTTCATCCACAACGAAACATCCACTGGGGTAATGAGCCCTCTAGAAGAGTTTGCTGCGCTCAAAAAGAAATACTCAGACGTGATGTTCATTGTTGACTGTGTAAGCTCACTTACAGCCGTCAAAGTCGAGTTCGACGCGCTTGGGGTTGACGTAGTTCTGGCTGGCACACAAAAGGCACTTGCTTTGCCGCCAGGCATGACAATCTTTGTTTGCTCGAAAGCCGCCCTCGAAAAAGCTGCCACAATGAAAGACCGAGGTTATTACTTCGATTTCGTCGAGTTCCAAAAGAACGCCGAGCAAAACATGACACCAAGCACGCCTAGCATCGGCCACGTGTACGCGCTTGCATCTAAACTGGAGGATATCTTCGCTGAAGGCCTAGAAGCGCGGTTTGCCCGGCATCGAAAAACAAACCAAATGGTCCGTGACTGGGCTGCCAAACACGGTTTCACGCTATTCCCAGAGAAAGGGTTTGAATCCTTGACATTGACCTGCATCAACAATGGCGCAAAACCCGGCGGACGTGTTATTGACGTGCCCAAGTTCCAAAAACTGGTGCGCGAGCAGGGTTACCAGATCGACGGTGGCTACGGCAAAATCAAAGGCACAACCTTCAGAATCTCAAACATGGGCGACGAGACCGAGGAAAGTATAGCCCAACTTTGTGAGACACTGGACAAAGCCATTGCACAGCTATAGCAATGTCCTAAACCCGCAGTATCGGACGCAGCCGGCCCCTATGTGAAGCATGCCGTCCAGAGTTTATAATAGCCTCATATCTAGGAAGTTAGGCTGACTACGCCCTTAAAAATCGCCTTTTCGGCGGCTCTAAAGAGCAGCCAAAGTAAGCAATTTTTGGCATCGGATATGCAAAAGTATATTGACAGAACGGGTTGCCTGAATAAGATTGGCTCGGAACGACGGAGAAATTGAAACTGCGAATAAGTTTTGATATGAACGCTTGCCCAATACAACCCCAAGGCAAACCGAGCGCAGCTCGTGGGTTCACGCTTATTGAGCTGTTGGTTGTAATAGCAATAATTGCAATTCTGGCTGCGCTGCTTTTGCCCGCGCTGAACGCTGCCAAAGAACGCGCTCGGCGCATCAAATGCATGAACAACACGCGCCAGTTGGGGATTGCACTCTTCTCATACGCAGGCGATTACAATGATAATCTGCCCCGAGTGCCGAACAGTGAGTATAGCGGTGATTGGCCGCACGATTTGCCTCGGAATTTTGCGGACTTGATAGTGAATGCGGGCGCAAAACGTGAAGTGTTCTTCTGCCCAGGCCTTACTGCAGGCGTTAGCGAAATGGACATTAACCGTTGGTGGGAATTTAACGCCCAACGCCGCATCGTCGGGTTTGCTATGTACATACAGCGGACCCCCGACGACCGGCGTGGTTGGCCAACGGGTAACTCGCGGCCGGGCCAATGTTTCAATGGCTGCAGGTTTTACGGCCAATTAACGGAAACAAACAGGCCGTCCGCAGCCGAGATTATTACAGACGAAAACATGTCTATGAACAACACCGAGCCTTACAATTTCCGTGTGCCGAGTGATAATGTGCCCCAGTACTTGGGCAGCGCCTATAGACCACCACATTTGGGTAAAGGCGGCCTACCTGAGGGCGGCAATATTCTTTTCCTTGATGGACATGTCAACTGGCGCAAGTTCAAAGAAATGTTAGTACGGTATCGTTGTCCTTCGAGTAGCCAGCCGTATTACTGGTATTAACCGGTTTACACCCCCTACCTCAAAGTTTTTTTAGTTCGCAAAGTGCCCCCCGAAACGAATTGTGGGTGATTTTTGCGTTCGTGGGCGAAGCTCGTCACAACCTTCACCGAGTAACCGCGAACCCGTGCAAACCAATCGCATTTATCGTCTTTCGCAAGCCCGAGGCGCTGAGTCAGAATATCGGAATGCGATTCCGCACGCAGACTTTGGTTCGAAACCGGACAGCGCAGTCCATCTTTTCAACACAGCGTAAGTCCCCAGCCTAGAGCTGTGCAAAACTGGCACTTTTACCGGTTTATAGCGCGAAATACGCCCCAAATAAGGTGATCCTCGCGCATAGTTATTTGTGTTACGCACCTTTTCACTGTTTCAGAGCCGACTTCCGTAGCATCAGACCTTAAATAACCCCAATCATTTGGCGCCGTGCACCGCCATTGCTTTGTTTTTGGCGTGCAAAATGATGCCTTTGGACCCGGAACTATCGCAAAGACGTGATGCACAGATAACAGCAGCCGGGTGCAGGTTGCATCGCCGGCGTAAACGTACATTTTTTACTTATGGCAGCTTGGGCAAAAAAGTCCGAGTGGAGTCCCGCTGCAAGTGCAGTGTCATGCCGCAGCAGTGACGGCACCATTGTGCACGCTAGGCCGCTACGTTTGACAAGGCTATCCCTCACATTTGAGTTCGGTACTCCAGAATGCGTCCTTCGCACTTCGGAAGCTCTGAGCGATTTGCGGATTGTTGTGCAGGACAATACAATCTATTCGGGGCGCGGCGTAATTAGGTCACTCACCGACGCTGGCACAAAAATAATCTGCGAGACTACACTGGACGAAACCGGCTGGAAAGACCTCGAAGTGACCTTCAAAACCGCTGCTAATGGCGGGTTACGCAGCGAGTTCAAGCGATTCGTCACAGAATGGCAAAAGCTTTACAAGGTCATGCCACAGTACAAAATCGTGGTTGCAGATTTGCACTCGTTTTTGACCGACCTGCAGCTTTGGACCGAGCAAGTTGAACTTGCGACCGGCTTAAACGCGCACACAGGATTGCGAGAGTATCAAGTAGAAATAACCGAGCAACTCGCAAAGCTCGTGTTACCATGCATAGACGGCCTTTTCGAAAAATTCGAGACTGCGGCCGCTCGAGTCGAACCAGACCTGGCCCCAGCCCATTACGCATATGTCCGTCGTCAACTGCATCCAATTGTGCTTTGTGCACCGTTTGTGCACCGGTGCTTCCATAAACCGCTCGGTTATGCAGGCGACTACGAAACGGTGAACATGATGATGCGCAACCGGTTCGAAGGCAACTCACTGTTTGCCCGAATGCTAAACGCATGGTTCCTAAGTCAAGCTCCAACTGAAGGCCACCGAAATCGGTTGGTATATCTCCGCGAAAAACTGAGTGCCGAGGCTGCTCGGGTCGTAAAGTCAGAACGAATAGCGCGCTTCTTGAGCCTAGGTTGCGGCCCGGCACAGGAAATCCAGCAATTCATGGCTCAGGACTCGTTGAGTGATCAGACTGAGTTAACCCTGGTGGACTTCAGCAAGGAGGCACTCGATTACGTTCAAAAGGCGCTTACCAAAAGAAAACTGCAATTCGGGCGGCGCACAAAATTTGAGGTCGTCCTCCAGTCTGCCCAACAATTGCTAAGGCAAAAAACTCTAAGAACCGAGCAGACCGGAAAAATCCAGTTCGATTTTATCTACTGTGGCGGCTTGTTCGATTACCTGTCTGACCGCGTGTGTCGGGACTTGTTCCAGTTGCTGTATCAGTGGATCGCGCCTGGGGGATTATTGCTCGTGACTAACCTTCACCCAAAAAACCCTTGGCGGTATTTGATGGAACACTTGGTGGAGTGGCACTTGATCTACCGTACAGGACAACAACTGGTTGATTTAGCCCCAAGCAACGTCGCCCCTAGTCACGTGCGCGTGCACACAGACCGAACCGGCACAAACATATTTTTGGAACTGCGGAAGCCGCACAATGCGTGAGCTAGCAAAATATCTGGCCGACGAGGAATTCCGGGCCGCTTACCTTGTTAACGAACGGCAGGAACGTATTAACACGGGCAAGGTCGCAGCGTTGCTCGTTTGTATGTTGATGCCGGCCGGTATAATGCTGGATTACTTTGTTTATCCACATAAACAGGTGCCTTTTGCAATTGTACGAATTGGCTCGGCGGCTTTGAGCGCTTTGATTTGGTACCTGTACGGACTGGAGTTCGGCCGCAGGTTTTACAAGCTCCTGGGGTTACTTGTGGTCCTGCTCCCTGCACTTTTCATGACATGGATGATCTACGAAACCGAAGGCCCGTCCTCACCGTATTATGCCGGGCTGAACTTGGTTTTACTCGGTGTAAGTGTCGTGCTGAGATGGAATATGGCAGAATCGTTGATCGCGGTGACCAGCGTACTGATCATGTATTTCGTGGCATGCCTGGCTAAGGGAACACAAGGGCAACTACCGGTTATTTTCAACAACTTTTACTTCCTTGTCCTGACTGGGTTCATCGTTGCAACCGGCAACTACATATTCAACCAACTGCGCCAGCGTGAGTTCATCCTAAGATACGAACTGGAGAAAAACAAACGCATGCTCGAGGCGACAAACCAAAAACTGCGCGAGCTTGACCAGATCAAAAGCAGATTCTTCGCCAACATCAGCCATGAACTGCGCACACCACTTACGCTGTTAATGGCCCCGCTTGAAACACTACTACAGCGGTACAGCAAGTCGTTCGACACACAAATAAACGATCTACTCCTGACGATGCATTCAAACGGGCTGCGCCTGCTGAAACTGATAAATGACCTGCTTGATCTGGTGCACCTTGACTCGGGCCGTATTAAAATCAAAACAGTTCCGGTTCAACTCCAGGAATTCATCTGCGGCCTAGCCAGCGCAGTTCGTCAAGTGGCAGAAGACAAACAAATAAAGGTCTCAACCACAATTGAACCCGACCTTGGCACAGTACTGACAGACCGGGATAAACTGGAGAAAATCCTGCTGAACCTCATATTCAATGCACTTAAATTTACCCCTGCGGGTGGACAGGTCGAGATTACCGCCCGCCATGAAGGCAACGAACTTTTGTTAAGTGTCAAAGACACAGGCATCGGAATCTCAGAGAAACACCTGTCTTTAATTTTTGATAGGTTTTGGCAAGCCAACGGCTCGACGCAGCGCAAATATCCGGGCACTGGCATCGGCCTGGCGCTTGTCAAGGAACTAACCGAGCTGTTAGGAGGCAGGGTCGAGGTACAAAGTCAAGAAGGCAAAGGCACAACTTTCACCGTGCATTTGCCGTATCGAAAAGCTAAACCCAATGCACATGCACAGGACACTGAATCCACCCGGGCAACAGGGCAAACCGACACTGCACTGTTTGGTCCCGAGGAGTGGCTAAGCGACCTGTACCGGCGAGCCGAGTTGTTCCCTGCCGTTGCACCCGTGCGAGGCGCTATCCGACCGATTGAGTCCTTAGCCGAGGGCAGCACCAAGCCAACCGTGCTGATCGCCGACGACGAACCCGAAATGCTGCGTTTTCTCAAATCAGAATTGAGTCCGCTCTATCGTGTTTTGGAAGCTGCTGATGGACAACAGGCAGTCGAAAAAGCGGCACAGTTTCTGCCTGACATTATCGTGTTGGATATGATGATGCCCGAAAAAGACGGTCTGCAGGCCTGTCGCGAAATTCGGCAGAATGTCCAGACCCAGCCCATACCGGTGATTATCCTCACCGCAAAGGCGGACGAACAGACCAAACTAGCCGCGCTTTCGGCTGGTGCAAGTGACTTCCTGTCGAAGCCGTTCTCCACCACCGAACTGAATGTACGGTTGAAAAATCTGCTCGATTCTTACAGGTCTCAACGCGAGCTTGCCAAACAGAACAAAGTGCTCCAAGACACAATCAGGCAGCTTAAAGAAACCGAACTGCAGCTGGTACAAACCGAAAAGCTTGCTTCTCTAGGCCGAATGAGCGCCGGCATCATACATGAAATCAACAACCCCCTGAATTTTGCAATTACGGGACTTTACGCATTGCGTAACAGAACCCACATGCTAAAGCAAAAGGAACAACGAGAGTACGCGGAAATACTCAGAGACATCGAGGAAGGCCTCGACAGGGTCAAAAAGATTGTGTCAGACCTCCGAATGTTTACACATCCCGAGCCCGGCCAATCCGAACAAGTTGACCTGGCAGAAGTGGTCTCAGTTGCTATCCGGTTGCTAAGCAATGAATTGCGTAGAAAAATCAGGCTCGAACAAAACCTCGCCGAAGGCCACATAGTCTGGGCAAACAAAAACAAACTCATCCATGTCTGTGTAAACCTGCTGCAAAACTCGCTCGATGCGCTGCGCCATAAATCTTTCAATGGTGAAACACCGACCATTGTAATTCGGGGCTGGGCTGAAAACGGCCGTTACATGCTGAGCATTCGCGACAACGGGCCAGGCATAAAACCCGAATACATTGACAAGATTTTTGATCCGTTCTTCACCACGAAAGACGTGGGTGAAGGCATGGGGCTTGGATTAAGCATATGTTACCGAATCATGCGCGAATTTAACGGAGCCATTCACGTGAGAAGTGAACCAGGCAAGTTCTGCGAATTCACGCTCGAATTCCCAAACAAATGCTGACAATGCAAGTTGCTGAACCAGTACAGTTAGACATCGAAAGCGTTTACGATTACAAACGCTTCGCAGTCCTGTATGTGGATGACGAGGAAAAGTCACTAATAAATTTCAGGCGGGCTTTTGAGGGCAAGTTCCGCATTTTCACCGCACCGAGCGCACAGGACGGATTCAGACTTCTCGAAGAATACAAGGACGAAATCGGTCTGCTCATGACCGACCAACGCATGCCTGGCGAAAAAGGCGTCTGGCTGCTCGAACGCGCACGCCAGCTAAGGCCCAAAATCATTCGGATTCTCGTTACTGCATATTCGGATTTGGACGCTGCGATCGCCGCAGTCAACACAGGCGCAATTTACAAATATGTCACCAAACCATGGGACCCGCCTCAGCTCGAGCAAACGCTGAAACGCGGGCTTGAATTCTTCATGGTCCAACGTGAACGCGACCAACTCCTGAAGGAAAAAATGTCGGTCCTGCACAATATGATGATTGCAGACCGAATTGTAAGCCTCGGATTGCTGGCTGCTGGCCTGAGCCATCACATCCGAAATGCGCTTGTTGCAGTGAAAACTTTCCTCGATCTTGCGCCAGCCAAATTGGAAGACGAAAACCTCGATCTGGAGTCACTGCGCAACGCGGATTTTTGGCGTGAGTACTATCAAAACGTCCAACGCCAAGTTGACAAGATCAACTCGTTACTCAAAGAACTCTGGACCGCTTCAGAACCACCGAAGTTTAGGTTCGACGACGTGGTCAACGTCCGAAAAGTGCTGGATGAGGTGTTATCGAAACTCGGCGAAAGCTTTGCAGCCAAGGGAATCAAAATCGTAAATCATGTGCCGGAATCACTGCCACAACTAAAGGCTGACCTGCCAAAATTTGAGCGCCTGCTTGAACTGCTGCTCAAAGACGAGTTGGTAAGCCTGCCAACCGGCACATGTATCACTCTGAAGGCGCGCGCCTGTCACAACGGCTTCGATGGCGAACAAGAAATTCATATCGAAGTGCATGATAACGGGCCCGGCCTGCCGAAAGAAGCTGTGCGGTTGTTGTTCGATCCGTTCGTCCTTCGAGCAGACAGTCCGATGGAATACGGCATAAACCTGATGGCATGCTACTTCATTGTGTACCATCACGGGGGCAAAATTGACGCATTCAGCGAACCCGGTCGCGGGACGACCTTCACGCTACGGTTCCCGACTGACCCCAATAGAACACAGCCATCTTTGGACGAGCACCAATTCTACCAAAAAGTCCTGCTCAACGAGGCAATTTGGGAAAAGCTCATCGCGTCGTATTGAAGCCTGCTGCGGGCGGGTCTGCTAAATCCAATACTTCTCCGTGGGCCAAACAAAAAAACTCGCTTCAAATCGGCAATTACGCCGCCGCACACTGCAGCGCGGCAATAAATCCAAAACACAGCGGCCGCCCGCCGCAGCGCCGCTTGAACACTCTCCTCAGACCCAAAAACTGCTTAATCGTTAATACCCCACCTGCGAAACGATGTGTGTTGTCTTGTACCACGACCGGCTTTCATGGACGTCGCCGGGCCATCAACCCGTTTGCGCAACTCACCGTGCCTGAACTCATTTACTGCTTCCACAGCCGAGAAACCAGGACGGATGACCCGTCGGATTAGCAATCCAACCACTCGACGCAGCTCCTCCAAGCTCAATGGCTTGCCCAAGACGACATCAGCCGGTTCCGCCCCATTTGCAAATTTTTCAAGATATGCAGTCACAATGCAAACCGGCTGGGTCGGCGCAAGGCGCTTTATTTGCCTGACAAGTTCATCCCCGAGCATACCAGGAAGAAGGTAATCCGTGATCACAAGGTCATAGTGGTCCATACCAAACAGGCGTAATGCTTCCTGCCCGGTAGCCGCCTCCGTCACAGTATGGTGATCGAAACAGAGCATCAACCTGAGTGACTCGCGCACAGAAGGATCATCATCAACCAAAAGTATCTTTTTGCCCAAAAGCCCAGTACCGGTTTCCATGGCGTCTCCACACCTAGCATGCACAATGCCACCTTCTCGAAAAGCAATTCCACCCAATTTCCAAACTGACCACCCCACCACTTTTGAGACAGCAACGAACTGCATTTTTGTCCACATGCAATGCTCATCATCCTGATCGTTACAAGGTTACCATAGTAGTCTTACCAAATCCGAGTTTGGTACATATGCCCAAGTGTTTACATTGACGGGCTCGTATGCCCTGCCCACGTTACCGCACAAAACGAACCGCATCCTCAGTACCACTTCCGAAGCCGCACCTCGATGCCGAGGTCGGTCCCAAGACGCTGTTTGAAAGCCGCTGCATTGGTCGTCGCACCACTCTGGTCACGGTAATGATACGGGTAAACCACTTTCGGACGAATGGCCCGGACAACGTTCGTCGCCTGGGTTACTGTCATCGTATATGGCTGGTTCATGCACACAAATGCCACGTCAACGTTTGTTAACGCACGGATCTCGGGGACATCGCCTGTGTCGCCACTGACATAAATACGCCGGTCGCCAATAGTAAGCACGTAGCCGTTGCCATCACCAAATGGATGATAAGAATTATACGCCGGCACAGCCTGAACATTGAGACCGAGCACATTCGTCGAGGCGCCATAGCCAAGCACTATGGCCAGAGCTTTTTGTGCCGCTGTTAGACTGTTATAGACCGACGGGGAGGCGACGATAACCGTGTTGCTGGTGCGCACAGCGTCAATGGTAACGGTACTGAAATGGTCAGAATGCGTATGTCCGAGCAAGATCAGGCTTGCTTTTTGCAAACCGGCATACGAAACGCCGCTTGCGGGATCATTGTAAATCATCTTCCCATTCCAGCTCATAACAAATGTCGCGTGGGATCGCGGCTGAATGATCACGTCGCCGTTGGTCGTGCTCAGGCAATCGCCGAGCAAGATGTTCGTGTTTCCCAATTGTTCAGCCGCATAAAAGCGCCACTCCAAATACGGTGCAGCTGAGTCTGTATATTGGATCGAACCAACCGCCCCTGTCACCACAACCAACGGCGTCCAAGCCAACAAATCTGTCGTGGCGGCGATCCGATAAACACTGCCAGTCGGCGCAGACAGCGCGAGTGCCACTTCACGATTAGTGAGCAGCTCAATGCCACTGAATCGGAACTGAGCCTCCACCGAGCATATAAACCAGGCCTGGGTAACAAGCACTCCGATAAGTGCGGAAAGATTGTGTGCACCTGCTTTCATGAACGCTCCAGCATGTTAACAATCCAGTGCCCAAATAAAGCATAAGACACTCCGCCCCGCAATTATAGCCTGGCAACCATCAACTATCCCTCATAAATACTTAGGCGAATGCTCGTGCATTACAGCTCATATGCACACAATCACAATAAAAGCATAAGATGCCATAGGAAATCACCTGCACCGACTTGCAACAACATAACACGATGTCTCCAAACTTAACCACCAAAAAACCACCATATGTACTCGCCGATGCAGTTATCGAGGGGCAGCTCCCACAACTAAATGAATTCACCAAGCAAGCTTTTCGCCGACTGCAATAATTCTTCCACCAACGCCACTGGCCATCTGCTGCTTAAGAGTGTATTCGGGATATATCATTCCGTCACTGCTCTTCAAGCCCCCAACAGCGAATCGAAACTGGCAGCTCACGTAATTGTTGCCAATCACCGAGAGGAAAGACGCCGAATGATCCAATTTTTGCGCATCTTTCGGATGCCAAGCTGGCATCTATTAATGCGGTAGTACACAACTGAACTCTCCTCAGTCCTCCGACCAAAATGTCGGCAAGTTTATGGCTATTGAAGCCTCTAATTTCGATGTTGCCAAAACGCCTTAGTTCTCTGCCGAGTGCAGGCCGCCGGGCCCAGCCCGGAACGTTACCACACTACGTTCTGGATTGCGCGGAGAACCGGTTGTGCAGTTCCACATGCATGCGCCGCAATGGATGCATTTCTCGCGTTCAAACCGTGGGACACCGTCTGCGCCGGGGGTAATTGCTTGGCCCGAACATGCCTCGACACAAAGCTTTGTCACACATCCCCGGCATAACTCAGGATACAAGAAAAGTACATGATCCGCATAACCGGCAGGCGCTTGGACTTTGCCTCCAATTAAAAGGGCGTCTTGATGTGATACGAGCAACTGGCCGTCGTACGGGATCGGCGGCCATCCGGCGCGTTCCATCAGCGCTGCATGCGCTGACACACCTTTCGCATAACAATCATCACGAATCTTGCGGACCTCATCCAGCGGAATACGACCGCGGTAGTAGTTTTCTAACAGCGGAATGCGCTCCCACGGACGCAGTGCTTTGCCAAGCCAAGCGAGACGACCTCGGCTCAAGCCGGTTAATAACATACCGATAATCCCTTGAACGAAGCCGCGTTGGAAGCCGTCCCGTGCTCTCTCAGCAATGCGTCCTTCCTGCTCGACCCAACTTGCACGGCGGCGCGCGACATACGCAGCTTCGAGGTTTTCTTTCGTGAACGGTTTCTTGGCCCTGAGTAATTCGATCACTGCTTCGGCAAGTTGCACGCCCGTGGCCCAGGCTTCGTCAACACCAGAACCGGTAAGCACGTTTGTGCTACCACTGTTTTCGCCGATGCGCACGAATCCGTCGCCGACCAAGAACGGCTCAGCACGCCGACCGGATTCAGCCAATGTTTTTGCCCCCCAGGAACGCAGTTTACCGCCCTTTAGGTAACGCCACAGGTACGGGTGCAGCATCCAGTGCTGGAGGTAACGGTACGCAGTGCGCACCGGGCTATCGAACCAAGACGGCACGAATATGCCTAGCGACGCGACACGCTCCGGGTGCACATAGAAAAACCCGAAAATCTCAGGCTCGGGATAACCGAACGTGTGCAACACCGTACCGGGTTTAAGTGGTGTATCCTCGGGCAATTCAACAACGAACTTCATGCCGACGGCCCAATCCCGTGCGTGATGCTCGGGGGGTAACCCGAACAACTCGTCCAATTGTTGTCCGACAGCTCCTACCGGGCCGTCTCCCACAACTGTGAGCGCAGCGTGGATATCCATCCCAGGGGTAAAGCCATCCGCAGGCTCGCCATTTTTGTTAACCCCCTGATCGAGCAACCGCACGCCGATGACTTTGCCTCCCTCAACTAATGCTTGTGCAACAGGCATACCGGGCCATATCTGGACGGTCCCAGTGGTCTGGATTTGCCCTGCAACCCATTGCATGAATTGGCCCAACGAAAACACCAATCCGTCATGCTTGCGCAAAAACCTCGGTATCCACGGCAACTCCACAGCATTAAGCCTGACAGCCAACGCAAACTTCAATGCACGAACGAGTGAATCGCTAATACGTAATGTACGCGGGCGCCTGCTGGCGCCTATCGGATCAAGAAGATAAACAACCTTCTCTTCAGAAATCTTTGCCAGCGTGGGCACGCACATCTGCTCGAGGTTGGGAAAACTTGCTCGCAACGCCCGCGCACGCGTGACTACGCCGGACACACCGAAACCGACGTCGTCAGCGCGTTCATAGCAGATAACTTGGATGGGTTGTCCAGGGGTAACTGTACTTTCAATTGCCGGGGACCCGTCCGGATTAACCAGAGCCCTTGAGAGTGTAGCGAGAAAGCCCGCCGTAGCCGGCCCGAACCCGACGCACACAATGTCCACATCCATGCGCGGGCGCTGGACTGGTTGATGCATTGGCTCGGTCATTACAATGGCACTCCAGAGAGCTGTTCCTGGCAGCAAGCGTGGCTACAGCTTGCACTGCTGTCAAACAATGTCTTTGTGGTAACTCTGAAGTGATTTCACACCGGCCTTGCCTGTGCGGGCTTCGGCAATGCCAACCGCTGAAGCGCGAGCTGCTGCCACGGTCGTGACATATGGCACTTTGTATTTGATGGCCGCTTTGCGGATATAAGCGTCATCGAACTTGCTGTGCTTGCCCACAGGCGTGTTGATCACTAGATCAATCTGCTTGCTTTTGATTTCGTCCACGATGTTCGGACGTTGGTGTTCGTGCAGCTTAAAGCTGCGTTCGCAGGCCACGCCGTGGTTGCGAAGGAATTCGCATGTACCTTCGGTGGCTTTGAGTTTGAACCCTAACTCGGCAAACTTGCGTGCCACGTCCACGATCTGTGGCTTGTCCTTGTCGGTCACGGAAATGAGGACTGTGCCATGGATTGGCAACGGTCCGCCGGCGGCCTCCTGGGCCTTGTAGTAGGCCAAGCCAAAAGTGGGCGCCATGCCGAGCACCTCGCCTGTCGAACGCATCTCCGGCCCGAGCACCGGGTCAACTTCTGGGAACATGTTGAACGGCAGCACGACTTCCTTCACGCCGACGTGCGGGATGTTTTTGCGCCGGAGGTTCATGTCTTTGAGTTTCGCGCCCAGCATCAGTTGCGTGGCGATGCGTGCCATGGGCACGTTGCAGACCTTGCTGACCAACGGCACAGTGCGCGATGCGCGCGGGTTAGCCTCAAGCACGTACACCTTGTCGTTGCAGATGGCGTATTGAATGTTCATCACGCCGCAGACTTTCAGCTCGCGGCTGATGCGCAAGGTGTATTCCTCAATGGTCTGGATGTACCGACCTGGCAGGGTGACCGGTGGGATGGCGCACGCCGAATCACCAGAATGGATACCAGCCAATTCAATGTGCTCCATCACGGCGGGTACGAAAGCATCTTCACCGTCGGCCAGAGCGTCAGCCTCAGCCTCGATTGCATTTTCAAGGAACCGGTCAATTAAAATGGGCCGTTCCGGCGACACGTCCACGGCCCGTGCCACGTATTCGCGGAGCATGTCTTCGTCATGGACGACTTCCATCGCCCGGCCGCCGAGCACAAACGAAGGCCGCACCATGAGCGGATAGCCGATGCGAGCGGCGACGGCTTTGGCCTCCTCGAAATTGCTGGCCATGCCGGATTCGGGCATGGGGATGCCCATTTGCTCCATCATCTTGCGGAAGCGGTCGCGGTCCTCGGCCAAGTCAATTGTGTCCGGCGACGTGCCGAGCACCTTTACTCCGGCGGCTTCGAGTTCAGTGGCGATGTTCAGTGGGGTCTGGCCGCCGAACTGCACGACCACACCGATGGGTTTTTCCTTCTCGTAAATACTGAGCACGTCCTCGACGGTGAGCGGCTCGAAGTAGAGCTTGTCCGAGGTGTCGTAGTCGGTGGAGACGGTCTCAGGGTTGCAGTTGACCATGATGGTCTCGTAACCGGCGTCGCGCAGGGCAAAGGCGCAGTGCACGCAGCAGTAATCGAACTCGATGCCCTGACCGATGCGATTCGGGCCGCCGCCCAGCACCATGACCTTTTTGCGGGTGCTGGTGGGCACGCGGTCGGGCGCGTTGTAGGTCGAGTAGTAGTAGGCGGCGTTCTCGACGCCGCTGACCGGTAGCGCGTCCCAAGCCTCGACCACGCCCAGCCGTTTGCGTTGCTCGCGAATTTGCGGCTCGGGCACTTCAAGGATTTTGGCCAGGTACCTGTCGGCAAAGCCGTCTTTCTTGGCCTGCACGAGCAGCTCGTCGGGCAGGCGTTTGCCTTTGAACTTGAGGATGCGTTCCTCCAGCTCAACCAGCTCCTTCATCTGCTGGATGAACCAGGGTTTGATGTAGGTCTTGGCGTAGAGTTGCTCGACCGTGGCGCCTTTGCGCAGCGCCTCGTACATTATCCACTGCCGTTCGCTCGACGGCTCGTTGAGCATCCGCATGAGCTCGTCGAGCGATTTCTTGTTGAAATCCTTGGCAAAGCCGAGGCCGTACCGGCCGTTTTCGAGCGACCGGATGGCTTTTTGGAAGGCTTCCTTGTATGTCTTGCCGATGCTCATGACCTCGCCCACCGCGCGCATCTGGGTGCCGAGTTTGTCCTCGGCGTCCTTGAACTTCTCAAATGCCCAACGGCAGAACTTAACCACAATGTAATCGCCGGATGGGGTGTATTTGTCCAGTGTCCCCTCCCGCCAGTATGGGATCTCGTCCAGGGTCACGCCGGCGGCCAGCTTCGCCGAGATCAGCGCGATGGGAAACCCAGTGGCCTTGGAAGCCAGGGCCGACGAACGCGATGTGCGCGGGTTGATCTCAATGACCACCACCCGGTCGGTCTTCGGGTCGTGGGCAAACTGGATGTTGGTGCCGCCAATGACACCGATGGCTTCCACAATGCGGTGGGCGTACTCCTCCAGTTTGGCTTGCAACTTGGGGTCAATCGTCAGCATCGGCGCCACGCAGAACGAGTCGCCCGTATGCACCCCCATCGCATCCACATTCTCGATAAAGCAGACGGTGATGATCTGGTTCTTGGCGTCCCGGACGACCTCCAGTTCCAGTTCTTCCCAACCATACACGGATTCCTCGACCAAAATTTGGCCGACCATGCTGGCGGAAAGGCCGCGGCTGGCCACCACGCGTAACTCCTCGACGTTGTAAACATGGCCGCCGCCAGTGCCGCCGAGCGTATAAGCGGGGCGGATAACCACCGGATACCCGAGATCAGCGGCAACCTTCTCGGCCTCCTCGACGCTGAAAGCCGGCGCGCTGCGTGGCACTTCGATGCCCAACCGCCTCATTGTCTCCTTGAACATGATGCGGTCCTCACCGCGCTCGATGGCGTCTAGGTTCACACCAATAACCTGCACGCCGAATTTGGCGAGCACACCGGCCTTCGCGAGTTTGGACGAGAGGTTCAGGCCAGTCTGACCGCCGAGGTTGGGCAGCAGCGCATCGGGTCGTTCTTTCTCGATGATTTGAGTGAGCGCCTCGACCGTAAGCGGCTCGATGTAGGTCACGTCTGCCATGCCGGGATCGGTCATGATGGTGGCGGGGTTGGAATTCACCAGCACGATCTCGTATCCGAGCGAACGCAGGGCTTTACACGCCTGCGTGCCAGAGTAATCGAACTCGCAAGCCTGGCCGATCACGATTGGACCTGAACCGATGATCAGGACCTTCTTGATATCGCCGCGTCTGGGCATAGAAAGCAGCAGTTAGGATGTGGTTATGAGCTTGTGCTTTTCAAACGTATTCAACAGTTGCCGGTGGTTTTGGAGTCAAATCGTAAAGGCACCGGTTCACGTTGGGCAATGATGTGATACGCTGGCAAATGCGCTCTAACTTCGGCCATGGGACCCGGGTGGCCGTAGCCGTACGGGCATCGCGGCTGTTGATGCAGCGCACCACGATAATGTGGCCGAACTCGCGCTTGCCGTTGCGAATGCCTGTGGCACGGTCGCTAAGCAGCACAGCGAAATACTGGAATGCCTTGACACCAGCCAACTCTTCCTCGACTATAGCCGTGGCGCGGCGCACAAGGTCAAGTTTATCCTCTGTGACTTCGCCGACGATGCGCGCCGCAAGTGCGGGGCCGGGGAATGGTATGCGCTGTGTGATTTCGTCAGGCAACCCTAGAGCTTTTGCCACTTTTCTGACGCCATCTTTGCGGAGTGTTTTGAGCGGTTCGATCACCGTGTAGCCGTAGGCTTTGCGTGTATCAATACCCATTTGCACTAGGATATTGTGCTGCCGTTTGATGCCGGCCACGGTTTCCTCGATGTCAGTGAGGATCGTGCCGTGCAAGAGAAACCGCGCACCGGTCTGACGCACTAGCTTGCCGAAGACATCCCTGTAAAACGTATCGGTAATGGCTTGTCTCTTCTCCTCTGGATCTGTCAGACCTTTAAGGGCGCGGAGAAACTCTTTGCGGGCATCTATTAGTTGAACTGTGATGCCCATACGAGCGAACGTTTTGATCACACGCTGCGGTTCGCCTTTGCGCATCAGTGCATTATCAATAAAAAATGTCTTCAACCGGTCGCCCAGCGCGCGATGCCCCAACACGGTAACAACCGAGCTGTCCACACCGCCGCTGAGTGCGTTAATCGCAATGCCGGTTCCCACGGTTTGCTGAATTTCGCGCATTTGTTCCTCAATGAATTTCGAACAGTTCATTTGTGTAGGTTAGAAGTTGAACTCAATAGTGGGTAACACTCCAAAAAAACTGTCCCGGGCTGTGTGGGTTGGGCAACCCGGTACGCTTACAAGTTCAATGTCTGATTCGTTCAAGCGCAAAGTGCGCAAGGCTTATAGACAAGCAATCGCGATGACGCAATTCTTTTCTGCTTTTACGCAAATTTGGCAGTTCAGGTTGACATTTTGTAAAAGCAGTTGCGACAACGGGAATGCCAACCGCTCCGAAGTTCAGCTTTTCAATGACAAGCTTCAGATTTATAAATGTGTTGCAGCAAAAACAAACCGCAATTTGAAGGCGGTTAACTGCCAGACTCAGGGTTAAATCCCCCAGTTGACCTGCAAAGCAAACTCATCGTTAACTCGCCCGTCTCGTGCGACCGCTCGGCAGAAGCCCGAGTTCAAAAAACATTATCTTGGTTGCCTTGGTGTGAAGCCAGCATAGGACATCCCAAACACACTTGGCACCTCGAGACCTATCTTAACCAGTTGCTGAACCAGTGATTAGTCCAGCCCATATCACAAAAGCACCCTGCAAACAAAACACCAAATATTTGGTTTCGCTCCAGCTAAGCTTAAATGCGCAAATGCACGCTCGCCGCCAAAATTTTCCCCAATTCTACAGCGCCCTCGAGCTACAAGAAAAGCGCTCCTGCCGCCAGTCCGGTAGAGCTTCAGTTTTCCAATATCGTACGCCGAGGTTACTTCAGCCAGTAGCTGAAATACAGGTACATCGCCAGCACACCAGCCAAAATCAGCAATGCCATCAGTTTGTTCCAGATATCCCAGCTCTTCTTGATCTCTTCACGCGCCTGTTCGTGGATCGAGCCATAGGTTAGGCCCATGACTTTCTCGGGTGGCGGCGGTGCCGTCATATACGAACCAATAATCATAGCAAGCGCACTGAGTAAAAACAGCACCCCAGTGGCGTATAGGAAATTAAAGTCGCCAATTGCCGCAAAGATTGCCGGTTCATGCAATTTACCTTCTGCTTTGCCGAAGAAGATTTGCAGCGTGAGTTTTATCATCCCGCAGATGAACCCTGTGGCAAGCCCCCAAACTGCACCTGTTGCATTCAGGCGCGGCCAAAACACACCCAAGAAAAACACTGCAAAGATCGAGGGCGCCAGATATCCCTGCACACTCTGCAAATACCGGTACAGCCCGCCTTGCGACACTTGTGCCATCACAGGTATCCACACTACGCCGAGCAAAACGACGCTTGCGGTGGCCACACGCCCTACAAACACAAGGTGTTCACCCGACTTGCCGGGCCGAAGCTTTTCGTAAATGTCTATCGTGAACAACGAAGCAGTTGAATTGAACAGCGAGGCCAGCGAGCTCATCAAAGCCGCTAGCAAACACGCCACGATCAGACCGCGCAGCCCTCCGGGAAGCAATTCACGCACCATTGTGGCAAAGACTGCGTCACCGTCCAGACTGCCGTCAGCCTTTAATGGCAATGCAAGCAAACCTTTCTGATACAGCGCCCAACCGATCAGGCCGGGGATCATGAACAGCAAAACTGGTGAAAGTTTTAAAAAACCGCCAAATAACGCGCCCCGCCGCGCCGTGGCGAGGTCTTTGGCGGACAAGGCGCGTTGGACAATGTATTGATCTGTGCACCAGTACCAAAGCCCGATGATGGGCGAAGCTATCATTACCCCCAACCACGGGAGTGCATCCGGATTGAAAACGTCCTTGAGTGTAACCGGCCGCCAAAGGGTGAAGTTTGCCGCGTTGGCCTTGCACGTGTTTACCAATTCATCCCAACCACCCAACTTGCCCAACCCGATCACCGTGAGAATTAGCGATCCCAGCAACATGATGACTGCTTGTGGCGTGGCGGTGTGCAAAATTGCGCGCATGCCGCCAAACACAGTGTAAATACCCGTGACAATCACCGTGGTAAACGCACCCACCCAAAATGCTCTTTCAGGCGAACCAAACGCGTCTGGCAACAACGCCTTGAAGACAACTGCCCCTGCATAAACCGTCACACTTACCTTCGTAAACACGTACGCCACAAGCGACACAACCGACAAAATTAACCGTGCCGTTGGCCCGAAGCGTTTCTCAAGAAACTCGGGTATGGTCTTGACCGCAGACTTGTAATAGAAAGGCACAAACAATCCAGCTAACACAATTAAACACCAGGCATGCAACTCCCAGTGCGCCATTGCCAAACCCGTAACTGAGGCCTGGCCTGCTAATCCGACGATATGTTCGGACCCAATGTTTGATGTGAAAATAGAAGCGCCTATCACAATCCAACCTGCGTGTCGTCCGGCAAGAAAATAGTCCACTTCATCCTTTTGGTGGCGTCCGTACCACCACGCCAACCACGCTATGAGCGCGAAATATAGTGCAATTATTACCCAGTCAAGCGGTTGCATAGTCTTTTTGTGTTGGTTGTTAAGGTTACAGCTTCGGTTAAATCCAAATCAAACCCGACAAGTCGTTCACGTGTTCATTTGACACTGAACTTGTAAATAATAGTGTTGCGATACACCTGACCAGGCCGCAACACTGTTGACGGAAAATGCGGCTTGTTTGGTGAGTCCGGGTAATGCTGTGGTTCCATACAAAAACCGTGTCGGAACTGATAGACCCAGCCGCCCTTGCCTGTGATTGTACCATCCAGAAAATTGCCGCTGTAAAACTGCAGGCCGGGCTCGGTTGACCACACCTCCATCACACGTCCACTAGTCGGTTCCGTCACACGCGCAAGCAGAGTGAGTTTGCCAGGCGGTTTGTCGTAAACCCAGTTGTGATCATAACCTTTTCCGAACTTGAGCTGTTCGTCATCTTGATTGATTCTGGCGCCGATCGCGGTCGGTTTACGGAAATCAAACGGCGTGCCGGCAACCGGACGCAGCTCGCCAGTCGGTATCAAAGTCGAATCAACAGGCGTGAACCGCTCGGCAGGCATCATAACAACATGACCGAGAATATCGCCTTTACCGGCCAAATTGAAGTACGAGTGGTGTGTCAAGTTGCAGATGGTCGGTTTGTCTGTTGTTGCAGTGAAATCTACACGCAATGCATTGTCCTCGGTAACAGTATAAATCGCCTTGACAGACAGGTTGCCAGGGTAACCTTCCTCACCGTCAGGGCTTAAGTACTCGAGTTCAAGTGCAGGCCCGTCAGGGGTGAGGTACGACTTTGCGGACCATACAACCTTGTCAAAACCTTTCAGGCCACCATGCAAATGGTTCGGGCCGTCGTTCTTTGCCAACTGATACTTAACACCGTCGAGTGTGAACTGCCCATTTGCAATTCGGTTGCCGTACCTGCCGACCAGACATCCAAAGTACGGGTTGTTGGTCAAATACCCGTCCAGATGATCGTACCCGAGTACAACATCACCTAACTTCCCATGTTTGTCCGGCACTTTAAGCCACACAACTATACCGCCGTAGTTGCAAATCCCGGCCTCCATTCCTTTCGAGTTGCGAAGTACATACAGATCAACCGGAGTCCCGTCTCGCGTTTTACCGAATGGCTGTTTTGTCACAACGCTTACCGATCTGGGCGCAACAGCGCACCCCACCAGCAAATACACGCACAATACACTACTAACAACCAATACCAATTTTGTCACGGTTTTCATGATTAGTCAGTCGAGTGATTTGTTTGTTTCTGGATCTTTTCAATAACTGGCAGCGGCACTTTCAGCACCGTGCCGTGCCGCGCGCCGCGCGGAAAAACGACCTGGTGCGACACGTCCTGCCAATGCTCGAGGTCAGCGGATTTCACAGCCCCGTAATACCGTGGTTCAACGTAATGGTCAAAGAAAATGTAATACTCCGTGCCGATCTGAATTGCAGACGGTCCTTCGACCCATGTGTTAGTTGAAATGGCCGGGCTGGCCGGACCAAACGGCCCCTCAGGCGACTTGCCAATTGCAATCCGAAGGTTCTTCTTGGGAGGGTAACGAGTCTCATCTTTGACGATCAGATAAAATTTGCCTCGCGCAGCCAGTAAAGTGGCGTCAATGACGTTAAACCCGCCGTCATAAAAAAGGCGCGACGGCGCAAAACTGACGAAATCCTTCGTTGTTGTGCAATAAATCCTGTGGTTGCGGTCGCCGCTCTGCGCCGTCTCGGGAAACTTGCCGGGAACAGTCGAAGACCAAAATACAATCCATTCCCCCTTGTTTGTGTTGTAAAACAACTCTGGCGCCCAGACGTTCTCAACATCAGGCTCGTGTTCCATCACTGGAATCGCCCGTTGCTCAGACCAGGTGAGCAGGTCGCGCGAATTTGCGTACCCGAACACAGCCGGTTTACCCCAACTGGTCGTCCACACCAAATGAAACGTTCCATCCGGCCCGAGCGTAAGACACGGGTCCCGCATAAGTTTCCCACCAACAGCAGGTTCGAGAAACGATTTGCCCGGCGGCTTCAGCTCGGTCCATTTCAACCCGTCGCGGCTCCAAGCCAAAAACAGACCCACCTCACCGTTGCCTCGAAAGAAAGAAAACAGATATACCCAATCGGTCTGATGCCCGGTTTGCGCGCTTACAACTGCGGCGTGTATCCATAACACACAACAAACCGCCACTGTCACAAACCACAGCTTCTGCTCACGACCAAAACGCTTCATCCGAATTTTCGAGCTCATTTTTGCCCGTAATACGCACCCGGGCCGTGCTTACGCAAGAAATGCTTGTCAAGCAACGCACGTTGCATCGGGCCGACCCGCACGTTCAATCGCAGTGTCTCGAGTGCAAGTCGTGCGACCTGTTCTAAAACGACGGCATTTTCAACCGCTTTGGGAACTGTCTCCCCCCAAACAAACGGGCCGTGACTCGCTACAAGCACAGCAGGTATGCTCATCGGGTCCAGCCTTTTGAATCGCTCAACAATCACCTTGCCCGTGTTTAACTCGTAATCGGACCGTATTTCGCCCGGACGCATGAGGCGCGTGCACGGGATTGGCCCGTAAAAATAGTCAGCGTGCGTCGTGCCGAGTGCCGGGATCTGGCGTCGAGCCTGCGCCCAGATGGTAGCATACAAACTATGAGTATGCACAACCCCACCAATACCTCCAAAAGCGCGGTACAACTCAAGATGTGTCGGTGTATCAGAGCTGGGCTTTAGATCGCCCTCGACAACTTTACCGTCCTGAAGCGACACAACAACCATGTGCTCCGGTTTCATCTTGTCATACAGCACACCGGATGGCTTGATCACAACCAGGCCGCGTTGCCGGTCAATCCCGCTCGCGTTGCCCCAAGTCTCAATCACCAACCCCTTGGCGACAAGGTCAAGGTTCGCCCGCCAAACAGCACGTTTAAGTTCGTCCAACATCGCTTGATTGTCATTCTAAGCCGATCACTTCAACTCAACTACAACAACCGATTTCGGCGGTAATGTGGCGACAAACCCGTCCGACGTCACCTGCGCGGCGTCAAACTCAACAGGCTTCACGGTGTCAGGCCGATCAAATGTGTTGTGCGCCGTCATCGTGTCTGCGGTCAGCACGCGCCCAGTTATGGTCTTTGGCCGAGGCCCGTTGATGACACACTTTACATTGGCCGGCCGCGTTGGATTAAAATTACACAAAGAAACATGAATCGCCCCTGCAGCATTGCGCGAAGCCGACACGCTCAAACCTGGAATACGGTTTCCGCCAAAAGCGTAATCTTCGCATGTGAGCTCGGACGGTAACAATGTTGCGTCGTGATGCACCGTGTACATCTCAAAAACGTGATAAGTAGGTGTGAGCACAATTTTTTCCTGCTCGGTTAAAATCACGGCCTGTAACACATTCACCATCTGCGCAATGTTTGCCATCTTGACCCGGCCACAGTGCTGATTGAAGATGTTAAGTGTTAGCCCCGCCACCAAAGCGTCACGCAATGTATTCTGCTGATACAGGAAGCTCGGGTTTGTGCCCGGTTCAACCTCGTACCACGTGCCCCATTCATCCACAATCAGCCCGACGCGTTTCTGTGGGTCGTACTTGTCCATTATTGCGGCGTGTTTCCTAACAAGCTCATCCATAACCAGCGCGTTCTTCAATACTGCAAACCACTCTTTTTCGTCGAACCGTGTGGCAGAGCCGCGTGGCGGCCAACCCATCGTGGTGCGAGTGTAATAATGCAACGACAACCCGTCCATGTACCTCGCAGCCTTTTTCATCAAGACCTCAGTCCACTCGTAATTGAAATCGTTAGCGCCACACGCAATTCGGTAAATACGGTTCGCCCCGTAGTTTTTGACAAACGTAGCGTACTGCCTGTACAGGTCAGCATAATACTCGGGCGTCATGTTCCCACCGCAGCCCCAGCTTTCATTGCCCACCCCGAAATATTTCAACGGCCAAGGCGCAAGCCGCCCGTTTTGTCTCCGGAGATTCGCCAGTGTTGAATCCGAGTCACTTGTAATGTACTCGACCCATTCCATCATTTCCTGCGGTGTACCGCTGCCTACGTTACCGCACACGTAAGGTTCGCACCCAAGTTGTTCGCACAGGTCAAGGAACTCATGCGTACCAAAATGGTTGTTTTCGATCACCTGGCCCCAGTGCGTGTTGATCCTTGCAGGCCGTTTCTCACGCGGCCCAATGCCGTCCTTCCAATGATACTCATCCGCAAAACAACCGCCCGGCCAACGCAATACCGGTACCTTGATTTTTTTGAGCGCAGCAACAACGTCGTTGCGAATGCCGCGTGTGTTTGGGATTGGGCTGTCCGGCCCAACCCAGATACCTTCGTAAATGCAGCGGCCGAGATGTTCGGCAAAGTGTCCGTAAATCATCCGGCTGATCGTGTTCGTCCCGCGATCAGCATGGATAACCAGTGTGTTCGTGGTCGGTTGTTGGCCGAGAGTAACCTGCGCAATGCCCGCAGACACTGCCGCGGCCGCCCCTACAATGACACACTTTGCCAAGCTAATCCCGATTTTTGCGCTGCGAATATCGCCAACTAACAGCATCGGCCGAGTTTTCATTTGCGTTGTTTATTGCGGATTTCAATGAGTTTCTTCATCACATGATATAGGTTCCCGTTCCAATCTTTTGTGCCGAAGGCATCATGCAACGCCTTGTAAAGCGAGTAAAGCTCGCGATAAACCGCATGCGCAGCAGGGTCGGGCTTGAACACATGCGGTTTTAGACCAGTCATGGCCTGCTGCGCAGTTGCATAATCGGGGTACACACCTGCAACAACCGCCCCTGCAATCGCTGCCCCAAGCGCGCATGTCTGTGAAGAACGCGAAATTTTCATCGGCCTGCCAATTACGTCGGCATAGATCTGCATGACGAGTGGATTCTTTTCGGCTATACCACCGCAATTAATGACATCGTCAACCTCGACACCGTACTCTTCAAACCGGTTGATGATCGTCAGCGCACCAAACGCAGTTGCTTCAATCAACGCCCGGTAAATTTCAGGCGGCGTTGTGTAAAGCGTTTGCCCAAGCAACAGCCCGGTCAACCGTTGATCAACCAAAATTGTGCGGTTCCCATTGTTCCAATCTAACGCGAGCAGGCCGCTCTCGCCCGGTTTAAGCTTGGCTGCACCCTTTGTCAGTTCGTCGTGTGACCCGAGCTTTTTGCCCCTGGGCTGAACGTAATTGACAAACCAATTGAAAATGTCGCCCACAGCAGATTGGCCAGCTTCCAATCCCCAGAAACCAGGCAAAATGCTGCCGTTGACTATGCCGCACAACCCCGGAATATCAGCCAATGGCTTGCCCACAGGCCAAACCATCATATCGCACGTGCTTGTGCCGATGATCTTGACGAGCGTACCCGGCCTGATCCCCGCACCGACCCCACCCAAATGCGCATCAAATGCACCAACTGCAACCGGGATACCAGCGGGCAAGCCCGTGCGTTTTGCCCATGCCTCAGTAAGCTTGCCAACGGCACGATCAATTGTATATGCCTTCGGCCGTAACCGGGTTCGTAGCTCGCCAAGTTTCGGATGCAACTTTGACAAAAACTCAGCATCCGGATATCCGCCCCAGTCATCGTTGTACATTGCCTTGTGCCCTGCGGCACAAACACCAACAGTGAGTTTTTCTGGCGCCTCGGTACCGGTCAACATGGCTGGGACCCAGTCTGCGCACTCGACCCATGTGTATGCAGCGTCGAACACCTCGGGTGCAGTTCGCAGACAATGCAATATCTTGCTGAAAAACCATTCACTCGAGTAGGTGCCGCCGCACTTGGCCAGGTAATGCGGCCGGATTTGCCGTGCAAGCTCGGTGATCTCTGCTGCTTCAGCAACACTGGTATGGTCTTTCCACAACCACGCCATTGCAGCCAAGTTTTTTGCAAACCGCTTTTCAAAAGCCAGCGGCCTGCCATTTCGATCAACCGGAATCGGCGTACTACCTGTGGTGTCAACACCGATGCCGACAACCTGTTCGGGTTTGAACCCGCGCACATTACGCTTGGCGTCTGCAAGCGCCTTTTTGATCGTGACCTCTGCCCCTTTTACATAATCACCAGGGTGCTGCCGCGCCAGGTTCGGGTCGCGACTCAAAAGCACGCCGTCTGTACCATGTTCGTACCCCCAAACTGCTGTGCCAACTTCGCGGCCCGTTGCAGTGTCAACGATCAGCGTACGCACCGAATTGGTGCCGTAATCAAGTCCGATTGTGTACTTGCCCTTTGCGCTCATAGTTCAATTGTCAGTGTTAATCTTTCCAAAAAACTGCCATTCGAGAAGTTCAAAGCCGATTTCCCGGCCGCGAACTGAACCGGTCATGTAGCGGTTCACTTTCCAGAGCCACACAGTTGAATCTCCTGCACAAAAAAA
>FMJZ01028491.1_pt1 | contig 27721 bp, 22 predicted proteins | sample 1987881 | NCBI WGS metagenome assembly FMJZ01 (sample SAMEA4378227, study PRJEB15110) | soil metagenome | biome: soil; feature: Field; material: Soil | place: India | collected 2015-03-11 | depth 0 m
CATATAAATTACTGGCTCTATCTCCACAGGAGGTATAGAGACATTAATCAAATTATTTTCTGGGACTATTGGAGTTACCCATCCTAATTTAATCTTACACCAGGCGTCAAAATGAGAAGGAGAACCTCCCATGGAATATCCCGAGGGTCCTTGTGGTCCATTCCAAGATCCGGCTGCCATTAAGCTCCATCTTCCAAGTCCCAAAGAAGAATAATCTCTATCATAAAGATCGGGAAGTTGTCCAAAGGAATGTCCCATTTCATGAACAAATACCCCTACCGTTGAGGGAATAATTTTACCTTTATCCTCCATGTATTCTGGTTCAATAGAGTATCTTATAAGAAATAATTTTCCACCAATATTTACATAAACTGTGGATGCATGGGACCAAATATCATTTACATCTCCTGTCCATTCTGCTCCTTCTCCACTATGAATTACAAATACTACATCATAATTTCTTAAATCATATCCAGAATTTACTGCATGTTGTAAAACCTCTTTAACTAATGTAAAAACTCCACCATCAAATCCATGATTTCCATCATTTATATAGTAGGTATAAGTATTTTGAGCAGTATACCAAGGAAGAATAGTTGCAGTTACATCAAATTTATTATAGGAGTTTTCTTTATAAAATTCCTTTACACTTCCTACATTGTAGGGATTAATATTACTCCAATTTGCCCCTTCACTATTAAAGAGTATTTCAAAATAATCTGAAGGAATATTGGCTTGTTTTGGCTTATCAGCAAATTCTACAGGGATTACTATTGCAGATCCTGTACCAGTTGTTTTTTCAATAACTCCATATATTTTTGCTTCCTTTGGAATACTTACAGGAGTAATTTCAGGTAAAGTTGGAAGCTTTATCTTTTTCTCTAAAAGTCTTTCATGGGGTGGCATAATTTTTACTTTAGTTAAGGGAAAAGTTTCTGCAAGGGTAAAAGAGAATAGGAGGATTAAGAATGCTAAAAACCCAAAACCTTTCTTCATCCTTAGACCTCCCTTTTAAAGGTTTTCAACAAGGCATTAGGGTATTATACTATATCCTCCAAATTAATAACAGGGGATATACAGATTATCTTAAAAATTTTGTGCTAAAATATAAAAATTTCCCTTAATAATATAGAAAATTAAGGAAAATTATCTAGGAGGAATTGGTTAATGATTATATTAGGTCATAGAGGAAATCTATATAATCCTGAAAATACCCTTAAAGCCTTTAAATCTGCCATTGAGATGGGAGCAGATGGAATAGAATTGGATGTTCAAAAAACCTTAGATAATGTTCTTGTAGTGTCCCATGATGAAAATTTGAAAAGATTAACAGGTATAGATTTAAACATAAGAAGAGTGGAATTTGAAAAATTAAAGGATATCAAAATTGATGGAGAACCTATAGTTGATCTTAAGACAGCCTTAGAATTTATAAAATCCCATAATAAATTTGTAGATATAGAAGTTAAAAATCCTAAGGATTTTTTAGATGTTATAGAACTTGTAAAGAAAATTAGTTTAAAAGATTTTATAATCTCATCCTTTTGGCATAAAGAGGTCTTTGAAGCAAAAAAATCTTATCCCGATATAAAATTTGCTTATCTTTATTCCCATTTTCCAAAGGATCTTTTAACCTACATTAAAGAAATAGATTTTCTAAAGCCTCATTATCATTATATTAATGAGGAATATATCCCCTTTAAAGAAAAAACCATAGCATGGACTGTTGATGAGGAAGAGAAAATAGATTATCTTTTAAGTATGGATATTTGGGGAATAATTACCAACTTCCCCGATAGAGTTATAAATAGAGTGAAGGGAGGAGAGAAAATGTTTCAAAATCCTTATTTATCATATTTTGTACAAATGATTGATAAGAAATCAATTGTCAGAGGGGAAAATTATGTAAGTTTCGAAGCAGTAAATTATGTTATGCCCTTAAGGATAGAATCCCTATCCATGGAAGATGGAGAAATAAATATTAATAAAACTTTTCCTGTTGATTGGAATTTAGGAGAAAGACTAAAATTTGAGATTACTATTAACGGAGAAAATCCAAAGATAAAAATAAGGGTAAGAGAAGTTGGAGAATTATCCTTTTCTTTAAAGGAATTAGAGGGGACTATATAATTAAATTTTTAGGAGGGGAATCTATTTTATCCCCTCCTTAATCTCAGTTTAAAAGGCATCATCTTCCCTCATCTTTATCTCCAGGAACAACCTCAGAATTTTCTTTAACAAAATTTATCACCTCATCAACATAAGCAAAGGCAAGGGAAACATAAGTATCTGCAGATCCATAATATATTGCAATTCTTCCAGTCTCTGCATCTACCAATGTGGCACAGGGAAATGCCACATTGGGTACAAAACCAACAGTTTCATACTCCATTTCAGGAGTTAGAAGATAATCCCTTAATCTATAAAGGACTCGAGAAGGATTATTTAAATCTAAAATTGCAGCACCAAAACTATAGACATATCCATTACAGGTAAGAACAACTCCATGATAAAATAATAGCCATCCCTCTTCTGTTTCAATAGGTATAGGACCTGCACCTATCTTAAGACTCTGCCACCATCCCGATCCCCCTCTGCTCATCACCCTTCTATGCCTTCCCCAATAAATTAAGTCCTTACTCTCACTCAAAAATATATCCCCAAAGGGAGTATGTCCTGAATCACTGGGCCTTGAAAGCATAACGTAATTGCCATTTATTTTTCTTGGGAAGAGAACACCATTTCTATTATATGGAAGAAAGGCATTTTCCATTCTTATAAATTCCTTAAAATCCTTAGTATATCCAATTCCAATTGTTGGTCCATAAAAATCAGTACACCAGGTGATATAAAATTTATCTTCTATCTTAACAACCCTGGGATCATATGCATAATTAGGTTGATAAATATTTCCCTTCTCATCCTTCCAAATTATTTCTGGATCTTCTATCTTCCAATTTATTCCATCTTTGCTCCATCCCACATGTAATCTTGCCTTTCCATCTTTATGGTCTGCTCTAAATACTCCAACAAATTCGCCGTTAAAGGGAACTACCGCACTATTAAAGATTCTTGCAGTCCTTTTTGTAGGATTCCATTTTGTTAAAGGATTTTTATCATATCTCCATATTACTCCTTCATAATTCTCTGGTTTTTCTTGCCAAGGGATATTTTCCAAGGGTTCTCCAATTATTTTTATCTTTCCCATAGATTTACCTCCTTTTGTTTTCCTTTATAAAAATACTAATAGAACAAAATTTTTCTTGTCAATATTTACAAAATTGTATCCATTTGCTTTATTCTTTTAAAAGATTATGAAATATGATATAATGATAAAAATTTTAAATAGGAGAAGCATGCCAGAAATTCTTTTAAAATCTAAATCCCTTGGGAAAATCTTAAGCTGGGAAAAGAAAGAATCCCTAATACTTTATGGAGAGAATGAGAATTTAAGAATATATGTTTTATGGGACAAGGTTTTGAGATTTTATTTTTCCAAAAATAGAGAATGGAAACATGCCTCCTTTGTGGTAAAAGAAATTTCCCCTTCAAAAGATTTCTCTGTGGAGGAAAAAGAAGAAATTATTCTTAGGACAAAAATGCTAAGGGTTACCATAGATAAAAATAGTGGAAAGATTAGTATATATAATAAAGACGGGGATTTAATACTTTCCGATTACCAAGATTGTGGGTATAGAATATTTAAAAATCGAGTATATTCTTATAAAGAAATTAAGGAAGAGAAAGCCTTTTTAGGATTTGGAGAAAGAACTGGAAATTTAAATAAAAAAGGGAAAAGATTAACCAATTGGAATACCGACAATCCCCATCATTATACTAATATCGATTCCCTTTACCAATCTCATCCCTTTTTCTTAGCCTGGAATCCTAAAAAAAGCTATGGAATTTTCCTTGATAATACCTTTAGAACCTATTTTGACATGGGGAGGGAGAGTGAAAAATACTATTACTTCTATGCAGAGGATGGAGAATTGGACTATTACTTTTTCTATGGGCCTTCACCAAAAGAAGTATTGGAACTTTATACAGAGTTAACAGGAAGATATTATTTACCACCTCTATGGGCATTGGGCTATCAACAATCTCGGTGGAGTTATGCAACAGAAGAGGAAGTAAGAATATTGGCAAAGACCTTTAGAGAGAAAACAATTCCTTGTGATGTAATATATTTAGATATAGATTATATGGAAGATTTTAAAGTATTCACTATTAATAATAAAAGATTTCCCAATTTTCAAAGGATGATTGAGGATCTTTCCCTAAAGGGATTCAAAATTATACCCATTATAGATCCAGGAGTAAAGGTGGATTTAAATTATGACTTATATAAAGAGGGAATAGAAAAGGATCTTTTTTGCAAGAAATCTAATGGGAAAATATATACGGGATATGTATGGCCAGGAAAATGTGTTTTTCCTGATTTTATAAGGAAAGAAGTGAGGGAATGGTGGGAGGAAAAACAAAAGGAGATGATTAAATTAGGAATTTCAGGGTTCTGGAACGATATGAATGAACCATCCTCCATGTCCCATATAGAATATCTCTTAATGAGATTACTCTTTTATCATCTTCATTTTAAAGAGCCTCCCTTTATTCCTCAAGTTCCTTGGAACAAAGAGAAAAAACCAAAGGAATTTTATAAAAAAACATTATCTTCTGATGTCCTTCATGGAGATAAAAGGGAATTTACCCATCATGAGATCCATAATGTTTATGGCCTTCTAATGGTAGAGGCGTGTTTTGAAGGATGGAAGAAAGCTAAACCAAATCTTCGTCCCTTAATCATTACAAGAGCAGGATTTTCAGGAATTCAAAAATTTTCAGCAGTATGGACAGGAGATAATAAAAGCACTTGGGAGCATCTTTATATGTCTCTTCCTATGCTTCAAAATCTGAGTTTATCTGGAATTCCCTTTGTTGGTGCTGATGTGGGAGGTTTCTGGAAGGATTGTAACTCTGAACTTTTCATCCGTTGGATGGAACTTGGTACTTTTTATCCCTATTTTAGGAATCACTCTGCTATGAATACAAAAAATCAAGAACCTTGGAGTTTTGGAGAGAATGTGGAAAAAATTGTGAGAAATTATATAAATTTAAGGTATAAACTTTTGCCGTATATTTATTCTCTATTCTGGGAAGCAAAAGAGAAGGGAATTCCCCCACTAAGATCATTAATAATGGAATTTCCAGAAGATCCTGAAGGTATAATTCATGAGGATGAGTTTTTATTAGGCCCTAATTTATTGGTAGCTCCTATCTATAGGGAAGGAGAAAGAAAGAGACGGGTATATCTTCCAAAGGGAGATTGGTATGATTTTTGGACAGGAGAAAAACTTACAGGACCTAATATATTTGAAGTTTCTGCCCCCTTAGAGATTATTCCTGTATTTGTAAAGGGAGGAAGTATTATACCCCTATGGGAACTTCAAAATTATGTAGGAGAAAAGGAACAGGAAAATTTGGAATTAAGAGTTTATGATGGAGAGGGAGAGTTTATTTTTTATGAAGATGATGGATTTTCCTGGAATTATGAGAGGGGAGAATACAATCTTTTAAAATTTTCCCTCTCTAAGGAAAGGGAGGGATATATATTAAGCATTGAATATCTCCATAATGGTTATAAATCACCAAGAAAAAGATTTAGAATAGTAACCCTAAAGGGAAAAATAATAGAGGTAGAGGAGCAAAAAGCCGAAAAAATATATTTATCACCTTAGAAACCCAATTTAATTCAAACTGATACTTAATCTTCCCTTTCTTTATAGAAATTCCTCTTAAGACAATTGACAAGAGTCAATTTTTATTTTAAACTTCATTTAGATAAATATCAAAATGATGTATAACTAAGAGATGTTTTTAGATCTTCTATTTAAAGCATTAAGTGATGAGACCAGAAGAAGGATTTTAAAGATGCTTGCAGAAAAAGATAGGACTGCAGGAGAAATTGCCAGCTTCTTTCCTCAAACGTGGCCTACTATTTCCCACCACTTGGAAATATTAAAAGAGGCAGGACTTATAGTTGATGAAAGAAGGGGAAAATATATTGTATATTCTCTAAATACTACTGTTTTCCATGAGGCTTTGCTTTTTTTATTAGACACTTTAAAAAAGAGGGAGAAGGTAAATGAAGAATAAATATAAGGTTGACAGATATACTTTTAAAAAGGATCTCGGGATAATCCTTCTTATTTTTATTATGTTTTTAACAGGAATAATATTTTATCCTTATCTTCCCGAAAAAATTCCTATGCATTGGAATTTCAAAGGAGAAATAGATAGATACGGCTCAAAACTTGAAGGAACTTTTGCTATTCCCCTAATGGTGTTTCTGATTTACCTGGGATTTTTATATCTTCCTTATATTGATCCTAAAAGGGAAAATTATCCCAAATTTGAAAAGGTCTATCAAATTATAAAATATTTATTTGTAATAGTATTTTCCATACTACATTATAGTGTTATTGTTTCTGCCCTTGGAGGACCAAGGGATCTAATACCTAAGATAACCCCAATAACCATTGGAATTTTATTTATAATCCTTGGAAACTATATGCCAAGAATTAAATATAATTGGTTTGTAGGAGTAAGAACTCCGTGGACTCTATCCAATGAGGAGGTCTGGAGAAAAACCCATAGAGTCTCAGGATATCTTTTTGTAGTTGGTGGAATATTTATGCTTTTAGCAGCATTTTTACCGCCTTATATAAATATTATAATTGGATTTTCTGGGATTTCATTTGTAGGTATTTTTAGTATAATCTATTCCCTTATTGTCTATAAAAGGCTAAAAAACAAAGAGGAGGATTAAAATGGAAAATATCTCCCAAATTTTTCCTTTAATTTTGCCCTTAATAATTCTTCAATTAATTTTTCAAATTTTTGCCGTTATAAACCTTATAAGAAGACCCAAAGAAGAATTAAGATGGGAAAATAAAATAGTTTGGGGGATAATAATTTTAGTTTTTGGCATATTAGGACCAACTATCTATTTCCTCTTTGGGAGAAAATAAGATGAATGTTATAGAAACGTACAATTTATCTAAATATTTTAAGGAGAAAAAAGCAGTAGATAATTTAAATTTACAAGTTAAAGAAGGAATAGTTTTTGGATATTTAGGCCCTAATGGTGCAGGAAAAACCACTACTATAAGACTTCTTCTAAATCTCGCAAGACCCACAAAGGGATCTGCAATAGTTTTAGGGGAAGATATTACAAAAAGCAAAAATTATCTGAGAAAAATAGGTTTTCTTCCTGATGTTCCCAATTTTTACAATTATTTTACCCCAAGGGAATATTTAGGGTTTTTTGCAGACATCCTAAATGTAGATAAAAAAAGAATTGATGAGGTTTTAGAAATTGTAGATTTAAAAAGCGAAAAAAGAAGAATTGGAACCTTCTCCCGTGGGATGAAGCAAAGATTAGGAATTGCTCAAACTCTCCTCCATAATCCCTCCCTTTTAATATTAGATGAGCCTACTTCTGCTTTAGATCCTCAAGGAAGAAAAGAAATTCTTGATCTTATATTATCTTTAAAGGGAGAAAAAACTATTTTCTTTTCTACCCATATATTGGCTGATGTGGAAAAGATTTGTGATAGGGTGGGAATTTTAAAAGAAGGAAAACTACTTCTTAATGATACCATAGATAACCTGAAAAAAAGGTATAGTCGTAGAACCTTGTATATAGAGGTAGATAATCCTCAAAGGCTTTTTATCAAATTAAAGGAATTTAACTGGATTGAATCTTTATCTTTTTATAACAAAAATGGAATTCTTGTGAAAATAAAGGATATGTCCTTACCCCAAAGGGAAATCCCAAGGATTATATCCCAAGAAGATCTTCTCCTTTTCAAATTTGAATTTTTAGAACCTTCCTTAGAAGATATTTTCTTTGAGGTGGTATCATGATTTTAAAACTTATGAAGAAGGAATGGAAGGAGATTATAAAAACTGGAAAATTTTATGCTTTACTTTTTTCTTTTCTATTCTTTGCAATAGCAAGCCCTGCTATTGCTAAATTTACCCCAGAAATTATTAAAAGTTTAGTAAACTCTCAGCAAACTCAAGGATTGATTATTCAGATTCCACCTCCCACATGGAAGGATTCCTTTTTACAATTTTTTAAGAATCTTAATCAGATAATCTTTATTGTTTTGGTAATAGTATTTATTGGGAATATAGCAGAGGAAAAGAATAAAGGAACTGCAATAATGGTATTAACAAAGGGGATAGATAGAGGTAAGTGGATTATTTCAAAGTTTATTTTTCAACTTTTATTAAGTTTTGCCCTTTTATCAATATCCTATATTCTTTGTTTATACTACACCTTTCTTCTCTTTTCCAACTTTCCTATTAAAAATTCCCTTTTCTCCACTTTATTATATTTAATATATCTTTTCTTCTTTCTTTCTTTAACTCTTTTTTCCAGCTCCTTGGGAAATAATACCATTCAAGCATTAGGAATATTCTTGGGAATTTTTATCCTTCTTAACATTCTTTCCATCTTTCCCCGTCTTAATCCATATAATCCCATATATCTTTCCACCTTAGAAAATATGTGGATTACAGCCTCCGTAGAATTAAAAGAAGCTTTAAAACCTATAATTTCTACAATTTTACTATCTTTTATATTTATATTCTCAAGTATTTTACATTTCAAAAAGCAGGAGTTATAAGGAAAAACTATTTATATTCTAAAATCCATATCTCTGTTGCTTTTGGAAGTTTGTCCCTTGAAATTTTTAGAAGGGAGCTTTCAATTCTAACTATTTTAATATCTTTTACTAATTTTAAAAATTCATCTAAGGTTCCTATGGGCCATCCTTGAGTATATTCTGTTTTATAATGCATAGGAATAGCAATCTTGGGATTTAGTTGTCTTATAACCTTTAAAGCCTCTTCTTGAGGAAGGGTATAATACCCTCCTACAGGGATAAGTAAAATGTCAACCTTTCCAATAAGATTAATTTCCTTTTCCGTTAATACAATACCTAAATCTCCCAAATGGGCAAGCCTCATTCCCTCTACATCAATGACAGTTATACTATTTTTCCCTCTCTTTTTTCCTTCTGCATCATCATGGTAGGTAGGGACATTCCATATCTTTATATCTCCAATTTTCTTTTCAAATAAATTCCAATCAGCTCCTCCCCCTTTAGTTCCCACAACTACCTCTACCCTTTTACCTAAAAAATTAGGGTTATAGTGATCTCCATGTTCATGACTACTAATTATTAAATCTGCAGTGGTTTGAGGAATAGGATAGTTAGAAGAGAAGGGATCAATTATAATGGAAAATCCAGATTCAAATTGAATTCTAAAACAGGCATGTCCAAAATATTTTATCTCCATAGCAAAGGTTAAGGAAATAAGAGAGAGTAATAAAATTAAAACTAAATATTTATTCATTTTTTATCCCCCTTTCACTTGGAATATAAAAATCCTATAACCTTCTCCTCCCAATAGTAGAAGTATAAGATATTTTCCATCTAAAGTAAAATCCATTTTTTCCAAAAAATATTCATTATCCAATTCCACTTTTTTCCTTAATTCTTTTCTCCAGGAATAAACTATAATCTCCCTGGTGGGAGCAAGATAGTGTACTCCTGAGGAATAGGCTATAAGTCTATTATCATAAGAAAAAACTGGATGGGAACCAAAAATGGTAAATAAAGCTCTATTATCCTTTAAAGAAAATACAGTAATTGTTCTATTCCCTTCTATTCCCAATAACTCTCCTGTGGGACTTAAAAAGGGATTTCCTATATAAGGGAGAGTCAAGATTTCTTTCAGGGTAGAAAGATCTATTACCTTTATTTTCTCTGCATTGTCTAAGGAAAGGGAAAGATATCTGTCATCTTGGGAAAGGCTCCATCCTATAACTCTATCTCCCTCATAAAAGTATTCCAAATCCCTTCCTGTTTTTAAGTCCTTTAAAATTAAAGCATATCCTTTTCTATCTCTTAATATTGGATTAAAGATAAAAAGATATTTATCTTTATTGCTAAAAAGGATTTCAAATTCTAAATAATCCTTTTGGCTTATAGTATATAATTTTTCCCTTTTTGGAAAGGTTAAAACATTGTATTCATACCAATCAGATAATTGAATAAAGCCTCCCACTAAAAAGGTAGAAAAATGAACCTTTTCCATAATGAAATTTCCTAAAGGAGATATAATTAAATCTTCTATTTTTTCAACTTGAATTGTTAGAATTTTTGAGCTTCCCTTTAAAGTATTTTCCTTATTATATGGAAATGGGGTTTCTATTCTTCTTGTAAGATCAAAAAGACTTAGATAGGGCTCATTATTGACCCCAATTACTCTCCCTGAATCAAGGGGATAGAAATTCGTAACTAATATATTCTCTCCCTCTTTAACTACAGAAGATCTTACTCTAATCCTATAAATTTCTTTTTCCTCTTTTATATTGTATAAAATTAAAAAATCCCTTTGGGAGAAGAATAAAATATTTTCAAAAATCTTAAAGAAGTTTACTGATTCATTCCCTAATCTTATTACTTTTACCAAAGAAATATCTAAACTCTCTTGAGCAAGAGGAGAGGACAAAAATAAAAGAAAGAAAAGTACTGATAAAACTCTTCTCACAAATCTTCTCCCTTTTTTCCTAAAAATATAAATATATTATACCGAAAGATATCATAAAAAGATGTGCTAAAGATCACATTTTTATAAAATTTGCATTCTGAATTTGATAGAGACGATAATACAATCCCTTTTTTCTCAAAAGTTCTTGATGATTTCCCTTCTCTATTATTTTCCCTTTGTGTAATACGTAAATAGTATCCACGTCCTGAATTGTAGAAAGTCTATGAGCAATAATAATGCTTGTTCTTCCTTCTATAATTTTATTAAGAGCATCTTGAATAAGCTTTTCTGTTTCTGTATCAATATTGGAAGTTGCTTCATCTAATATAAGAATTTTGGGATCAGAAGCTAAAGCCCTTGCAAAAGCTAATAATTGTCTTTGTCCAGCAGATAGAGTTGCTCCCCTTTCCTGAACAGGGGTTTCATAACCCTGGGGAAGCCTTAAAATAAATTCTTCTGCATTAACTATTTTGGCTACTTCCTTTACCTTCTCATAGGATACATTATCTCTTTTTAATTTAATATTGTGAAGAATATTTGTTGCAAAAAGATGGACATCCTGAAGGACTAAACTTATTTGACTTCTTAATTCCTCCAAATTAAGTTCTTTAATGTTTATGTCATCAATTAATATTTCTCCCCTTTGAATATCATAGAAACGAGTAATTAAATTTATAATAGAAGTTTTTCCTGCACCTGTTAAACCAACAAAAGCAACCTTCTCCCCAGGCTCTATAATAAAAGAAACATCCTTTAAAACCCATTCTCTATCATAGGCAAACCAAACATTTTTAAATTCTATTTTTCCTTTTATTTCCCCCAATTTTATGGGATTTTCATAAGATTTAATTGTTATAGGCTCGTCTAAAAGTAGGAAAATTCTTTCGGAGGATGCCATAGCATTTTGAAGAATATCATATTTTTCTGCAAGATCTTGAATGGGTCTGAAAAATAAGTCTAAGTATGAAATAAAAAGAAAAAGCATTCCAAAACTTATTTGATTATTTAAAATCTGAATTCCACCAAAAAATATTAGAGCAGATACCACAAAACTTCCCAATGCGTTAACCAATGGTCTAAAAATTGCATTAACAAATATGAATCTTAATTGAGCATTTAATAAACTATTATTTATCTCTCTAAACTCCCTTTCATTTTCTTTTTCCCGTGCAAAAAGTTCTGTTATTCTTATCCCATTTATATGTTCCGCAAGATAGGCATTAACACGAGCCAATCTAACTCTAAAGTCTCTATAGGCTTTTCTTGCATATTTTCTAAATATAAAACTCATATATCCCACTATAGGGATTGATAAAATAACAATTACTGCTAACTTCCAATTTAAGATAAACATAAATATACTTAATCCGATAATTAAAAAAACATCTATAACAACACTTGTAATTACAGAGTTGTACATTTCCTGAAGGGTCTCTGTGTCATTAGTAACTCTTGTTACTAATCTTCCCACAGGATTTCTATCAAAAAAGCTTATGGGAAGCTTTAAAATATGGCTAAAAATGTCCCTTCTTATATCGTAAATGATTTTTTGAGAGGTCAAATGAAGAAGATAAACTTGAATATATGTAAGAAGAAAAATCCCCAAGATAACAATAAAATATAATAAAGCAGACTCTCTAAGAACTTTAAAATCCCATGTCCTTAGTATTTTCTTATCTTCTATGTGGATTTTTTCCAAGTCCTTTTCTAATATATAAAAAACATCGTTATATTTTTTAATGGGATATTTATTTAATAATCTTTCCCAATCCTCATCTTTAATCATTCCCCTTATATTTTCATCAATTAAATAAACCCTTTCCTCTTTATCCTGAACTTTCAAAATATTAAAGGGATTTATACATGTATCAATGGCATTTTTAATAATATATGGGTTCAAAAGCTTTCCTATTGTTATTAAAAATATAAGAATTATAGCAAAAATAATTCCCTTTATATAAGGCTTTGCATATTTTAAAAGTCTTCTCATTAAACGAGAATCATAAACCTTTCCTAATATTTCTTGTTCTTCAAAGTAATCCCTCATAATTTCTCCTCCAATTCTGACTCCAATTGCTGTTCCTCATATAATCTTGCATAGAATCCACCATATCTCATTAATTCCTCATGATTTCCCCTCTCAATTATCTTTCCATCTTTTAAAACAATGATTTCATCTGCATCTTGAATCACTGATAATCTCTGGGCAATTATAATAAGGGTCTTATTCTTTTTTATTTTCATCAAGTTATTAAGAATTTTCTTCTCGGTGTGGGCATCTACTGCAGATAAAGCATCATCCAATATAATAATTGAAGGATCTATGGCCAACGCCCTTGCCAAGGCAACCCTTTGCTTTTGTCCTCCTGATAGGGTAATTCCCCTTTCTCCTATAACGGTGTTTAATCCCTCTGGAAATTCCTTCAGATCTTCATCTAAAGCAACAATCTCTATTAGCTCTTTTATTTTCTCATCGGAGATCTCTAAATTTCCAAATCTTATATTATTGGCAATAGTATCAGAAAAGAGAAAATTATCTTGAGGAACAAATCCAATATTTTTTCTTAAGGAATTAAGGGATAGCTTTTTTATAGGAATATCGTCAATTAAAATCTCCCCTTCTTTTACATTAAACAATCTTGGAATAAGACTTACAAGAGTTGTTTTCCCAGATCCCACAGGGCCTGTTATTCCCAAAAACTTTCCAGGAGTAATCTCCAAGGATATATTTTCTAAAACCCATGAATTATTAGAGGGATAGGAAAAATAAACATTCTTATATTTAATCTTACCCTCTATTTTTTCTTTATGAATAGCATCTTTACAATCCCTAATCTCGGGAATCTCATCGAGAACTTCATTTATTCTCTCTAAGGAAGCCCTTCCCCTCTGAAAAACATTTACCACTTGACCCAATGCAGCCATAGGCCATATTAAAAGTCCTATATATCCATTAAAGGCTATAAAATCTCCAAGGGAAATCTCCCCTCTTAAAGCTGATAAACCCCCAAAATAGAATATAATTAACACACAAAAACCTGCTAAAAACTCTATGGAGGGAAACATAAATCCCCAAACTCTAACCAATTTTATATTTCTCTTCAAAAGATCCTTAGCCTTTTCCAAAAAGTTTTTTAATTCTCCTTCTTCCTGCACATATGCCTTTACAACTCTAATTCCCGCAATAGTTTCCTCCACTTTATCGGTTAATTGGGCAAATCCATCTTGAACATATTTAAATCTATCGTGGGTTATTCTCCCAAAAAAGAATATTGATAAAGTTATTAAGGGAAGAGGAATTAATAAATATAACGTAAGTCTTAAACTTATACTCAAAAGGAAAGCAATACTTAATATTCCTAAAAATAGGGTATCGAAGAACATAATAACACCAAATCCAAAAACTTCTCTTACTGCATTTAGATCGTTGGTGGCTAATGCCATTAATTCTCCAGTTTTATGATAATTAAAATAATTTATTGAAAGTTTTTGGAGATGGGAAAAGTATTTATCTCTAATTTTTGCTTCAAGCTTTCTTGAGGTGGGAATTATAGACATTCTCCAAAAATATCTAAATAAAGCTGTCAATATAGCAAAAAGAATAAGGAGAAGGGAATAAATAGAATTTTCTCTTATCCCAAAATGACCCTGCCTTAATTTATCAACTCCCCATCCCAGAAATTTAGGAATTATAAGCTGAAATATATCTGTAAGAAGAAGAGCTAAAACTCCCTTTATATAATTTCCCTTATATTCCCATAAAAATCCTTTTATATGTCTTAATAATGGCCTCTTCGTCATACAACTTAAAAAGTTTATATTATTTACCCAGAATTGAAAAGTAAAAATTTTTATTTTATTGACAATTCCTCCTAAGTATGATACCTTTTTAATCAAATTGGTATTTAAATGGCATAAATTGGTAAAAGGGGAGAGAATTTTGTGAAAATATCTCCACTAATAAAAGAAAAGGTCAAAGATGAGATTTTGAAATTCATTGAGAGAAATAGAAGGGAAGAATATGTTAGAATTCCCTCGGAAAGAGATTTAGCAAAAAAATACAACGTTAGTAGAACCACTATTCGTTCTGTTATAAAAGAGCTTATAAATAGTGGCTTTATAATTCAGTTTCAAGGAAAAGGAACATATATACTTCCTAAACCGAGGGAAAAGAACCTTTATATAATATATTCCCCTGATATAAAGAAAAATGATCCCTTTTACACAAAATTTTTCTTGGAATTAACAGTTATCTCCTCAAAGGAAGATATAAATATAACATTTATTAATATTGATAATTTACCTAATAAAATAAATGTTCCTTTAATTGTAGTGGGGCTTATCGAAGAAGATATCATGAAGAAAATAAAGGAATCCTATAATATCATAATTACTATTGAGCAATATTTGAGTCAAGATGAGATAATCCAAGTATCTATAGATGATTATAAAATTGGATGGACTGCAGGAAATACTTTAATAAAATATGGATATAAAAATTTGATTCACTTGGCAGGTCCAGATAAATATACTGCTCCCTATTTAAGAAAGCTGGGCTTTATTGATAGATTAAAAAATGAAAAGAGAATCTCTTATGAAATTATTGAGGGTAAAATGAATTGGAATTCTGGATATGAGCTCGGTGAGATTATTCTCCAAAGATTTAATGATATTAGAGCTCCTTTGGGTGTATTTACAGCTAATGATTGGATGGCTATAGGATTAATACAAAGGCTAAGAGAAAATAAGATAAAAATTGGAGATGAGATTTCTATTATAGGTTGCGACAACATACCATTAGCAAGCGAAGTAGTTCCACCTCTTACCACCTTCGATTGGAATGTAAAAAGCATTATGTTGGAGATTATTCATATGATTAATACTATATATTCTGGAAGAAGTTTACAAAATAAAAGAATTTTACTTCCAGCAAAATTAATTTTGAGAGAAACCTTAAGGTAGTTGACATCCTTAGATACTTAATATCACCTTTAAGGTATAAGACAGGATTTATCATTGACAAAATTTGTTTTGAATGATAAGATTAAATTGGCATTAAATTGGTTTAAAAGTGGTTTAAATTTATCAAGGAGGTGGTAAGAAGATTATAAATCTTTCCCTATCAAAGTCATTAATCTCTATGAAAGGAGGATTCTTTTAAATGAGAAGAATCTTAATAGTTTTAGCTTTAACCCTTTCTTTAATAGTTTTTTCTCTAACTTCTGCCCAAGCTACAAAAATAACTATTTGGTGCTCTGAAAAACAGGTGGATATTCTCCAGAGATTAGGAGAAGAATTTAAGGCAAAATATGGGGTTGCTGTTGAAGTTCAATATGTGGAATTTGGATCCATTAAGCCCAACTTCTTAACTGCTGCTCCCCAAGGAAAAGGTGCAGATATTATTGTAGGAGCCCATGATTGGGTAGGAGAATTAGTGGTAAATGGATTATTGGAACCAATTCCTGAATTCAAAGATATAAAACAATTTTATGAAACTTCCCTTAAAGCCTTTTCTTATGGTGGAAAGCTCTATGGTTTACCCTATGCTATGGAAGCTATAGCTTTAATTTATAATAAAGACTATGTCAAAACCCCACCCTTAACCATGGAAAGCTTGATTACCACAGCAAAAAGAATAAACACTGCATATAAAGGTAAAGTAAAGGGATTTGTTACCAGTGCAGCAGAATTCTATTATGTAGCACCTGTCATTTTTGGACAGGGAGGATATGTATTTAAAGATACTCCTTCAGGACTTGATGTATCTGATATTGGGCTTGCAAATCCTGGAGCTGTAAAGGGTGTAAAATTATGGAAAAGATTAGTAGATGAGGGACTTTTAAGCCCTGGAGATAACTATCAAATAATGGATTCTTTATTCAAAGAAGGGAAGGCAGCAATGATCATAAATGGGCCCTGGGCAGTCAAAGCCTATAAAGATGCAGGGGTAAATTATGGGGTAAGTGTTATTCCTAATTTAGAGGCAAAGATTCCTGCAAAACCATTTGTTGGTGTTCAAGGGTTTATGGTAAATTCAAAATCACCAAATAAAGTTCTTGTCAGAGAATTTCTCATAAGCTTTATTTCTACAAAGGATACCATGTATAAGATTTATCTTGCAGATCCAAGAATTCCTTCAAGAAAGGATGTTCTTGCCCTTGTAAAAGATAACCCTGATATCGTTGGATTCACAAAGAGTGCTTCCAACGGAATACCAATGCCCAATGTCCCAGAAATGGCTGCAGTTTGGGGTGCCATGAATGATGCCCTTAATTTAGTGGTAAATGAAAAGGCAACTCTAGAGGATGCCCTTAATAATGCGGTGAAAACTATAAAAGCTCAAATTAAAAAGTAAAATCTTGATATAAGGACCCAAGAGAATAACCCTTGGGTCCTTACTTTTAGGAGGGAGAAGTTAGTGATTAAAGTATTAAAAATCTTTTTATTGTTTTTATTAGCATTATTTAACGCTATCCTTTTATTATTTGGAATTTATCTTATTCAAAACGCCTATTATGAGATTGGAATTGTTCTTCTTTCTGCTCTCATACTTATAGATTTCTTCATTCTTAATCCCAAAGCTTATCCCTACAGATATACAATTCCCGCCCTTATTTTCCTATTTCTCCTTGTCCTTTATCCTATTTATTTTACAATTAAAACTGCCTTTACTAATTTTGGAACGGGACATATATTTACAAAAGAGGAAACTATTGAAAGGCTTCTTTATGATCCCAACTACACCTACATTTTAGAAGAAAAACCTATAAAATTTAAGATATTCTCAGTCTTTAAAGATTCCCAACCCCAAGATGATTTTTTAATAATTTTTGAAATTGACAAGAAATATTATGTAGCTGGTATTCCCCACCCAAGTAAACAAAGGGGAAGAGAAGTTCTTTTAAGAGAAGGAAAACTAGTAAGGATAGAAGATAAAAATTTTAAGTTAAATGGGAGATCCTTTGAAGTTTCTCCTTATCCCTTTATTCTTTCCAATATAGATTTGATTTCAACCTCAGATAAGGTGTATAAATCTGTCTATATGTTAGAAGATCCTGAACTGGAAAAAAACTTTTCCTTTTTTACATTGATTATTCAGAAATATTTGATTCAAACAGAATATATTGAGCCAGAAACTGGAAAAATTTTAGGAGTAAAAGTAGATAGCGATGGAAGATGGAAATTCTTTTTTATAGACAGGCTTTACAGACTTTCCTATGAGGATATTAGAGAAAATGGTAAGATTAAGACAAAACTTGTAATTGTTAATACAAAAACTAAAAAGCCTATTATTGAAGAAAAGGGTTCCTTTTTTGATCAAGATGAAAAGGGAAATAGAATTTTTTTAGTAGGATACACTGCCTTTATTGGATTTGAAAACTTTTCAAGGATTTTAACTGATGAACAAATCTCAGGACCATTTCTTAGAGTGTTTCTATGGACAGTTCTTTGGTCCCTATTTACTGTTTTATTTTCCTTTTCTCTAGGACTTTCTTTAGCTCTGATACTTAATAATAGGAAATTAAAATTTAGAAATATTTATAGAACTTTACTCATTATCCCCTGGGCAATCCCTTATTTTATATCGGTTTTAACTTGGAGAAATGGAATTTTTAATGAAACCTATGGTATTCTTAATAAAATTATTCTTCCCTTCTTAGGAATTGAGCCTATAAAATGGTTTAATGATCCCTTCTGGGCTAAGGTTATTTGTTTAACTGTAAATACTTGGCTTACCTTCCCATATATGATGACTGTTTCCTTAGGAGCCCTTCAGGGAATACCTGATGAGCTTTATGAGGTTGCAGCAATTGATGGCGCGGGAAAATGGAATAGATTTTGGTATATTACCTTCCCATTACTTCTTACAGTGGTTGCTCCTTTACTTATTAGTAGTTTTGCCTATACCTTTAATAACTTCACTCTTATTTACCTTTTGACTGCTGGTGGTCCTCCTATGGTGGGAGCAACAACTCCTGCAGGACATACAGATATTTTAATTTCCTATGTATATAAATTAGCCTTTGAGGGAAGAGGACAAGAATTTGGTTTTGCAAGTTCTATAGCTATTCTCATCTTCTTTTTAGTTGCAGGAATAAGCCTCATAAACTTTAAATTATCAGGAGCTTTTGAAGAGATAAGAGGTGAGCAATAATGGTTGGAGAAGGAAGAAAAAATTTATTAACCCATTTAATTCTCTTAATTATTATTCCTATAATTCTTTTTCCTATAATTTGGGTAGTATCAACTTCTATAAGAAGAGATGAGGCTGCATTCTCAACAAAGCTTTTTTCTTCAAGATTAACCCTTCAACACTACATAGATTTGGTAGCCCCTGAGAAGAATATTCCTGTTCTTGTTCAAGAAATTCAAAATTTAGTGTTAAGGACACCTCCATACAATAAATGGGATGAAAAAAGAATAAAGAAACTTATTGATGAGGACTTAAGGAGACTTCAAGATTATGTAAAGGAAACCCAAGAAAGATATGAAAATTCGAAGAAATTATTTAACAAAGTAAATAACTTTCTTACTTCTAAAAATGAAGATATTAAAAGTAAAACCTTATCAATCCTTTTGGAGTTAAAGGACTTTTTAGAAAGAAAAATCCCAAAGGAAGAAGCAGGAAGAATAGAAATTGAGAAGTATAATAACTTAAAAGTTCTTAAAGAAAGATTTTCTAAGATTTCAGAAAGGATAAATAAAAATTTGATGGAGATTAATAGAATTAAAAATAGATATTCATCCCTTCAAGAGAGCATCCTTAATATAAATAAGGAGTTTAGTTATGAGATAAATCCTAAAATCGAATTAATAAATAAGAAATTAACGGAGGAAACAAATGTTATACCTGCCTCCTTTTTCCAGTCTAAAAATAAAAACCTCTTATCTAAATCCTTAGAAATTTTAAAAAATTTAACTGAAAAAGTTGAAGGATATCCTGATCTTTCTCAAACTCTTAATGACTTAAAAAATCTCCATCACAATTTAGAATATAATTGGAATCCATTCTCCCCTCAATCTAAGGAAATATATTTCAGCATAAAGGAATTAGATTCTAAAATCTCCATGGCAATATCTATGTTGGAAAATAACATAAGAAATCTTAAAGAGGAAGAAAGAAAATTAGCCCTATTGGAGCAAGAAAATGAATTCTTAGAGATACAAAGGGAGCTTCTAGGAACTGAGATGGAAGAAGAGGAAGAAGAATTAAAGCCTATTTCCAAATATTCAGAACTTAAGACCTTCTTAAAAAATTTAGATGGGAAAATAAAGGAAATTGAAGATGCAAAAAATTTCAAAGATTTAGTTATTGTATGTGTCCCCTTAGAAGAGGAATTTAGAAATTTTGTAAGTGAATATATTTTAAGCTTTGATAGAGATGAATTAGTAGGCAAAATAGAATCAGCTGTAGATAAATTGAGATGGTTTCAAGAATATAATACCTTCCTAAATAAGTTTGAATTTTTTTCTAAAAATCTGAATAATACAATAGAAAAAACTAAGATATATCTTTCTGATTTATCCTTAACAGGAAAATCTCTAAATCCAAATCTTTTAGATACTCTATATGATATTGCTAAAACTGATTATGTAAATCTTGTAAGTCCTAATATGAATATAGTTTCTAAAAAGGCAGGAGATTTAATAGATCTACTTCCCTACAAGGATGTTAAAGGAGATTTAAAGGGAATTGATGGAGAATTATTTAGAATTGACCAAGTTTGGAAGCAAAAAACAAGACACTACTTTTTAAGATGGGTAAGAAATTCAATTTTTGTTGCTGGTATCTCTGCAATTATAACCACTATTGTATGCTCCATAGCTGCTTATCCCTTTAGTAGGTTGAGATTTTGGGGAAGAAAATATGGAATAATGACTCTCCTTTTAATTCAGATGTTTCCAAGTGCAGTTTATATGATTGCGATTTATAGTCTTCTGAACCTACTTGGCAAATTTGTTCCCTTTTTAGGACTTGACACTCTAACAGGTCTTACCTTTGTCTACTTAGGTAATATTGCATACAATATGTATATAATTAAAGGCTTCTATGATACAATTCCTGATTCCTTAGAGGAGTCAGCAATGATCGATGGAGCAACAAGATTTCAAACCTTCTATAAGATAGTTATTCCCCTTGCCCGCCCTATTCTTGCAGTAGTGATAATTTTAACCTTCATGGGTGTTTTTAATGAATTTATCTTTGCAAGAATTATATTGCGGGATGCTAAAAATTATACCTATGCCATTGGTCTATGGACTTTCTCCTCAGGACCATACCTTACAGAATGGGGTTTATTTACGGCTGCTGCCCTTCTTGGAATGCTCCCTATGACCATATTATTCCTTTCCCTTCAAAGATATATAGTTTCTGGACTTACAAAGGGAGCAGTAAAAGGTTAAAAGGAGGCGGAATTGATGAGATTTCAAAAATTTTTCTCCATAATAAATATAACTATGTTGGGATTAAGTTTTCTTCTTTATTTAGGATTTTCTAACACAGAGATTATTGTAAATCCCATTGAAAATCTTAGGAAAGATTTTATTAAAGGGATTGATGTTTCTATGCTTTATCAAATTGAAGAGAATGGTGGCAAATTTTATGATAATGGTATAGAGAAGGATCCCCTGGAAATATTAAAGAATCATGGAGTAAATTGGATAAGATTAAGAGTTTGGAATGATCCCTTTGATGAAACAGGACAGCCCTTTGGGGGAGGGAATTGTGATTATGTAAAAATAACCAAAATTGCTCAAAGGGCAAAATCCTTAGGATTAAAAGTATGCCTCGATTTTCATTATAGTGATTGGTGGGCAGATCCAGGAAAACAGAATAAGCCCAAGGCATGGAAAAATCTTAAAGGAACTTCCTTAGTGAAAGAAGTTTCTAATTTTACCTTTAAAGTTTTAGATTATATGAAAAAGAATAATGCCCTCCCCGATATGGTTCAACTTGGAAATGAGGTTAACAATGGTTTCTTATGGCCTGATGGACAACTTATTGGGGTTAATGTGGGAGGATTTGATGGTTTTGTAAAATTACTAAATGCAGGTATAAGTTCTGTAAGAAGAGTAAGCAGATCTATAAAAATTGCCATTCATTTGTCCGATGGTGGAAACAATTCTTTGTACCGATGGTTCTTTGAAGAAATAACAAGAAGGAAAGTAGATTTTGATGTTATTGGAGTATCCTATTATCCATATTGGCATGGTACCCTTGATGAACTAAGAGCTAATCTAAATGATATCTCCCAAAGATATAATAAGGACGTAGCAATCCTTGAAACTGCTTATGCTTGGACATTACAAGATATAGATGGACATCCCAATATCTTTGGAGGAGATATGGAGATAATGGGGGGATATAAAGCAACAATTCAGGGACAAGCTACTGCAATAAGAGATATTATGGAAGTTGTTGCTCAAGTTCCAAATGGAAGAGGTTTAGGAATATTTTATTGGGAGGGATGTTGGATACCTGTAAAGGGAGCTGGCTGGAAAGAAGGGGAAGGAAATCCCTGGGAAAATCAAGCTCTATTTGATTTTAATGGTAATACTCTTCCTTCCTTAGATGTTTTTAATCTTGTTTATGGTAAAACCTATGTAAAACTCAAACCAAAGGAATTGCTTTCCATTATAAATATAAAAATTTCCACAGGAGAGACACCCAAATTTCCTGAAAAGGTTAGAATTTTATTTTCCGATGATGCCATAAGATCAATCCCAGTAATTTGGGAAGAAATTGATAAATCATTAATATCCACCCCTGGTAGTTTCAAAGTAAAAGGTATTGTGAAGGATGTTAATATTGAAGTATCTGCAAATATCACTGTTGTAGGAGAAAGGATTTTTGTCCAAAATCCAAGTTTTGAATCAGGAGGTTTTGAGCCTTGGATAGTGGTAGGAGATAAGACTGCGGTGAAGGTTGTTAAAGCAAGTCCCCCTCAGAATGCTAAATCAGGAGAATATGCAGTAAATTATTGGCTTGATAAACCATTTAAATTTGAAATGTATCAAGTGGTAAAGGGACTTAAAGATGGAGTCTATAAGGTAAGTTTTTGGATTCAAGGTGGCGGAGGAGAAAATATTCTAAAACTTAAAGTGAGCGAATATGGTGGAGAGGATCTATTTTTAGATATTGTAAATACAGGCTGGCTTAAATGGAGTAATCCCACTATAAAGGGAATAAAGGTTTCCACAGGTCAATGTAAAATCAGTATAATTATTGACGGAAATACAGGAAATTGGGGTTGGATTGATGATTTTGAGCTAAAAGAGGAATAGGGGAGGAATATCCTCCCCAACTCCTTATATTATCCCTTTTTCTTTAAATACTTCGTAAGCTTCTTTTATGAATTCAGGACTTGTTCCGCAACATCCTCCAATAAAATTTATACCTAAATCCAACATCTCTTCCACAAAAACTGCAAAATCAGAAGGAGATTCAGAATAAGTTAATCTTCCATCTAAAATTTTAGGAATACCTGCATTAGGCTGTATTAACACAGGAAGATTTGTTGATTTTCTAACAATAGGAGCTATCTTCTTCATATCTTCAATTCCCTTCCCACAATTTGATCCCACAAAATCTGCACCATTCTCCTCCAACTTTCTTATAGATGTCTCCACCTCATCTCCAAAGGGAGTCCTTCCTCCCAATGGCCCCAATTCAAAACTCATAGTAACACCAACAATAAGATCCAATTTTTTTGCAGATCTTAATGCTATTAGAGCTTCCCTTAAGGAGATCATAGTCTCTATAAGGATAAAATCCACTCCTGAATCCTTTAATATCATCATCTGTTCCGAAAAAACTTCTTCTGCTTCCTTTTCAGTAACATCTCCATAGGGCTCAACAAGTTCTCCCAAAGGACCCACAGAACCTGCAATTAAAACTCCTCTATCCTTAAATTTTAAAGCAATCTCTACTCCCCTTTGATTTATCTCCTTTATTCTTGTATCTAAATTACTCTTCCTCAATCTTAATCTATTCCCTCCAAAGGTATTTGTCTCTATTACCATAGCTCCTGAGGCAATATAATCTCTATGAATCTCCCCCACAATTTTGGGATTTTCTATATTCCAAAGCTCTGGTGGAGTTCCTATGGGAAGGCTCCTTCCTTGAAGTTCTGTTCCCATGGCCCCATCAAAAAGCAAAGTTTTTTTCAAAAATTCCTTATTCCTAATTAACATATTCTTGGAAGGGGGTCCTTTTTAAATGGATCCAAAATTCTTTTTGTCCCAATTCTTGTCTTTAGATAAACCCTGTTTCCTTTACCTTTAACCTCCCCAATAATTCTTCCCTCCTTGCCAAGTTCATTTTTACTTAGAAATTCCATAACTTTATCAACTTCCCTCCTATCAACTATAATAATTACTTTTCCCTCATTAGCAGAATAAAGGGGATCTATTCCTAAGATCTCACTGGCATATTTAGCCCAATCTTTTATTGGAATTTTTTCTTCCTCTATCTCTATTTCCACATTATATTTACGGGCAATTTCATTTAACACCCCAGCAACTCCCCCCCTTGTGGGATCCCTCATAAATTTAATTCCATGAGAAAGGGAAAGTAGGGGAAGGGTAAGGGAATTTAGAGGAGCAAGATCAGATTTTATCTCTTCCCCTACCTTTACTCCCAATCTCTGAAGCATCAAAGAAAGACCATGTTCTCCAATTCCACCATTTATAATAACTAAATCTTTTTCCTCTATCTTTCTTCCCCTCCAATCTAAATCCCTTTCTATTATTCCAATTCCAGCTGTGTTTATAAAAATCTTGTCTCCCTTTCCCTTCTCCACCACTTTAGTATCACCTGTTATAATTTTTACTCCACATTCCCTGCTGGCAAAACTCATAGATTGAAGAATCCTTCTAAACTCATCAAGGGTTAATCCTTCTTCAATAATAAAACCTACACTTAAATATAGAGGTCTTGCACCCATCACCGAGAGATCATTTATGGTTCCATAAATGGAAAGTTTTCCTATATCTCCACCATTAAAGAAAATAGGGGATACTACAAAGGAATCAGTAGTAAAGGCAAGCCTTCCTTCTATATTAAAAATTCCTGAATCCAATAATTCCTCTAATATTTCATTCCCAAGATATTTTAAAATCTCTTCTTCGATAAGTTTTCTCGTTTGTTCTCCACCACTTCCATGAGAAAGAAGGATTATATCTTCCATCTATCTTCTCCCATAAATATAATAAGCAGAACATGTCCCCTCTGAAGATACCATACAGGGCCCTTTAGGAGTTTCAGGGGTACATACCTTCCCATAAAGGGGACAATCCATAGGCTTTAATACCCCCCTTAATATCTCCCCACATTTACATAATGGATTCTTCTTAGACTCTATTTTAATGGGATAAATCCTTTTTATATCAAGATCTTCAAATTCCTCTCTTAGTATAAGTCCGCTTTCTTCAATAATACCAAGTCCCCTCCAATGGGCAGATCCCTTTTTAAAAACCCCATACATAATCTCTAAGGCTTTTTTATTTCCCTCCTCCCTTACACTTTTTTTATAGGCATTTATGAGAGAAGGTTTTCCATTTTCAATATTCATAACTAAAAGATATATACCATATAAGATTTCTTCAGGTTTAAATCCCATAATTACAAAGGGAACATTATATTCATTAAAAACATCTTCCCATCCCTTTCTTCCAATAATAGTGGATACATGTCCGGGCCCAATAATCCCATCAAGCCTTATTTCTCCTATATCAAGTATTGCCTTCATAGCAGGAGGAGTCAATTTATGTAGGGAAAGAAAATATAAATTTTTAATATTTTCCTCCTTTATTTTTATTAGAGTATAAGCACAATTGGGAGCAGTGGTTTCAAATCCGATTCCAATTAAAATATAATTTTTATCTTTATTCCTCCTTGCGATATTTATAGCTTCAAGGGGGGAGTATACCACAATAACCTCTTTTCCCTTTGCCCTTAAGTGATTTAAACTTTCTAGGGAACCAGGAACATTTATCAAATCTCCAAATGTAATTATCCCAAAGTTATATCTCTCTGAGAGAAATATAATATAATCAATATCTTCCTCTGAGGTTACACAAACGGGACATCCGGGACCTGAAAAAAGATTAATATTTTCTGGTAATATTTCCCTAATTCCATATCTAAAAATTTCATGGGTGTGGGTTCCACAAAACTCCATTATATTTATCTTTTTCTTCGATATTTTTTTAATTCCTTCTACAAAATCTATTACCTTCATTTATCTTCTGTTACTTCTAAAACCTTAAAAATTTCCTCTGCATCTTCTTGAGAAAGAATACTTATTGCAAAGCCTGCATGAACCACAACATAATCTCCTACCTTTACCTCAGGGGTAAAAATTGTACTTACCTCAATTGTGGATCCTCCAAGATCTGCAAGGGCAATATTTTCCTCTTTAATTTCTATTATCTTTAATGGTACTCCAAGACACATTCCCTTCTCCTAATTTTCATTTAAATTAACTATATACTTTTAAAATTATGAATGCAAGTGCTACCTTTCTGAGATTTTCCTGCTAAGATTTTTGAAAAAAGTGGGGGACTAAGGGGTCTAGTTATATTTAAAAGAGGGGAGAAGAGTTCTCCCCTCTTTACTCAATTTCAATTAAAAAAACATGTTCATTTCCATCGAATATTATTCTTTTTACAATACCCTCTTCTTCACAAATAACATCTTTTAAGTCTCTTGAGAGTCCTAACTTATCTCCCTTATTAACTTTATCTCCTTCTTTCACTAATACCCCAAAGGTTGCCTCTACTTTGTATATCATAACTACTCTGATAATTTATATCCTGCAACTTTTGCAATTTTCTTTGCAATATCTATATTATCATATACTCCTGAAAAAACTCTTGCTTCCCTACCAAAGGCATAAACAGAAACGCTACCCCCTGAATGGGAGGTGGTAGTCCATCCAATCTGAGCTCTTGCAGATATTACATCTGCTATATCAAGGGATGTAGCCTTTTTGATCCTTTCTAGCTCTTCAGCCTTAAGATCGGTTATACCTACAAACTCTCTAAAGATCTGCCTTATCTCTTCATCAGTTTTTCCTTTTACCATTCTAGCTAAAGTATCAGAGGATAATTTTTGCTTCATTAAAACTTCAGGAGTAATCTCGTATTTCCCAGTAGATAGTGCTATCCCGCCCGTCTCATGATCTGAAGTTATAACTATTAAAGTATGGGGATTCCTCCTTAGGAAATTTAAAGCAACCTTTACTGCCTCATCAAATTCAAAGGTTTCCCATGCTGCAGAAGCTCCATCATGAACATGATTTGCCCAATCTATCTTTCCTCCCTCTATCATTACGAAGAAACCTTTAGGATTTCTGCTTAAAATTTCTAATGCCTTTTTTGTCATTTCTGCAAGAGAAGGAACTTTCTCCTTTAAGTACTCCCTATCCATATAGTAAGGAAGATGTAGCTCTGAAAATAGGCCCAAAATTTTTCCATTAGGGGCTTTTGCTTTTTCTAACTCTTCTGGTGTAGAGACAAACTCATAACCTGCCCTTTTGAACTCTTCTATTAAATTTATATCATCCTTTCTCCTGCTTCTTGGATCAGATTTGGGTAAGAAATAGGCTAATCCTCCTCCCATGTAAATATCTGCAGTTTTAAATTCTGCATATTGATCAGCTATAGGCAATTCATCTCTTGCTGTTGTATGAGCGCCAAAAGCAGCTGGAGTAGCATGGGTAATGGTAACTGTAGTAATGAGTCCTGTAGATTTTCCCAATTCCTTTGCAGCTTCAAGAAGAGTCTTTACCTTTTTTCCGTCAGGAGTAATACTTAGCCAAGCATTGTTTGTTTTAAAACCTGTAGCTAAAGCTGTTCCTGCTGCGGCAGAGTCTGTTACTAAAGTATTTGCAGCATAAGTCTTGGATATTCCCACATAAGGAGCTGTTTCAAAGGTAAAGTATTTTTCTTTTCCTAAGATTATTATTCTTGAAAGATCTATACTCTCAATTCCCATCCCATCGCCTATAAAAAAGATTACATTTTTAACCTTAGGCTCTTGGGCAAAGATTGGAATTAAAATCAAACTTAAAATTAAAATGATTTTCTT